>JGI24890J29729_1000130_pt1 | contig 60233 bp, 46 predicted proteins | sample FreactcultureFD7_FD_29729 | JGI IMG/M metagenome (IMG submission 29729)
AATTCTTCTGGTACTTCGTGTTTCTTTTTACTCATTGTGGCTCCGGACAAGGCGACAGTTTCCTGCCAATAGTCCGTTTACACAAAATTATGTACAGGCCCTTTATTTTTGCGGGAATATATCCTCCAGTATTCACTTTTCTTTTGCTGTGGTTCGGCGGAATGACAAGAGCTCTTTTCAAGCTTCCGTTCTGGATATCTTGGGGCGGATCTGCGGCAGGTTTCACCTTCGTCATATTTATGCTGACGCTTCAGTGGACTCCATTCGGAAAGGCAGCACAACGCGTATTTTCCGTTCTGGGATTAAATGATCCATCAGGCGTGGATCTCAAAAAAACCACCAAGGTACAACGCAAGCCGGGCGATCCGCCAGAGATGGGTGCATTCTTCTTCCGGTATTGAATGCGCCAAAAACACAAAAGGCCGACTGACTTTCGTCAATCGACCTTTTCTGGGTTGCTGCCCACGGAGGACCTCGGTCACGTCCCGCGACCCCGTCCGGCCTTGCAAGGCCGGACTTTCTCGTCCCTCCCGCAAGGCGCGCAGGCGCCTTGCTCGTGGACCCCAAAACGCAAAAGGCCGGTTGATTTTCATCAACCGACCTTTTTTGTTTTGGTGCCCACGGAGGACCTCGGTCACGTCCCGCGACCCCGTCCGGCCTTGCAAGGCCGGACTTTCTCGTCCCTCCCGCAAAGCGCGCAGGCGCTTTGCTCGTGCGCCCCAAAACGCAAAAGGCCGGCTGATTTTCATCAACCGACCTTTTTTGTTTTGGTGCCCACGGAGGGACTCGAACCCCCACACCTCGCGGCACATGGACCTGAACCATGCGCGTCTACCAATTCCGCCACGTGGGCCTTCTGCAAATGCGTTCAAACTGCATTGCTTGAAAGAGGCTGCATTCTAAGCGACAACTTTTAAGTTGTCACCTATTTTTTAAAGTTTTTTATTCCAAAAAAACTAATAAAAAAATCGACGCTCAAGAGAGAAGAAGACCCCTGAAGCCTAACAAATTGAAGAAGTGACTTTCGAAGAAACCCACCAAAAAATTAAACTATTTTCTGACCGAAGAAACGCAAAAGGCCGGTTGATTTTCATCAACCGACCTTTTATGTCTGGTGCCCACGGAGGGACTCGAACCCCCACACCTCGCGGCACATGGACCTGAACCATGCGCGTCTACCAATTCCGCCACGTGGGCCTTCTGGCATCAGCGGTGACTTGCTGTGCTTGAAAGAGGCTGCATATTAATGCCTATCAGGCTGATGGTCAACACCTAATTGAGAAATTTTTTATTATTTTTTCTCCAGCCCCGTCACATGCAACAGATCAAGCGCATCAGCCCCCCAGATAAGCCTCCACCACCTTCGGATTGCCCAGCAGATTCGCACCGCTATCCTCCAGCACGATCTTGCCCGTCTCCAGCACATAGCCGCGTTGCGCAATGCGCAGCGCCTGGCGCACGTTCTGTTCCACCAGCAGCACGGTCATGCCGGTCTTGTTGATCTCCTGCACGATGCGGAAGATTTCCTGGATGATCAACGGGGCCAGCCCCATCGACGGTTCATCCAGCAACAAGACCTTGGGCTTGGCCATCAGCGCACGGCCAATCGCCAGCATCTGCTGCTCACCACCCGAGAGATTGCCCGCCAGTCCGGCCGCACGGTTCTTCAATACCGGGAAGAGGGAATACACCCACTCCAGATCACGCGCCACGCCGTCCTTGTCCTTGCGCGTATAAGCGCCCAGGGCCAGGTTCTCTTCCACGGTCAGCGTGGTCAACGTCGCGCGGCCTTCCGCCACCTGCACCACGCCGGATTCGACGATGCGGTGCGGTGACATCTGCAGCAGGTCCTGCCCGTTGAGCAGCACACGGCCACGCTGCGCCTTCACCAGGCCGGAAATGGCCAGCAGCGACGTGCTCTTGCCGGCGCCATTGGCACCGACCAGCGCGGTGATCTCGCCTTCGTTCAGGGACAGGCTGATGCCCTTGACCGCTTCAATGTGGCCATAGGCCACCGCCAGGTCCTCGACCTGCAGAATGGGTTGCTTGTTGCCGCTGGCGCTCATGCTTCTTCCTTGCCGAGATAGGCCTCGATCACTTCCTGGTTGTTCTTGATCTGGTCCGGGGTGCCCTCGGCGATGATCTTGCCGAAGTTCAGCACCGCAATGCGCTCGCACAGGCCCATGACGAAACGCATGTCATGCTCGATCATGAAGATGGTGAAACCGCGCGCCTTGATGTTGACGATCTCGCTCATCAGCTCGGTCTTCTCGGCCGGGTTCATGCCGGCCACCGGCTCGTCCAGCAACAGCAGCTTGGGCTTGGTCGCCAGCGCACGCGCGAACTCCAGCTTGCGCTGCTCACCATAGGAAAGACTGTCGGCCAGCATGTGCGCCTTGTGATCCAGGCGCACCCAGGACAGCAGTTCCAGCGCACGTTCACGCGCTTCCTGCTCGGCACGGCGGAAGCCGCCGAGATTGAAGAGCATGCTGGCCACGCCATAGTTCAGGTGCTCGTGCATGCCGACCACCACGTTCTCCAGCAGCGTCATTTCCTTGAACACGCGGATGTTCTGGAAGGTGCGGGCAATGCCGCGCTCGGTGATCTTGTGCGGGGCGACGGCGCCGATGTCGTCGTCATTGAAGCGGATGCTGCCGGAGGAGGCGCGCAGGAGGCCCGTGATGAGGTTGAAGACCGTGGTCTTGCCGGCACCATTGGGGCCGATCAGGCCGAAGATCTCGCCTTCCTTGACGTTGAAGTTCACACCCTGCAGCACTTGCAGGCCGCCGAAGTTCTTGCTGATGTCTTTCAGTTGTAAAAGCATTACTTCACCTTCTTCTCAGCGTTGCGGCCCAGGAAGGCGCGGATGCGGCGCGGGTCCCAGATGCCCTTGGGCAGGTACAGCACCACCAGGATCAGGATCAGGCCATTGATGGCCAGGCGGAAGTCCTTGAAATGACGCAGCACTTCCGGCAGCAGCGAAAGAATGGTCGAGCCTATCATCGGACCGATCAGGTTGCTGGTACCACCGAAGACGGCCATGGTCAGGATGTCGACCGCGTTCTCGAAACCATAGTTGTTGGGGCCGATGGTGAAGGTGAAGTGCGCGTTGAGGCCACCAGCGACACCCGCAATGGCTGCGCCGATGACGAAGGCCAGCAGCTTGTAGCCGGCCACGTTCACACCCATCAGGCGCGCCGCGACTTCATCTTCCTTGATGGCCTCGAAGGCGCGCCCGGTCTTGGAGCGGCGCAGGCGGGCCAGTGCATAGATCGTCACGCCCAGCAGCAGCACGATGTGCCACCACTCGGTGATCGGCGGCACGCCGTTCAGGCCCATCGGGCCACCGGTGATCTCCAGGTTGAGGACGATCACGCGGACCACTTCGCCAAAGCCCAGCGTGGCCATGGCCAGATAGACGCCCGAGAGGCGCAGCGTCGGGATGCCGATCACCAGCGCCACCAGCGAGGGCAGTACGCCGCCTGCCGCCAGGGCGATGGGGAAGGGCATGTCGAACTGCATCGTCAACAGCGACGCAGTGTAAGCACCGATGCCCATGAAGGCGGCATTAGCCAGCGACAGCAGGCCGCAGGACAGGGTGACGTAGATCGAGAGTGCCAGCATGGCATTGACGCCGATGCTGAAAATGACCGTGTTGTAGGTGGCCCAGAAGCCATCCCACCATTCCATGAAGCCCATCTTATGCCTTCCTTTCCAGCACTTTGCCGAACATGCCGGAGGGTTTTACCAGCAGGATCAGGAACAGGAGGCCGAACGCCACCGCATCGCGGAAGTCGCTGGAGATATAGGCCACCGTCAGCACCTCGGCAAAGCCGAGGAAGAGGCCGCCGATCATGGCGCCACGGATATCGCCCATGCCGCCCAGGATGATGACGGCGATGCCCTTGTGCAGCATCGGCTGCCCCATGAAGGGCGAGATCGCATTGAAGGACACGCCCACCAGCACGCCGGCCGCACCACCCAGAGCCGCAGCGGCAAAGGAGGTCAGCAGGAACAGGCCTTCGACGTTGATGCCCAGCAGGTAAGCCGCCTTGGGCGACTCGGCGATGGCGCGCAGCGCGCGGCCGAGCTGGGTCTTGCGCATCACGCCCAGCAGCACCACCATCAGCACGAAGGCGATCACGATGATCGCCACCTGCACGGCAGTGATGTGCAGGTTGCCCAGGCTGACGCTGTCTTCAGGGATGGTGCCCTGGGGGAAGCGCTTGTTCTCGGCACCGAAGATGCCCTGCGAGATGTTGGTGATCATGATGGCCACGCCAATGGTGGCGATCATCGGGATCAGGTGGGGGGCATTTCGTTTGCGCAGTGGCTTCAGGACCAGCACGTCGATGATGAGGCCGAGGGTGCCGGTGGCCACCATGGCCAGCAGCAGCGCCACCCACAGGGGCAGGGCCATCTGCTCCACCAGCAGCAGGGCGGCATAGCTGCCCAGCATGAAGATGGCGCCGTGCGAAAGATTGATCACGCCCAGTACGCCGAAGACCAGCGTGAATCCGAGCGCGAAGAGCGCGTACACGCTGCCCAGCGAAAGGGCATTGATGAGCTGTTGTTCTAACATTGGAACCTGCGATAGGTGATGGGAGACCATGCGCCGCGCCAGCAAATTTGCACGACCGTGCATGCTGCGCGGGGCCCTCCCTCGTTGCGTCGTAGTGCCGGGTTCAACTGGCCCGCGTCATGCGGCAGTTGGTGGTTCCCCGTTCCGGCCTGGCGATTTGCTTCATATCCCCTCCCGGGCGGGCAGCCGGCGGCTGTTGCCGGCTGCGCCCGGGTGAGCGTCGCTTGCGGGTGGCTTGCCGGTTGCCCGGCAGGCCACCCAGCCTGCGTCACACGGCGTGCTTACTTCAGCAGGACGAACTTGCCGCCCTTGGCGATGTTGACGATGGCTTCCTGGTCCGCATCGAAGCCGACCTGCTTGCCTGCCACCGCCGGTGCCGCACGGAAGGCGAACTTGCCGGTGGCGCCGTCGATCTTGACTGCCGGCAGCGCAGCGCGCACGGCGTCACGGTCCTTGGCCAGGTTGCCGGAGAGCTTCACGCTCTTGATCGCATCGGCCATGATGTACATGGCGTCATAGGCTTGCGCGGCGAACTGGTCAGGGTCGGAACCGAACTTGGCCTTGTAGGCAGCAATGAATGCCTTGTTGGCCGCGGTCTGGTTCTCGGCCGACCAGGGGCTGCCCATCAGGGTATTGTCACCGGCATCCTTGGCGATCTCGAACAGCTTGGGCGAGTTCAGGCCGTTGCCGCCGATGAAGGGCTGCTTCATGCCCAGCGCGCGGGTTTGCAGGATGATGTTGGCGGCTTCTTCAGCCAGGCAGGAGCAGACGATGGCGTCCGGGTTGCCGGCCTTGATCTTGGTCAGCTGGGCCTTGAAGTCGACGTCGCCCTTGGCATAAGCCTCGGTGGTAGTGACGGGGATCTTCTGCTGTTCCAGGGTGGCCTTGAAGACGTCGTAGCCGGACTTGGTGAAGGCGTCGTCGTTACCGTAGATCACGGCAACCTTCTTGATGCCGAAGTGCTTCACGGCGGCCTTGACGGTGACGGGCAGCACGTCGGCTTCCATCACGGAATTGCGGAAGGTGAAGGGACCCATGGCAGTGATGCCGTCAGCGGTATTGCTGGTGCCGAACACCACGACCTTGGCGGCGTTGGCGATCGGGTCGGCAGCAAAGGCCGAGTTCGACAGGGTGGGGCCGAAGACAGCCAGTACCTTGTCCTGGAAGATCAGCTTCTTGAAGACGTTGATGGCTTCTTCTTTCTTGCCTTGTTCGTCTTCGATCACCAGGGCCAGCTTGTCGCCGTTGACGCCGCCCTTGGCATTGATTTCTTCGGAAGCCAGCGTGAAGCCGTTCTTGATGGCCACGCCATACTTGGCGGCCGGGCCGGTCAGGGCTTCGGCCACGCCCAGCTTGATGTCGGCGGCCAGCGCGGCCGAGGACAGGGTGGCACCGATCAGCAGGGCCGGAATGGTCTTGAGCATGGTATTGAATTGCATCGAGTTCTCTCCTCAGTTAGATATTGTAGAAATCGTCCGCATCACGGAGCGCCGTGCGCAACAGCGCGGCGCGACGTCATGTGGCGATTCCTTCATCGAGGATGATGCAAAAGACGCCCGGGATGGCCGGGACTTGTGCTCCATCCTCTGAAGACCGTTGTGTGGTCTCTTTCGATACAGCCGCCACAGCATACCCGAAAAGGCAGGCTGCGCCAGCGATTACAACCCGCTGCAACGCGCCCGGGTAGGGCGCGCCACAGCGGCATGCGAATGTCGTCCGGCCGGCGGACGAGGGTGGTGCGAGATGGTACTTAGTTCAGTTCCTTGCGCAGTTGCGCAATGGCTGCACGCACCTGGTTGGGTGCGGTGCCGCCGATGTGGTCACGTGCGGCCACCGAGCCTTCGAGCGTCAACACGGCAAACACGTCTTCACCGATCAGCCCGGAGAAGGCGCGCAGGTCGTCCAGCGACAGGTCGGCCAGGTCGCAGTCCTTGTCCACGCAGGTCCGCACCGCGTGCGCCACGGCTTCGTGGGCGTCGCGGAAGGGCAGGCCCTTCTTGACCAGGTAGTCGGCCAGGTCGGTCGCCGTGGCGTAGCCCTGCAGGGCGGCGGCACGCATGGCTTCCGGCTTGACGCTGATGCCGCGCGCCATGTCGGCGAAGATGCGCAGGGTATCGGTGAGCGTGTCGACGGTGTCGAACAGCGGTTCCTTGTCTTCCTGGTTGTCCTTGTTGTAGGCCAGGGGCTGGCCCTTCATCAGGGTCAGCAGGGCGATCAGGTGGCCGTTGACGCGGCCGGTCTTGCCGCGCGCCAGTTCGGGTACGTCCGGGTTCTTCTTCTGCGGCATGATGGACGAGCCGGTGCAGAAGCGGTCGGCGATGTCGATGAAGCCCACGCGCGGGCTCATCCAGATCACCAGCTCTTCGGACATGCGCGAGATGTGCGTCATCACCAGTGCAGCAGCGGCGCAGAATTCGATGGCGAAGTCACGGTCCGAGACGGCGTCCAGCGAATTGCGGCAGACGTCGTCGAAGCCCAGGGTCTTGGCCACGCGCAGGCGGTCGATCGGGAAGGTGGTGCCGGCCAGGGCGGCTGCGCCCAGCGGCAGGCGGTTGATGCGCTTGCGGGCGTCGATCATGCGTTCGGCATCGCGGCCGAACATCTCGACATACGCCAGCACGTGGTGGCCGAAGGTGATCGGCTGCGCCACCTGCATGTGGGTGAAGCCCGGCAGGATGGTCTCTGCGTGCTGCTCGGCCAGGTCCAGCAGGGCCAGGCGCAACTCGCGCAGCAGGCCGATGATGTCGTCGACCGCACCGCGCATGTAGAGGCGGATGTCGGTGGCCACCTGGTCGTTGCGCGAACGGCCGGTGTGCAGGCGCTTGCCGGCGTCGCCGACCAGTTCGGTCAGGCGCTTTTCGATGTTCAGGTGGACGTCTTCCAGGTCCAGCAGCCATTCGAACTGGCCGGACTCGATTTCACCCTTGATCTGGGCCATGCCACGTTGGATCTCGGCATAATCGGCCGCGCTGATGATGCCCTGGTGGGCCAGCATCTCGGCATGCGCCAGCGAGCCCTGGATGTCGACCTGGGCCATGCGGTTGTCGAAGAACACCGATGCGGTATAGCGCTTGACGAGATCGGAGACGGGTTCAGAAAAGCGAGCCGACCAGGCTTCGCCCTTTTTAGCAAATTGGTCTGTCATATAGGGAATTCCGGAGAATGGGCGATTATAGCAAGCACAACTGCGCCAAGCCACGGCCATGCAGCCGGAAATGCTGCGGCACGCGGATTTTTCGCATTTCATCACCAGCCTGTCGCACGCTTTTTTCATCCGTTCCCAGCGGGTGGTTTGGAAAAGCTTTTCGCGACATCAAAGCAGGCGAAGTTTCCAGATGGCATCATTTTTGCTTGTTGTTTTTGCGCAAGCTCTGCTGAGACGCTAAAAAGCCGTGGGCTACTGACATTTGCTGACGCTATACTCAGGGTGCGATGACTGATCCGGGGGAAGTTCTGCAGGTTTCCGGAGAAGATCAGGGCTGCCAGCCACGGCGCAGCCAGGATGATGCCGGCACCGGTCGGTGTCGTGGGGGGCATCGTCCAGCTGCACAATGCCAAGGGGGTGGTCCTGTCAAGCGCTCAAGCGAGATGTGTGGGGGTCGTCTTACAGGAGAGAAGCATGAATTTGGAAGCACTGTTTCAGCAGCAAACTGCCTTGCCGAGCATTCCCAAGGTGGTGCAGGAAGTCATCGAAAGTTTCAACAACGAATCGGTCTCGATTGAAGAGATCGCCAAGAAACTGGCCGCAGATCAGGTTCTGAGCGCGAAGATCCTGCGCCTGGCCAATTCATCTTATTACCACGTCTCGCGCACCATCGGCACCGTCGATGATGCGGTGCTGATGCTGGGGTTCATGACGGTTCGTACGCTGGTGGTAAGTACCGGCATGGCCGGCAGTTTCAAGAAGCTGCCCGGCGTGGACCTGAAGCTGTTCTGGCGCTACAGCCTCGATACGGCCATCGTCGCCAAGTGGCTGGCCAAGCAGAAGCAGGTCAAGCTCAATTCCGATTTTGCCTTCACGGTGGGCCTGATGCATGCCATCGGCCAACTGGTGATGCATGCCGGCATGCCCGAGCAGGCGCTGGAGGTGGACAAGGTCGCCGGTCCCCTGGATGCGCGCCGCCTGGATGTGGAGCGCCAGTCCTTCGGTTACGACTTTGCCGATGTGGGTGCGGAGCTGGCACGCCGCTGGCGTTTCCCGGACGAGTTCGCCAAGGTCATCAAGGCCTTCCCGCAGCCGCTCAAGGGCGAGTTCGATCCCTTCGCCGCGGTCGTCCACCTGGCCGCCTGGCGCGCCCGTGCCGAGGAAAACAATTACTCGGCCGACGAACTGGAATCGACCTTCCCGGCGGAAGTGGCCGCCAAGCTGGGACTGAGCCTGTCCACCTTCACCGAGGACATGCCGCCGCTGGCCGAACTGGGCGAGGGCATGCAGGAACTGATCTCCTGAGCGGCCTGATCCACCCCAACAGGGCAGGCCGGAGAGCGCCGAAGTACGGTGGTTTCCGGCCGATGTGAAGGAAAAGGACGTAAAAAACGACAATGCCGGCTCCCGCAAGGGGCCGGCATTGTCGTTGGTGAAGGGTACTGTCAAAACCCGGGAGGCGCGTGGCCGGCCCGGATCCTCAGTGTTTCCTCAGTAATTCAGCTTGGCGTCCAGGAAGTTGAGCATGGAGCGATACGCCTGGCTGCGCGCATCCGGGTTGCCGCCGCTGGTGACGCCTTCGCCGCGCTTGCCCACGCCGGCCACATCCATGCGCACGTGCACCGGCAGGCCGGGCGCGTCGAAGTCGTGATAGGTATCGGGATAGAGGCGCAGGGCGATCTCGGTGTCGCTGCCCTTCATCTTCTCTTCGATGGCTTCGCAGGCCTGGGGCGGCGTCCAGTCATCGTTCTCGCCCATCAGGATCAGGAGCGGTGCGGCCGGTTTGAAGGGCTCGGTGGTCTTGGCGTACGGGCGGCAATCCGGATAGAAGGCCACGGCGGCGCGCGGCTGGATCTTGCGCACGGCGACGTCGGTTTCGGCCAGGTTGATCGAGGCCAGCAGGGTCGATGCGCCATGCGACCAGCCCAGCAGGGCGATGCGCTTCACATCCACATCCGGCTGCGAAGTCACCCAGTGCAGGGCGGCCTGCACGTCATAGCGGCGGTTCATGGCGCTGACTTCGCGCTGGGCCACGGTGTCCTGGCAGGTGGAGCGGCGGCCGCGCGGGGTGAAGCTGTCCGGGAACAGCACGTTGTAGCCGGCGTCGCTGAGCACGCGTGCCATCGCCAGGTGGCGCGGCGTGAATTCACCCTTGCCATCCTTGACCATGCTGTACAAGCCGCCGCAGCCATGCAGGGCGATCACGGTCGGTGCCGGGCCCTTGGTGGTGAGCGACTTGCGTGCCTTGATCCAGACGCCATAGAGCGCGGTGGCCTTGCCGCCCTTGCTGTCCACGCTGGTGAGCGAGACGCGGCGTGCTTCCAGTGGTGGCGGCGGTGCCGAATTGGGCGCGGCCTGCGCCCAGGAGCCGATCACGGCCAGCGATGCTGCAATGCAGAACGCAGCCAGCGGTTTTCCCCAATGTCGCATGATGTCTGATTCCCCGTAGTGATGCCAAATCGTTGCCTGACGGCCTTTCCCGTCAACGGGGAAAATGGTCGCTGAAGCAATAAGCTTCACGGATTGCAACGACTGTATGTATTTGAATTCTTCAGCTTATATTTTACAAAAGCGAAGCGTCGTGCGGCAGGGAAGATGCGTTTTTGCGGTGCAAAAAACTGATCCATCACAAGGGCGCGCCTGCACCTGTGCGTCGCCTGCAACAGCTTGTCGCTTCGTCAAATGTCATAAGAGCCATCTGTTATCGGCATGCAAACGCTGAACTTGAGACGGGGCGTCTCAGGCATCTTGCCAGGCCGACATCGCAGGTGCAGCGCCCAATAAAAAGGGCCGCCCGCATCGGCGGGCAGCCCTTGTCGTGGCAAGACGAACGCGTTGCTCAGCCGGTATTGCGCAAGCCGGCGGCCACCCCGTTGATGGTGAGGTGGATGCCACGCTGCACGCGTTCTTCCGGCGCACGCTTTGCTGCAGCCGTAGCGCGGTGGCGCTTGATCAGCTCGACCTGCAGGTGGTTCAGCGGATCGAGATAGGCGAAGCGGTTCTTGATCGAGCGCGCCAACAGCGGATTGCCGGACAGGCGTTCCTTGGTGCCGGTGATGGCCGAGAGCACGCTGCTGGTACGCTCATGCTCGCCGGTGATGCGGCCGAAGATGGTGGTGCGCAGCTTGCGGTCCGCCACCAGCCCGGCATAGCGCGAGGCCACGGCCAGGTCGGTCTTGGAGAGCACCATGTCCATGTTCGACAGCAGGGCGGCGAAGAACGGCCATTCCTTGCACATGGCGCGCAGGGTGGCCAGGCGTTTTGCGCTCTCCTTGGCGTTGCCGGCTTCTTCCAGCCAGCCCGAGACCGCGCTGCCGAAGCCATACCAGCCCGGGAAAAGCAGGCGGCACTGGCCCCACGAGAAGCCCCAGGGAATCGCGCGCAAATCCTCGATGCGCTGGGTCGCCTTGCGCGAGGCCGGACGCGAACCGATGTTCAGTTGCGCGATTTCGGCAATGGGCGTGGCCGCGAAGAAGTAATCGGTGAAGCCCGGGGTCTCGTAGACCAGGTTGCGATAGGCGCGATAGGCACGCTCCGACAGTTCTTCCATGACGCGCTCGAACTCGGCCAGCTTCCTGGCTTCCTTGCCATCGGTGGCGGCGGGCATCAGGCTCGCTTCCAGGGTGGCGGCGACCAGCAGCTCCAGGTTGCGGCGGCCAATTTCCGGATTGGAGAATTTGGAGGCGATGATTTCGCCCTGCTCGGTCAGGCGGATCTGGCCGTTGACCGTGCCCGGCGGCTGCGCCAGGATGGCCTGGTAGCTCGGACCGCCGCCACGGCCGACGGTGCCGCCACGGCCGTGGAACAGGCGCAGCTTCACGCCGGCTTCATTGAACAGTTCCACCAGCTGGTTCTCGGCCTTGTAGAGTTCCCAGTTGGAGGTGAGGAAGCCGCCATCCTTGTTGGAATCCGAATAGCCCAGCATCACTTCCTGCAGCTTGCCGTGCTTGGCGATCAAGCCCTTGACCTGCGGCAGGGTCAGCCAGCCGCGCATGATTTCGGCCGCACAGCGCAAGTCGGGAATGGTCTCGAACAGCGGAATGACCATCAGCTCCAGCTCGTGCAGCTGGTTGCCTTCGATGTGCAGCAGCCCCGTTTCCTTCTGCAGCAGCAAGACTTCCAGCAGGTCGGACAAGGTCTCGGTGTGCGAGATGATGTAGTTGCGGATCGCGCGTTCGCCATAGCGGCGGCGAATTTCACGCGCTGCGCGCAGGATGGTCAGCTCCGAATTGGTTTCATCGGCGTACTGCAGGTAGGGCGAATACAGCAGGCGCGGCTTGGACAGTTCACCCAGCAGCAGGGTGATCTTGCGTTCTTCGGTCAGGCCCGCATAGTCGGCCTCGACCTGAGACTTGGCAAACAGCTCGGCCAGCACGCGCTCGTGCACGTCGGAGCTCTGGCGCATGTCCAGCGTGGCCAGGTGGAAGCCGAAGATTTCCACGGCACGCTTCAATCCGGCCAGGCGCGGCTTGACCAGCGCGGCACCGTGATGGGCCTGCAGCGAGGCCACCAGCACCTCCAGTTCGGCCACGCATTCGGCCGGGCTGGCGTAGGGCGCAGCGGCACCGATTTCCTGGCGCAGGATGTTGACCACGCCCAGCGAACGGGCCGTGGCGGCCAGGCGCGCGTAGATGCCGATGAGGGCACGGCGGTAGGGTTCGTCGGCGCGGTGCTCGGAGTGGTCCGGCGAGGCATCGGCCAGGGCCAGCAGTTCCGGGCTGGCCGCGACCATCAGGGTGGAGATGGACATCTCGGCCCCAAGCGTGTGCACTTCGTCGAGGTAGTAATCGAAGATGGTGGTGGACTGGCGCTTCAGCGCATGCTGCATGGTGGCGGCATTGACGTTGGGGTTGCCGTCGCGGTCGCCGCCGATCCAGCTGCCCATCTGCAGGTAGGGCGGTAGCTCCACGGCGCGGGTCTTGGCGCGCGAGGGGAACTGGCTGTCGATCTCGGCTTCGATGTCGTCATACAGCGCCGGCAGTTCGCGCAGGAAGGTGATGCGGTAGTACGAGAGGGCGTTCTCGATCTCGTCGGCCACCGTCAGCTTGGTATAGCGCAGCATGCGCGTCTGCCACAGCGTGGCGATGCGTGCGCGCAGCAGTTCGGTGTTGTGGCGCAGCTCGCGCGGGGTCAGCGGCAGGTCGCGTTCGGCCACCAGGCGGGCAATCTCGCGCTCGGCGTCCAGGATGGACTTGCGCTGCACTTCGGTCGGGTGGGCGGTCAGCACCGGAGACACCAGGGCTTCCTTCAGGAAGCTGCGCACTTGTGCGCCCGAGACGCCGGCATCATCCAGGCGCGACAGTGCATAGGCCACGCTGCCGGGCTGGGCTTCGGAACCGGCCAGCAGGTGCGCGCGGCGGCGGCGGTTGTGGTGCTGGTCTTCGGCGATGTTGGCCAGGTGCGAGAAATACGAAAACGCGCGCACCACCGAATTGGTCTGGTCGCGGGTCAGTTTCTTGAGCAGCTTGTCCAGCTCGGCACCGGCCTTGGCATCGGATTCGCGGCGAAAACGCACGGCGGTCTGGCGGATGGTTTCCACCACCTCGAAGACTTCATCGCCTTCCTGTTCCCGCACGACTTCGCCTAGCAGGCGTCCGAGCAGGCGGATATCTTCCTTCAGGGGCGCATCCTTGTCGGTGCTGCGGGCGGGTTTGGTGACGGTCTTGCTGGCCGGGCTGCGCTTCGCGGCAGTGGTGGCGCGGGGCGTGGAGGGAGTGGAACGGGCACTGCGTGGTGTTGGATTTTTAGTCGCCATGATCAACGGTTGCTGCGGTTTTCGGAGGAGAAAGTCGTGCTTGTGGATCGGATTGCCGTGGGTGTGCGTGCTAGAATTTGCCTCGTTTTTGGTGTGCGTCTCGCTTCTGGTCGCTGTGATCGATGTGCGTTGCTGCTTGCCCTCGATCGCTTTTTTAATCGTATTGTTCAGTCTGGATGCGCCGGTCTCCTGCTTTCCTTGTCTCCTCGGCCGCGGGTGCCACGACTGAATCGGAAAGCCCGTCTTGAAAGAATTTCCTCCTTCCAACATCGTCATCGTCTCGCGTGAAAGCCGCCTCGCCATGTGGCAGGCCGAGTACGTGCGGGACCGTCTGGCCGCATTATATCCGCAGTGCAGCATCAATATCCTCGGAACCACCACCCGTGGCGACCAGATTCTTGATCGCGCGCTTTCCAAGGTCGGCGGCAAGGGTCTGTTCGTCAAGGAGCTGGAAGTGGCCATGGCCGAAGGCCGCGCCGACCTCGCCGTGCACTGCCTGAAGGACATGCCGATGGACCTGCCCGAAGGCTTCGAGCTGGCCGCCATCCTGGAGCGCGAAGACGCGCGCGACGCTTTCGTCTCCAATGACCATGCCTCGCTGGACGCGCTGCCCGATGGCGCCATCGTCGGTACCAGCAGCCTGCGCCGCCAGGCCATGATCGCCGCGCGCTATCCGCAACTGGTGGTCAAGCCGCTGCGCGGCAATCTCGATACCCGCCTGGCCAAGCTGGATCGTGGCGACTACGCCGCCATCATCCTGGCCGTGGCCGGCCTGAACCGCCTGGGCCTGAAGGCGCGCATCCGCTCCTTCCTCGATCCCGAACAAAGCCTGCCGTCGCCCGGGCAGGGCACGCTGGCCATCGAGATCCCCGAAGGCCGTGACGACATCAAACGCCTGCTGGCCCCCTTGCATGATGTGCCGGCCGCCGTGGTGTCGGCAGCCGAGCGTTCGGTGTCGCGCATCTTCGGTGCCAGTTGCCAGATCCCGCTGGCGGCCTACGCCACGCTGGACGGAGAGCGCCTGCACCTGCGCGCCATGATCGCCACACCCGATGGCGCACAAGCCGCTGCCGCAGAAGCCGAAGGTTCGCCGGATGCGCCCGAGGCGCTCGGTGCGCAAGTGGCCGAACTGCTCAAGTCGCGCGGTGCCGATGCGATTCTGGCGGCCTGCAAGGCCCAGGCTGATGCCGCTTCGGCCTGAGACCGCTGCACCGTTGCCGGTGGTCGTGACGCGGCCACTGCAACAGGCTGGCGGCTTTGCCGAGCGCGTGCAGCAGCTGGGCCGGCGTGCCGTGGTATTTCCGCTGCTGGCCATCGGCCCGGTCGACGATGACAGCGAACTCAAGGCCACGCTGGCGCGCCTGCACGACTTCGCGCTGGTGGTCTTCGTCAGTCCCAATGCCATCGATGCCGCCTTTGCCCATCTGCAGGGCTGGCCGCGTGATGTACCCATCGGCATCGTGGGGGAGGGTAGCAGGGTGGCCTTGCGCGGGCATGGCGTCGATGGCGCCAACGCCACCATCTATGGCCCGCAGCGTGCCGACAAGATGGATTCCGAGGAATTGTTCAAATCCCTCCCGTTGGAACAATTGCGCGGCAGGCGCGCTCTGATCGTGCGCGGCCAGGCCGGCCGCGATTTCCTGAGTGAAGCTTTGCAACAACAGGGCGTGGAGATCGAATTCCTCACCGCCTACCGTCGCCTGGCCCCCGAACTGAACCCGCAAAGCCGCCTGCAACTGCTGGATTTGCTGGACGGTGGTGCCGACTGGGTCATCACCAGTTCCGAGGCCTTGCGCAATTTGCTTCACTTGGCAAGACTAGCCGGGGGCGAGGAACGTGTGGTAAAACTGCAACGACAACGCATCGTCGTCTCTCACCACAGGATCGCCGAGACCGCGCGGGAGCAGGGTTTCGTGCAGGTGGTCCTGACCGGCTCGGGAGATGAACGCCTGCTTGCCGCCCTTGTTCCACCCGCTCCCTGAGTGGCCGCGTAATTTGCCGCGTTACAATCCAGCCCATGAACGAACAGCAACCCACTCCCCAATTGCCGGAGCCTCAACCGCAAGCCAGCCACAGCGCTGGTGCTGCGGCCCCGCAGGCGTCCTATACCTTCACTCCCCCGGATGGCACGGCCGTGCTGCGCCGCCGCCAGCGTGCGCAGACCATCGTGCTGCTGCTGGTCATCGCCGGCCTGGGCGCACAGTGGTGGGTCTCGCATGCCGAACTGCGCGACCTGCGCAGCGAAGTCGCGCAGCGCCTGCAGAATGGCGACAACAGCAGCAATGAACTGAAGGGCGTGCTCAAGGCCGTGCAGGAGAGCACCAAGGAACTGCAATCCAAGGTCAGCGTGCTCGACAGCAAGCAGGCCGAGTCCCAGAGCCAGCAACTGGCGCTGGAACAGATGTACCAGGACCTCAACAAGAACCGCGACGACTGGGCCCTCTCCGAAATCGAGGAAGTCCTCTCCACCGCTGACCAGCAGCTGGAGCTGGCCGGCAACGTCCAAGGCGCGCTGATCGCCCTGCAGAATGCCGACAAGAGCCTGTCGCGTTCGGACAAGGCGCAGTTCATCGCCATCCGCCGCGCCATCGCGCGTGACATCGAGCGCCTGAAGGCCCTGCCGACAGTGGACATCGCCGGCATCGCCGTGCGTCTGGACAGCGCCATCGGCCAGGTCGACAACCTGCCGCTGCTGGTCGATGAGCGTCCGGTGGAGTCGGCCAGCGAGCCCAAGCCGCAGCCGGTGAAAACCGCTGCCGCCGAGAAGCCCGCCGCCAAGGGCGATGCCGCCCATGCCAAGACCAAGGCCGAAGCTGCGCCTGCGGAAGCATCCGCCTGGTCGCAATGGCTGGCCGGTGCCCGCGAAACCTGGCGAAGCATGAGCACTGAAATGTGGTCCGAGCTGCGCCAGCTGGTGCGCATCCGTGAAGTGCAGACTCCGGAAGCGATCCTGCTCTCGCCGGGCCAGGCTTACTTCGTGCGCGAGAACCTCAAGCTGCGTTTGTTGAATGCACGCCTGGCGCTGCTGTCGCGCAACGAGTTCGCCTTCCGCAATGACCTGGCCTCGGCCCAGGACACCATCGCCAAGTATTTCGATACCCGCGCCAAGCAGGTCCAGACCACGCAGGCGCTGTTGAAGCAGGTGCAGGGCAGCAATGTCTCCATCCAGTTGCCCACGCTGGCCGAAAGCCTGAACGCGGTGCGCAACTACAAGGCCCGTCCGTGAGCCGCTGACGGGAACCTGATATGAAAATACTGCTCTGGCTTCTGACCCTGTTTGCCTCCGCCATCGGCCTGGCCGTGCTGGCGCGCTTCAACCCCGGCAATGTGGTGCTGTTCTATCCGCCGTACCGGATTGACCTGTCCCTGAACTTCTTCATCTTCGCCGTGCTGGCGGTGTTCCTGACCATCTACGTGGTCATCCGCGCCATCCGCCTGACGCAGAAGCTGCCCGGCCGCGTGATCGCCTATCGCCGTGCCAAGCGCGAGAATGAAAGCAACAAGGCCCTGCGCGATGCCCTGAAGGCTTACTTCGAAGGCCGCTTCGGCCAGGCCGAGAAGTCCGCCACGCGCGCAGCCGACCTGCCCGACAACGCCGGCATCGCTGCCCTGATCGCCGCCCGCGCCGCGCATCGCATGCGCCAGGGCGACCGCCGCGACATCTGGCTGGCCAGCACCGAAGTCGATCCGACCTTGAAGGCTGCACGCCTGATGACGGCGCTGGAACTGCAAGTGGACGAACACCACTTCAAGCAGGCGCTGGAAACGGTGGAAGAGTTGAACGCCAACGGCACGCGCCACATCCAGGCCCTGCAATGGGCGCTGAAGGCCAACCAGCAAGCCAAGAACTGGCCCGAAGTGCTGCGCCTGGTGCAGACCCTGGACAAGCGCAATGCCCTGCATCCGGCCTTGTCGAACCGCCTGCGCGAGCTGTCTTACGATGCCTTGCTGTCGGACCGCTCGCACGATGCCGAATCGATTCGCCTCTTGTGGAATGGCGTGCCCGGCGTGGACAAGCTCAAGCCCTACATCGCCGCACGTGCCGCACACGCCTTCTCCAGCCGTGGCCTGCATGACGAAGCGCGCAGCCTGCTGGAACGTGCGCTGGCCGCCGACTGGGATATCCGCCTGCTGCGTGCCTATCGCGAATCGACCGCCGAAGCCGGCTCGCCGGCCCTGCTGTCGCAGATCGAGCATTGCGAATCCTGGTTGTCCAAGAATCCGACCGATGCCGAACTGGCGCTGACCCTGGGCATGTTCTGCCTGCGCCAGAAGCTGTGGGGCAAGGCCCAGCGCCACCTGGAGCAAGCCTTGTCGGACGCCATCGAACCGCGCACCGTGCGCGAATCGCATCTGGCCCTGGCCCAGCTGCACGAGGCGCTGGATCAGCCGGATCAGGCCGCCGGCCACTACAAGCAATGCGCCCTGGCCACGGCCATCCGCTGAACTTGTTGCGCTGGTGAATGACCAAGGCGGAAGCGGCGCAAGCCCTTCCGCCTTTTTCATGTGCGCTGCCGGGCACTGTCATGTTGGCGTAAGTTGCACCGGCCAAGATGCCGGTCTGAGCCTGAATGCCGCTATAATTGCCGCTTTCCGGTGTTTGGCATGCCAGAACTGAGCATTAAGCCCCGTTTAATGCTCATTCCATCGAGCATTAAACAAGATGCCCTTGGCGCTGCCGGCCCGAAAACCGCTTTTCGTTTCTTTCCCTAGTGAGAATCCCATGAGCCTGAACAACGTCCCCGCTGGCCGCGACCTGCCCAATGACTTCAACGTGATCATCGAAATCCCGATGAACGCCGATCCGATCAAGTACGAAGTGGACAAGGACACCGGCGCCATCTTCGTCGACCGTTTCATGGGCACTGCCATGCACTATCCGTGCAACTACGGCTACATCCCCCAGACCCTGTCGCAAGACGGCGACCCGGTCGACGTGCTGGTGATCACCCCGTTCCCGCTGATCCCGGGCGTGGTGGTGCGCTGCCGTCCCATCGGCGTGCTGAAGATGGCCGATGAATCGGGCATCGACGCCAAGCTGCTGGCCGTGCCGGTCGACAAGATCCTGCCGATCTACACCCACTGGCAAAAGCCGGAAGACCTGAACGAACTGCGCCTGAACCAGATCAAGCACTTCTTCGAACACTACAAGGACCTGGAAAAGGGCAAGTGGGTCAAGGTCGAAGGCTGGGACGGCCCGGACGCCGCCCGCGCTGAAATCCTGGCCGGTGTGGAAGCGTTCAAGAACGCCAAGTAATTCCCCATCAGCAAGACATAAAAAATCGCCCGACAGGTTTGCGCCTGTCGGGCGATTTTTTTCATGACCGGCACGGGGCCGGTCGATCCGTTCAACGCCGGGTCAGTCCAGCTTGGCCGCGTGCTCGCGGGTAGCGTGGAAAGTGATCTCCGGCCAGCGTTCCTGGGTCAGGCGCAGGTTCACGCCCGAGCTGGCCAGGTAAGCCAGGTTGCCGGCCGCATCGATGGCCAGGTTGGCACCGGCCGAGGACTTCTCGAAGTCGGCCAGTTTCTTCTTGTCATCGCAGCTGATCCAGCGCGCGCTGCTGATGCTGGTGCCTTCAAACACCGCATCCACGCCATATTCGTTGAGCAGGCGGCTGGCCACCACTTCGAACTGCAGCACGCCCACTGCGCCCAGGATCAGGTCGCTGCCGGTCACCGGCTTGAAGACCTGCACCGCGCCTTCTTCGCCGAGCTGCTGCAGGCCCTTGTGCAACTGCTTGATCTTGAGCGGATTGCGGATGCGCGCCACGCGGAAGAAGTCCGGTGCGAAGTAGGGGATGCCGGTGAACTGCAGCATCTCGCCTTCGGAGAAGCTGTCGCCGATCTGCATGTTGCCGTGGTTGGGCAGGCCGATGATGTCGCCGGCATAGGCTTCTTCCACCTGTTCGCGGCTGGAGGCCATGAAGGTCACCACCGAGGACACCTTGATGTCGCGGTTCAGGCGCAGGTGCTTCAACTTCATGCCGCGTTCGAAGCGGCCCGAGCACACGCGCAGGAAGGCGATGCGGTCGCGGTGCGCCGGGTCCATGTTGGCCTGGATCTTGAAGACGAAACCGGAGAAGGGCTCTTCGGTCGGCTTGACCTCACGCACGGTGGCGTCGCGTCCGCCCGGACCTGGTGCCCAGTCCAGCAGCGCATCGAGGATCTCGCGCACGCCGAAGTTGTTGATGGCCGAACCGAAGAAGACCGGCGTCTGCACACCGGCCAGGAAGTCTTCCAGGTTGAAGGGGTGGGAGGCGCCATGCACCAGTTCCACTTCCATCTTGAGCTGTTCGATTTCCAGCGGGAACATCTCGGCCAGCTTGGGGTTGTCGATGCCCTTGATGATTTCCACGTTGCCGTTGGCGCGTTCTTCACCGGCCTTGAAGAGCATGATCTCGTCACGCAGCAGGTGATACACGCCACGGAAATTCTTGCCCATGCCGATCGGCCAGGTCACCGGTGCACACTGGATCTTCAGCACCGACTCCAGCTCATCGAGCAGCTCCAGCGAATCGCGGGTCTCGCGGTCCAGCTTGTTCATGAAGGTGATGATGGGCGTATTGCGCATGCGGCAGACGTTCAACAGCTTGATGGTCTGTTCTTCCACGCCCTTGGCGGCGTCGATCACCATCAGCGCCGAGTCCACGGCGGTGAGCACGCGATAGGTATCTTCCGAGAAGTCCTGGTGGCCCGGGGTGTCGAGCAGGTTGACCACGTGGTCGCGGTACTCGAACTGCATCACCGAACTGGCCACGGAAATGCCGCGCTGCTTTTCGATTTCCATCCAGTCCGAGGTCGCGTGGCGGCCGCTCTTGCGGGCCTTCACGGTACCGGCCAGCTGGATCGCGCCCGAGAACAGCAGCAGCTTTTCGGTCAGCGTGGTTTTGCCGGCGTCGGGGTGGGAGATGATGCCGAAGGTGCGGCGGCGCTTGACTTCGCGCGCGATCAGGTCGGACGAGACCTTGGTGGCGGCGCCAGGCGCGCTGGCGTTGTCTGCATCAGCGGCCTCAGGGACGCTGGCGGCGACTTCGGGGAGTTCGTTGCTGGGTTCTTGCATGGCGGATCGGTCGGGGTGGGAGCCGGGCGGAACGCGGCCCCTGGCGCGGCTGGACGATCCAACCCGCATGGCCTTGAGCGGCGCGCCCTGTTCCTTTGACAAGGAGGCGGCGCACGCCCTGTTCCGACAGCTCTGGAAAACCGGAGATTATAACTGAAGCGGCCCGCTTGCCCGCATGTTTGCCGGGAGGCAACGTGCGCGCGGCGGGCCGCTCAGGCGATCACTGGCGGGGCAGAGGCGTTGCAGGATCAGGAGCGTTCATCACGGCGATCCTCGCGCCGCTGATGGGCGTCGCGCTGCTGGGCCTGCTGCTGGCGCGCCTGCTGCTCATGCTGGGCGGCCTGATGTTGCTGCTGTTGCTGACGGGCTTGCTCCATCTGGCGATGCTGCTGCTCGCGCTGCTGGTTCAACATCTGCTGCTGGCGTTGCTGCTCCTGTTGTTGATGCTGGCGCATCTGCTGCTCACGCTGTTGTTGCTGCAATTGCTGTTGTTGCATCTGCTGCTGGCGTTGTTGCTGCTGTTGCACCTGTTGCTGGCGCTGCTGCCACTGGCGTTCCTGGGCCTGTTGCTGTTGGCGCTGCTCCTGCGCTTGCTGATCGCGCTGGTGTTGCTGGTCGCGGATCATCTGCTCACGCTGGCGCTGCTGGTCATTGGCCTGCTGTTCACGCTGGCGTTGCGGATCGATGGCCTGGCGCTGGCGGAACTGATCCTGCTGGGCCAGTCGCTGCTGCACGTTGTCGGCTACCGGCAGCGGACGCGGCGCAGGGGCGGGGAAGGACTGGCCCGCTTGCGGTTGCGGACCATGGCCAGTCCACTGCGGCGCGTGCTGCGCCTGAACCAGGTTCTGTGCCTGCGAACCGGCCAGCGGACGCTGTCCCGGCGGCGGGGCCAGCGCAGGGGCCGGTTGCTGCGCATAACGGCCGCCAGCGTAACGCGGGTCGTGATGCCACACCACCGGCCGCTGGTTCATGGTCACGTTGCGGTTCACGTTGATGTTGTTGTTGACGTAGCGATTGTTGATGACGTTGGTGTTGTTGACGTTGTTCACGTTGGTCACATTGGTGACGTTGTTGATGCGTGTCTGCGTCACCATCACCTGGCGCTGGCGCCAGTCGGGACGCGCATCGCCAAACACCGCACTCATGACGCCAATCCCCACCCCGAAGCTGATGCTGGCCGAGAAGCCCGGCTCATAGCTGGGCGGACGATAGCGCGGCGGCGGCGCCCACACCACCGGCGGAGCCGACGGCCACCACCAGCTGCCATACACCACGGTCGGGTTGTAATACGGCACGTAGACCACCTGCGGATTGACCGGCACGATCTCGATCACTTCATCCTGCACCACCACGCGCTGCTGAGGGCTGGATTCCAGCGTGCCGGCGATGCGGGCGCGTTCGCGCAGGTTCTGTACCGTATCCATCACCGACGGCTGCTGGGCGAGGAAGGCCTGTCCAAGCTGCTGGGTCCAGTCGAGGCGATCATTGAGCATGGCCAGTACCGAGGGGAACTGCACCAGCGCCTTCACGCTGGGATCCCACGGCATGGGGGCCACGGCGCGCGCCAGGCCATCGCCCTGCAGACCGGGCCGCGCTTCGACGAAGCGCTGGGCCTGCACCACTTCCAGCGGATAGGTCGAGGCCATCAGCACCTGGGCCAGCAGCGAATCGGGATAGAGCGCCACCGGGGCCAGCATCTGGTCCAGCTGTTGCTGGGTATAGACGGGCGCGGGCGGCGGGGCGTAGGCCGTCTGCGCCTGTACGGGCAGGCCCGAGACCAGAGAGAAGACCAGGCAGGTGGCCCAGGCCAGGGATGTCTTGTTCACGTTGTTCTCCTTGCGCGATGGCGTGCAGCCGGAAGAGGAAAAACAAGATGCTCGGTCCGGCGCACTGAGGTGAGCCTATGGTCTGCCAGCTCGGAGAGGCGAGGTGTAACGGAATTGCAAGCGATGTTTCAGCGCCGGGTCGGCTGAGCCTCGCGGGTTGCCGATGGGAAAGCCTTGCGCAAGGCAGGGGAGCCTGTGGCATCATGAATGGCCACGGAACAAATCTCATCAACGGAATCGATCAATCGAGCGGTTTTCATGCTTCGCGCAGATCAATCGCCACGCTTCCTTGCACGCGCTGCAGCGGCCGGACAACCAGGGCCGGCGTGCCTTTTCTTGTTGAAGAGAAACGTTCTAAACAGTTTTCGCAGTACCCGCAGTACGTACCAAGGCAAATTTTTTACGACAACAAGCCATCAAGCAAGGAACGACCATGAGCCATCACCTGATCTGGCGGCGCGATGATTTCCTCATCGACACCGATCCCGACCGGCTGGACATCCCCCTCATCCACGACGTACTGACCCATTCGAGCTGGTCTCCCGGCATCGACCTCAACACCGTGCGCACGGCGCTGGCCAACAGCCTCTGCTTCGGCCTCTATCGCGGCAAGCAGCAGATCGGCTTTGCCCGCGTGGTGACCGATCACGCCACCTTCGGCTACCTGTGCGACGTCTTCGTCGTCGGCGACCTGCGCGGCCAGGGCCTGGGCCGCTGGATGATCGAATCAGTCAACCAGCATCCCACGCTGCAGAAACTGCGGCGCGTCATGCTGACCACATCTACCGCGCCGTGGCTGTATGCCAGCTGTGGCTTCGAGGCCATCAATCGCGGTGACTTCGTGTGGCATATCTCGCGTCCGGATATCTACAAGCAGGGCGTGCAGCAGTAGATCGGCGTTCCCTGACCGGCGGAGCGCAGTGTGGCTCCGCTGATTTTCCTGAGGCGTCCTTGCTGACGTAGTCAGGAAACTTAGTTTTTCAGCGCTTTCCCTTCCTTGCTCCTCTCTCGTGTCGCGACTGACGATTCCCGCGGTGTGCGATGCGATGGCTTCTCTCGCCTCCTTCTTCCGTTTTCGCTCCTAAGTATTTTTCTTCCATTCGCCCCGTAAAACCGGCGTGTACGGAGCATGCAACTTAGTTTTGATGAACACTTGATCCAGTTCCGGTCGCAATGACCCAAAGATGATCCGCATCAAGAAGCGGCCAGATGTGAATTTTCATCATTTTTGCAGACTTATAATTTTGGCACTCATTCATTTCAGCTCATCGACCCGCTGCGCCATGCTGCGCACCTACGAATCCTGACCATGACCATTGCCAACAAACTCCGTCTCCTTCTGCTCGCTGTCGTCCTCGGCCTGGCCAGCCTCACTGGCCTGAGCATCTATCACAGCAATCGTATCGCCGATGCCGCCAGCTATTCTGCGGTCAATACCGTGCCGAGCCTGCTGGTACTCGGGGAGGCGGGTGAAGCGGTCTTCCGCATCCGGGTTGGCATCTGGCGCTATGCCGCTGCCACGGATGCCGCCACGCGCGCCAAGCTGGAGAAGTCCATGAACACCAACCGCGACAAGGTCATCGCCGCCTTCGACCGCTACGAGAAGGAAGATCTCTCCGACGCCACCGACCGCCAGCTGCTGCAGGCGGACCGTGATGCCTTCGCCGATTACGAGAAAAGCCGCCAGGCCGTCATCGCCCTGGGCGCTGAAGGCAAGACCGAGGAAGCCTTGCATGCGGTCGAGCACCAGGTGGTCCCGCCCGGTGACAAACTCATCAACGCGCTGGCGGCTCATCGCCGCTACAACGAGCAGCTCGGCCAGCAAGGCGTGCAGACGGCGCAGTCCAGCCTGCGGTCGGCGGTGGTTCAGGCGGTGCTGATGAGCCTGGCCGTGTGTGCAGTGGTAGCGGTGGTGAGCCTGCTGATTTCGCGCACCATTTCCACGGCACTGGGGGAGGCCATCATGACGGCACGCGCCATTGCCACGGGTGACCTCAGCACCCGCATCCGCCGCCGCGCCAATGACGAAGTCGGCCAGTTGATGCAGGCCATCCAGCAGATGAGCGACAGCCTGGTGCGCATCGTCAGCAACGTGCGCAACAGTGCCAACACCATCGCCACCGCCACGGCGGAAATCGCCGCCGGCAATCTTGACCTGTCGGCGCGTACCGAAGCCCAGGCCGGTTCCATCGAAGAGACCGCTTCGGCCATGGAGCAACTGACCGCCACCGTGCGCCAGAATGCGGACAACGCCCAGCAAGCCAATGTGCTGGCCACATCCGCCTCCAGCGTCGCTACCGAGGGTGGCCAGGCGGTGCAGCAGGTGGTGCAGACGATGGACGAGATCAATGCCTCCTCGCTGAGGATCGTGGACATCATCAGCGTGATCGACGGCATCGCGTTCCAGACCAATATCCTCGCGCTCAATGCTGCCGTTGAGGCGGCGCGTGCTGGCGAGCAGGGACGCGGGTTTGCGGTAGTGGCGGCCGAGGTGCGTTCACTGGCCCAGCGTTCGGCTGCGGCTGCGCACGAGATCAAGGAACTGATCGATGATTCGGTCGGCAAGGTGGAGAGCGGCAGCCGGCTGGTAGCACAGGCCGGCCAGACGATGCAGCACGTGGTCGACAGCGTGCGCCGCGTGACTGACATCGTTGCCGACATCACTGCCGCCAGCGCCGAGCAGAGCGATGGCATCGTGCAGGTCAACCAGGCCATCGGTTTGATGGATCAGGCGACACAACAGAATGCGGCGCTGGTGGAGCAGGCGGCTGCGGCCTCGCAGTCGATGCGGGAGCAGGCTGCCGGCCTGGCGGAAGCGGTGGCGGTGTTCAAGCTGGCGCATGAGGTGCAGATGCTGGGCGAAGCAGGGACGGGCGTGGCGGCGGCCGGCGCCTTGGCAGGCCGCGAAGTACTGGCCTTGCCGGCCTGATACGGAGGGTGCGGGTCAGTCTTCGTCAGAGCAAGAGTCTGTCGTTGAGGCTGATTTCTTTCTGGCGATGTGCCGGTTTGCGGGTGGTCAGGAGTGGTCATGAGATGTGAGCGTTGGTGATCCTTAGTTGGGCTAAGGTTCGTGCTGCCCGGTTGGGCAAGCATTCTGCAGTGACCCACTCATGCGCCCAGGAGAGCCGAACATGACCATTGCCAAGAAGCTGTACCTTCTCATCATCGCCGTCATTGCGGGCCTGTGTGCGCTGGCGGCATTGAGCATCTACCAGAGCTACCGGGTGTCGGCGGCAGCCGGTTATTCGACGCACAATACGGTCCCCAGCATCCTCGCTCTGGATGAAGCGATCGAGGCGGTTTACGCGATACGGCTGAATGTGGCGCGCTACTTCATCGAGCCCACGACCCGGGACAAGATTTTCCCGGTGATCGAGGCGCTGCATGACAAGGTGCAGGCGGCCTTCCTCAAGTTCGAGAAAGAATGCATCTCCGACGCGACTGACGCAAAGATGCTGGAGCAGGACCGTGCCGCCTTTGCCGATTACGAGAAGGCCCGGCAGCAGACATTGGCGTTCGTCGATGCCGGGCAGGCGAACGAACTGCAGCGCGCGCGGGAAGAGCTGCTGGTCCCCGCCGGCAACCGATTGATGAAAGCCCTGATCGAGCACAAGCAGTACAACGCTCAACTGGGCCGCGAGGGCATGGAGAATGCGGCTTCCATTCTGGAATCGTCCATCGTCATCATCGTCGGCGTCAGCCTTCTGATCGGCACGCTGGTGGTGGGCTTGAGCCTGCTGCTGGTGCGCATGATCGCGACTTCGCTGCGCCACGCCACGCACGTGGCCGATGCCATATCCCGCTACGACCTGACCAGCAAGATCGAGCACGCCGCGCGTGATGAGATCGGCCATCTGATGCAGGCGCTGGGCCGCATGAACGACAGCCTGCGCAAGGTCATGGGTGGCGTGGGTGACAGCACTGGCACGATCCAGGTGGCCGCGCGTGAAATCGCCACCGGCAATCTTGACCTGTCTTCCCGCACCGAATCGCAGGCGGGCTCGCTGGAAGAGACGGCCACCGCCATGGAGCAACTGACCGCCACCGTCCGCCAGAATGCGGAGAACGCGCGGCAGGCCAGCGAACTGGCGATCTCGGCCTCGGCCGTGGCGGCCCAGGGTGGCAAGGTGGTCGATGAAGTAGTGCTGACCATGGAGGCCATCAATGCCTCGTCGCTGAAGATCGTGGACATCATCAGTGTGATTGACGGCATCGCTTTTCAGACCAATATCCTGGCCTTGAATGCAGCGGTGGAGGCAGCGCGTGCGGGCGAGCAGGGGCGCGGTTTTGCGGTGGTGGCCTCGGAGGTTCGTTCGCTGGCCCAGCGTTCGGCCACGGCTGCCAAGGAGATCAAGGAATTGATCCAGGATTCGGTCGACAAGATCGGTGCCGGTGGCCGCCTGGTCACGGAGGCGGGCAGCACGATGGCACAAGTGGTGCAGAGCGTGGGCCGGGTCACCGATATCGTCAGCGAGATCAGCGCGGCCAGCACTGAACAGAGCCAGGGCCTGGAGCAGATCAATCAGGCCATCGGGGCCATGGATGAAGTCACGCAACAGAATGCGGCGCTGGTGGAGCAGGCGGCTGCGGCCTCGCAATCGCTGCAGGAGCAGGCGGTGCAGCTGGCGGGTGCGGTGCAGGTCTTCAAGCTGGATCGTGAACGGGAGCTGGCCATTGACCTGGTATCCGGGGAGACTATCCCGGAGCGGGCTGCCGATCTGCTGCTGGTGGGTGGGCGGGTGCAGGCTTGAGGAAGATCGGTACGCATTGAGGGACGCATTGCTGCGTCCCTCTTTTGTTTCTCCCCTGTCTCTTTTTTCTTTTCTTCATGGCGACGGCAATGTCGTACTGAATCGAAGCGTTCTTACTTCTCCGGCATGCCTGAAGAGTGATGGCTGGTGATCAGCCACTCCCTGCCATTCCATTCATAGGTAAAGCTGTAACGGGCATGCACGACCTGGCCGGTAGTGCCGAAGGTGAAGCTGTAGAGGCCGGCATCGATGGCGGTGTTGCAGCCTATCCAGAGCCAGCGCTGGTCGATCTTGCCTACGGGCTTGTTGTGGAGGAAGTGTTCGAAATAATCGACGCGCTCTTCATTGGTGAACCGGGGCTTGTTGGACACGGTGGGCAAGAGCAGGGAGCGCGGGGCGTAGTTTTCGGCGACGGCTTCGGGATCAAGGGTTTGCAATGACGCATTCCAGCGGTCGAAGAGGGCGGCAATTTCTTTGCCTGTGGTTGACTTGCACACCATGCCGTTGCCGGGGCCCGCAAAGGGCAGGTCGGGAGCGGGTTTGCTCGACGGGGTCGAGGCGCAGCCGGTGAGGATGAGTACCAAGGCTGATGCGGAAAGGACTGTTTTCATTTTTCCCCCTGTTAATTTTTATGTTCAGGTGTTTCGCTGAAGATCGCTGACCGGAGTTGGCGTCTTCAGCGCTGGCTATTTTAAGCGGCGGGATTGGTTTTTGCTGAGAAATCGTCAGTGCTTCGATGCAGTGCTTATCTGTGCGAAGACGCCGACGAAGGACGGGGAGTGCTTGGGCTTTTTCGCTCCATTAGCCGCTATCGGGAGGGATGGGCGGATCTTGCGAGCAGGAAATACAGAATCATGCCGACCAGCGCAGCGATCAGCGCGGAAATTGCAAGGGCGGTGACCATCGCCTGATTCTTGGTTGCGGTGGCGGTCTGTGCGGCTGCCTTGCCCAGCTTTTGGTTGTACTTTTTCTGTTTGTCCAAGGCGGACATCATGGTATCGACGATCGCCTGATCGGCCGCCATGGCATTGCGGGCCGCGACCGCATCCTTCTGCGCCAGGATCATGACCTTGGCCAGCGATGCATCATAGGTCGCGATGTGCTGCCGAACGTCCTTGAGCATTTGCGCATCGGTGGCGTCGGAGATGTCCTCTTTCTCGTACGTGTCCAGTGCTCTTGCAATCTGGCTGGAAGACGCGTTGATGACTTTTTCGGTTTCCTGGCGTTGCTCGGGGGTGGGATTGGCGAGGTATTTCCATATCGAGATGCGCATGGCATATGCACCGTCGATGACGCTGTCGAGTTCCAGGATGCTCGGGACAGTATTGGCGCTGGCGTAGCTGGCGGCAGAATCTACCCGGTGGAGATGGTAGGTTTCGACGCCGACGATCAGCAGCGTCCCCAAAATGGCGATGGCGGCCAGCGCGTAGAGTTTCTTGGCAACTGTCATGAGTGCGTATCCTCAAGATCGAATTGCGTGAGATGGTACGCGATCGCGCCCACCGCCAATTACCGAAATAGGCCCATCAAAGCGGGCGTTTCCAGTGGCCATCGGTTGAGAATCACATGTTTACTCGCGCTGTCATCTGATTGGATGAGACACGCGATGAATTTCTTCTAACGATTTTGGCTCTGTAGCTGGTGCCAAAAACGGGTTTCATTGACGGCATAAATCGGCTGAATGATCACCGACTCACCCCGTTACCCGCGCACGCAGAAAATTTGGTGTTGCCTCGTGTGCGCATAGCGCCAAAGCTTGGCTGCCCATCAATACGGCAGTCGTCGACCAACCTAGCTGAGCCAGTTCCTGATGATTGATCTCTGATGAATTTATTAGGGAAGCAACAGGTCGGGTAACGAAAACGTCACGCCTGGGCCTAGTCGAGCAGGTGCAGCGTTGCAGGAGAATTTTATGCGGCCGGGGTGGTCATGGGCGTGGTCACCGGGAAGGTCGTAAAAATGAAGACCTTCCCCCGATGACACTGAGGCTGCGTACTACTCGTCAAAGCCAAGGATCCGAGGTAGGCGCTTCCACATCAGAACAACAACAAGCAAGCCGAAAGGCAATCCAACAAATAACAGCGACTGCGCCTCTTGGAGTCCGAACAAGAAACGTCCACCAGCTGCGGCCAACATACCCCAGGCGATGCCCAGAACTATAGCCGAAGCGACAACCGAGACGTGGCGGCGAAGGGTTCCTAACCAGTTCATCTTGTTCACTGACTACTCCCTGTTGCTTTGTCGATTTCCAAGCCGAACTCCATTACTTTGCCAATTGCGTCATGAGCAAGCAGAACAAGAATCCGCGCGGAGACATGTTCATCATGGTTCGGCCAGCGTTCCTGAACGCAGCACTTGATCGCAAAAGGGATAGCTGAGAAGTGAAACTGGCCTGCCCTGAGGGACTCGAACCCCCGACCTATGGCTTAGAAGGCCATTGCTCTATCCAGTTGAGCTAAGGGCAGTTCGGCGTGGCTGGCGGTGATGCTGCGCCGATGCGCTACCGCCAACGATCCAGAAAAGAAAACGGGCTGTCACAGACAGCCCGTTTTTGATGAGTGGTCGGAGTACAAGGATTCGAACCTTGGACCCCCTGGTCCCAAACCAGGTGCGCTACCGGGCTGCGCTACACTCCGAGAAGCGAGATAATAGCAGCATCTCTTTCAAATGGTCAATAAAGAATGCAAATTCTTCAAAGAAGGCCCTAAGCCGCCGTCTCCCGCTCCCGTGCTTCAGCCTCGCCCTGCACCCTGATCTCCACCATCAGCTTCTTGATCTCCGGCACGCACGAGCCGCAATTGCCGCCCGCTTTCACACACGCCGTCACCTGGCTCACCTCCGTCAATCCCTGCGCACGGATCGCATTGCAGATGGTGTTGCGTCCCACACCAAAACACGAACACACCGTCGGCCCGGCGTCAGCACCTTTCTCAATCGGCTGACCGACGAGGAGGCCCACGCGGTCGGCTTCTTCCAGCTTCTCCTTGGCAAACAGTCCCGCCAGCCACGAGCGCGAGGGCAGGTCAGGACGCGCCGACATGAACAGGCACATGTCGATGCGATCATCCACCACATGCACCGCGCGATAGCTGCCATCGCTCAGGTCTTCATACTCCAGCCAGTCCGCATCATCGGCCTGCACGCCCAGCAGCGCCCTTGCCCACGCGGTGTGGTCGCTGATGTGATTGCGGCCGGCCAGTTCATATCGCACAAAATCCCGGCCCTGCACGCGTGTCCAGTGAGTGATGTCGTCCAGATCCAGCGCATGGCGCGTGAGGATGAAGCCATGCCAGCCCACGCGGAATTCTTCGATGGCTACCGGCGTGTGCTTGAACTCCGGCTCGCCCGAGACCGGATCGACCACCGGATTGACCACCGCACCCACGCGCGCATCGGAGGCGGACTGTCCGTTCCAGTGGATCGGCACGAACACACTGCCGCGCGGGATGCCGCCACCATGCTGCACGCGCGCCACCATCGCCCCCCAGCGGCTGCTGATGCGCGCCAGACCGCCTTCGCGCACGCCATACAGCAGCGCATCCTGCGGGTGCAGGTCGATGAAGGATTCTGGAATATGGCTGGCCAGCGTGGCCGACTTCCCGGTGCGCGTCATGGTGTGCCAGTGATCGCGCACGCGGCCGGTGTTGAGGATCAGCGGGTAATCCTCGCAAACGGCGTGGCCCGGCGTGCGCGGTGCGGTCGGCACAAAGCGCGCGCGCCCATCGGCGTGGGTGAAACGATGATCTTCCAGGACGCGTGCCGTGCCGCTGATGCTGCCATCAGACAAGCGCTGCACGGGCCACTGGATCGGTGCCATTGCGTCATAAGCGGCCTTGTCCATCCCGGTCAGGCCTGACAGATTGAAAACGCGGCGTGCGCACCCTGCATCTGCCTCGCCATTGCGATGCGCAGAGAGGCGCGCGTGTTCGTCAAAGATCGCATGCGGGCCGTCGAAATCAAATCCCGCAAAACCCATGCGCTGCGCGACCTCGCAGATGATCTGCCAGTCACCGCGTGCCTCGCCCGGTGCCGTGAGGAAAGCCCGTTGCCGCGAAATGCGGCGTTCGGAATTGGTGACCGTCCCATCCTTCTCGCCCCAGGCCAGCGCCGGCAGCAGCACGTGGGCCAGTGCATTGGTATCGGTTTGCGTGATGACATCGGAAGACACCACCAGCTCGCACTTCTGCAAGGCGCGCTGCACCAGGTCCGCATCGGGCAGGCTCACCAGCGGATTGGTGGCCATGATCCACACCGCCTTGATGCGGCCTTCCTCGATGGCGCGGAACATGTCCACCGCCTTGAGGCCCGGCTTGTCCGCGATACGCGGGGATTGCCAGAAGCCTTGCACGATCTCGCGATGCAATGGCTGGTCCAGGTCCATGTGCGCGGCCAGCATGTTGGCCAGTCCGCCGACCTCGCGTCCGCCCATGGCATTGGGCTGGCCGGTGATGGAGAAGGGGCCCATGCCGGGCTTGCCGATGCGGCCGGTGGCCAGGTGGCAGTTGATGATGCTGTTGACCTTGTCGGTGCCGACCGAGGATTGGTTCACGCCCATGGAAAAACCGGTGACGACCTTCTCGGTCTCGGCAAAGGCTTCGTAAAAGTCCAGCAAGTCCTGCAGATCCACCTTGCAGATGCGCGCTACCGTGGCGGGATCGGCGCACTCGGCATCGGCCACTGCCAATGCCTCGTCGAAGCCATTGGTGTGCGCGGCGATGAAGGCGTTGTCCCGCAGGCCGCGATGGGCGAGGTAACTCATCAAGCCATTGAAGAGCCACACATCCGTGCCCGCCTTGACGGGCAGGTGCAAGTCCGCCAGTTCGCAGGTCGCGGTGCGGCGCGGATCGATCACGATCAGGCGCAGGGCAGGGCGGGTCTCCTTCAGTTTGGCGATGCGCTGGAAGAGGATGGGATGGCACCACGCGGCATTGGATCCGACCAGCACGATCAGGTCGGCCAGCTCCAGGTCTTCATAGCAGACCGGTACCAGGTCTTCACCGAAGGCGCGCTTGTGGCCGGCCACCGCCGAGGACATGCACAGCCGCGAATTGGTATCGATGTTGGCGCTGCCGATGTAGCCCTTCATGAGCTTGTTGGCGATGTAGTAGTCCTCGGTCAGCAATTGTCCCGAGACATACAGGGCCACGGCGTCCGGACCATGTTCAGCGATGACGGCAGAGAACTTGCTCGCCACCTGGTCCAGCGCCTGATCCCACGATACCTGTTGCAATGCGCCCTGCGCATCGCGCACTTGCGGATGCAGCAGACGGCCATCCAGATCCACCGTTTCCGCGAGGGCCGAGCCTTTCACGCACAGGCGGCCGAAGTTGGCCGGATGCTGCACGTCGCCCTGTACGCCAATGCGGCCATCCTCCTTGAGCGAGGCCGTCACGCCGCAGCCCACGCCGCAGTACGGGCAGGTGGTCGATGTGTTGGCCACGGCCAGGGCCAGCGGGGTCTGTGCAAGATTCATTGGTATCCTCTGTTACTAATTGCCGTGGTCGCCGTGATGGCTAGGCGGCATGCTGGCACATGGCCTGTCCAAACGGCAGTTCGCGCCGGAAGGCGCTGATGTCGCGGCCGCTCTGGATCAGGTCGAAGTACCACGGTCCATCTTTGACATCACCATATAGCACCGCGCCGATGAGGCGCGAGCCGCGCAATACCAGGCGCTTGTAGATGCCGCGTCGCGGGTCGCGTACCACCAGGTCTTCGGTATCTTCGCCGCCGATGAAATCGCCTGCCGAATACAGATCCACGCCGGTGACCTTGAGCTTGGTCGCCGTGGCCTGCTGCACATAGCGGCGATGGCCGGCCCCGGCCAGGTGCGCACCGCACACGCGCGCCTGATCCCAGATCGGGGCCACCAGTCCGAAGGTGGCCTTGCGGTGCTGCACACATTCACCCACGGCATAGATGCGCGGGTCATAGGTCTGCAGGGTGTCGTCGACGATGATGGCGCGCTCGCAGTGCAGGCCCGCCGATTTGGCCAGCGCGATGTTGGGGCGCACGCCCGCCGTCATCACCACCAGGTCGGCCGGAATGCTGCTGCCATCCTTGAAGCGCACGGCGGTCACGCGATCCGGGCCGACGATCTCGTCCGTATGGGCATTGAGGAGGAAGCGCAGGCCCTTGTCTTCCAGCGCCTTCTTGAGCAGGGCGGCGGCGGGCTTGTCGAGCTGCTGGTTCATCAGCGCATCCGTGACGTGCACCACGGTCACGTCCATGCCCTGGCGCATCAATCCATTGGCCGCTTCCAGCCCGAGCAGGCCGCCGCCGATCACTACCGCATGGCGATGCATGCGCGCGGCTTGCAGCATGGTGTCCACGTCCTGGATGTCGCGGAAGGCGATCACGCCCGGCAGTTGATGACCCGGCACCGGGATGATGAAGGGCGTGGAGCCGGTGGCCAGCAGCAGGCGGTCATATTTCACCGCGAGGCCGGATTGCGCGTGGACGGTGCGCTGGCGGCGGTCGATCTGCACCACCGGGTCGCCCGCATGCAGGGTGATGCCGTGTTCGTCATACCAGGCGCGCGGGTTGAGCATGATGTCATCGATGCTCTTGTCACCGGCCAGCACCGGCGAGAGCATGATGCGGTTGTAGTTGCCATGCGGCTCGGCACCGAAGACGGTGATGTCGTAGAGATCCGGTGCGAGCTTGAGCAATTCCTCGACCGTGCGCATGCCGGCCATGCCATTGCCGACCACCACCAGCGAGGGCTTGGCGGTCGTCATGTCAGCCACCGATCCAGACTTTGCCTTCATCGATGCGCGCCGGCCAGGCGGGTACCGAATTGGCAGGTTCTTCCAGACATTGCCCGGTGGTGAGATCAAAGTGATGCTTGTAGATCGGCGAGGCCACCACGATGCGTTCGCCCAGGTTGCCCACCAGTCCGCGCGAAAGCACGGCGGCCTGGGCGTTGGGATCGTAATTGCCGATGGCGAAGACGCGCGGCTGCGGCTCGCCCTGGCTGCGGTCGATCACGTGGAAGATGGCTACCTGCTGGTCGCCGATCAGCGCGGCCACGCCCGTGTTGGGGACGATCTCGGCCAATTCGCAGACGGGGGTCCAGTGCTTGATTTGTTGGTCGCTGTGCATGCGGTGCTCCTGATGGTTGTACGGCGGGTGCGCCTTCGATACGCGGCGTTGCCGCTACTCAGGACGAACGGTTCTTTGTCCATTGACGCCCGTTCGTACTGAGTAGTCGCGCAGCGACGTATCGAAGGCGCGACTACGGCCGGATATCACACGGTCTCGACGACGACCGGAATATCGAGCAGCTTCTTCTCGGCCACCGTGGCCGGACGGATCTGGCCGCGTTCCTCGACGAACTTGATGTTGCCATCGGCCGCCTTGCTGTTGACGAAGTGGCGGAAGCGCTTGCGCGTTTCCGGATCGGTGACGGCCTTCTTCCATTCGCACTGGTAGGTGTCGACCACGCGCTGCATCTCGGTTTCCAGCTCGGCGGCGATGCCCAGCTTGTCATCGATGACCACGCTCTTGAGGTAGTCCAGTCCGCCTTCCAGGTTCTCGCGCCAGGTGCTGGTGCGTTGCAGGCGGTCTGCCGTGCGCACGTAGAACATCAGGAAGCGGTCGACGTAGCGGGTCAGGGTTTCTTCATCCAGGTCGGAGGCGATCAGTTCGGCATGGCGCGGCTTCATGCCGCCATTGCCGCAGACGTACAGGTTCCAGCCCTTGTCGGTGGCGATGATGCCCACGTCCTTGCCCTGCGCCTCGGCGCATTCACGGGTGCAGCCGGAGACGCCGAACTTGATCTTGTGCGGCGAACGCAGGCCCTTGTAGCGGTTTTCCAGGCGCACGGCAAAGCCCACGCTGTCGCCCACACCATAACGGCACCAAGTGGAACCGACGCAGGACTTGACGGTGCGCAGCGACTTGCCGTAGGCGTGGCCGGTCTCGAAACCGGCAGCGATCAGTTCTTCCCAGATGTCCGGCAACTGGTCCACGCGGGCACCGAACAGGTCCACGCGCTGGCCGCCGGTGATCTTGGTGTAGAGGCCGTATTTCTTGGCGATCTGGCCGACCGCGATCAGGCCATCGGGCGTGACTTCGCCACCGGCCATGCGCGGCACCACCGAGTAGGTGCCATCCTTCTGGATGTTGCCGAGGAAGTAGTCGTTGGAATCCTGCAGGCCGGCGTGTTCCTTCTTGAGCACGAAGTCGTTCCACAGCGAGGCCAGCACATTGGCCACCATCGGCTTGCAGACATCGCAGCCCAGACCGCGACCATGCTTGGCCAGCAGTTCATCGAAACTCCTGATCTGGCCCACGCGCACCAGGTGGTGGATTTCCTGGCGGGAGTAGGGGAAGTGTTCGCAGACATGGTTGTTGACGGCCAGGCCCTGTTTCTTCATCTCCGCCTTCATCACCTGCGTGACCAGCGGCACGCAGCCGCCGCAGGCGGTGCCGGCCTTGGTGCAAGCCTTCAGGTCGCCAATCGTCGTGACACCCGAGGCAACCGCTGCACACAGCTGGCCCTTGGAGACATTGTTGCAGGAGCAGATCTGTGCCGATTCCGGCAGGGCATCCACGCCCAGGCCGGGTTTGGCCTTGCCGTCGGATTGCGGCAGGATCAGGAATTCCGGCGACTCCGGCAGTTCGATCTTGTTGAGCATCATCTGCAGCAGCGTGCCGTACTCGGCGGCGTCGCCCACCATCACCGCGCCCAGCAGGTGCTTGCCCGATTCGGAGACCACGATCTTCTTGTAGATCTGCTTGCGTTCGTCGGTGAATTGGTAGGAGCGGCTGCCGGCTTCCTTGCCGTGCGCATCGCCGATGCTGGCCACGTCCACGCCCATGAGCTTCAACTTGGTGCTCATGTCGGCGCCGTTGAAGGCCGGCACTTCGATGGCGTCATCGCGGTGCGAGAGCAGGTGCTTGGCGGCAGTGCGGGCCATGTCGTAGCCGGGGGCGACCAGGCCGAAGATCTTGCCGTTCCACAGGGCGCATTCACCGATGGCATAGACGGCAGCGTCCGATGTCAGGCAGCTGTTGTCGATGACGATGCCGCCCCGGTCTCCCACCTTCAGGCCCGCCTGGCGCGCCAGTTCGTCACGCGGGCGGATGCCGGCGGAGAAGACGATCATGTCGGTTTCCAGGTGCGAGCCATCTTCGAAATTCATGCGATGGGTGTGCTGCTTGCCATCGACGATCTCGACCGTGTTCTTTTGCGTATGGGCGGTCACGCCCAGTTCCTCGATCTTCTGGCGCAGGATGCGGCCACCGCTTTCATCGACCTGCACCGCCATCAGGCGCGGCGCAAATTCGACCACGTGGGTTTCCAGCTTCAGGTCACGCAGGGCCTTGGCGCATTCCAGGCCCAGCAGGCCGCCGCCGATGACCACGCCGCTCTTCGAACGGCTGCCGCATTCCAGCATCGCTTCCAGGTCTTCGATGGTGCGATAGACGAAGCAATCCTTGCGCTGGTTGCCTGCCACCGTCGGCACGAAGGGATAGGAGCCGGTGGCCAGTACCAGTTTGTCATAGGACAAGGTCTCTTCTGCGCCGGCCACGTTGACCACCACCTGCTTGCGTTCCAGGTCGATGTGCCGGGCCTTGGCATTGAGCTTGAGATCGAACTGCACCGGGCTGCGGCCGGCGTCAAAGAAACCGGGCGCCACCAGCGAGAGATCTTCCGCGCTCTTGCCGGCAAAGAATTCGGAGAGGTGCACGCGGTCGTAGGCCGGGCGTGGTTCTTCACAGAGGATGGTGACCTTGAGGTCGCCCGCGCCGCTCTCGGCCAGGCATTCCAGGAATTTGTGGCCGACCATGCCGTGGCCGATGACGATGATGTTCATGGGTGCTCTCCTCAGGCTGCAACTTTGCTGTCGGCCAGGGCGGCATCGCCGCTCTTGTCCGACGCGGTGAAACGGATGGCCACTGCGCACAGTGCCGAAATGGTCACCAGCACGCCCAGCATCGACAGGGTCTGCTGGGTGTTGCCCAGGCCCTTCATCAGGAAGCCTGCGGCCACTGCACCGACGTTGCCACCGGCACCGATGATGCCGGCCACGCCACCGAGTGCCTTGCGGTCGATGAAGGGCACCAGCGCGTAGGTGGCGCCGCAGGCCATGTGGGTGAAGAGGCCAAAGCACAGCATGGCGATGACGGCGGCCACCACGCTGCCGGCATGGGCGAACCACAGCAGGCCCAGGCCTTCGCCCAGCATCATCACGAAGAGCAGGGTGGCACGGCGGTTCAGGCCGCCACGCAGGGCCACCTTGTCAGAGATGTAGCCGCCCAGGGCGCGGGCAAACAGCGCCAGCAGGCCGAAGCTGGCAGCAGCGATACCGGCCGATTCCAGCGAGAGCTGGAAGTGGTCCACGTAGTAGATGGCGGCGATGTTGTGGATGAAGATCTCCACGCCGAAGCAGGCACCGTAGGTGATGAAGAGCATCCACACGCGATAGTTGGCGGCCGCTGCACGGAAGCTGGCCCAGCCGCCGCGCTTGCCGCTTTCGATGGTCACGCCGGCGGCGCGCAGCTCGTCATAGTTGCCTTCCGGGCAGTCCTGGGTAAAGCGCCAGTAGAGCGCGGCCATCACCAGCATCAGCACGCCCGGCACCAGCAGCGCCGCACGCCAGCCCCAGCCTTGCGAGACGCCCAGCATCAGCATGGCGGCCATCAGCAGGGGCATCACGCCCTGTGCCACGCCGCCGCCCGCATTGCCCCAGCCGGCCGTGGCCGCATTGGCCGTGCCGACCACGTTGGGAGCGAACATGACCGAGGTGTGGTACTGGGTGATGACGAAGCTGGCACCGACGGCACCGATGAGCAGGCGGAAGAACAGGAAGCTCTCGTAGCTCTGCGCGAAGGCCACGCCGATGACCGGTACGGCACCGGCCAGCAGCAGCCCGGTATAGGCCTTGCGCGGACCGAAGCGGTCGCACATGGGGCCGATGATGAGACGCACCAGGATGGTCACGGCCACGGCGGCGATGTTGATGTTGGCGATCTGGCCGGGGGTGAGGTGGAATTCACCCTTGATGACCGGCATCAGCGGCGCGCAGGCGAACCAGGCGAAGAAGCAGACGAAGAAGGCCATCCAGGTGAGATGGAAGGCGCGCATCTGGGGCGTGCCCAGGGAGAACAGCGCGATACGATTGGATTTGCTCATGTCGGGTCCCGTAAAAACAAAAAGGCGCCCGCTCGAATCCGAGGCCTTGCCTCGTTTCAAGCGGACGCCATTGTCCGTATGCATTGCAGATCCATCGTTAGATCGGCATCAAAGTGGTGGATCGTCCTTGATCCTGATGGACATTGAGCAAAGGCCGTGCCAGCCGCAGGGTTTTGGCGGGAAGGCAGCATGGGCGCGGTTTTGCGGAGTGGAAGGCGGAAATGACGCGCGGCAGTAGCGCGGGGCCGGATCACCGATATATATCATTGCATGATGTATTCGAGTGCAGTCTGCGCGTTCGTGGTGCAGTGCATCGTGACAGTGCGTGAGCGGGCGGGCCCGAAAAGATGAAGCCGGTGACGTGTTTGTTGCCGCCGGGATAGCCCGTCTGCACGGGACCGGAAAGAATCGTGCTTATCGCGGCTGGAAGGCAATCAGCGCCATGCCTGCCAGCGCCACGGCCACCCCGGCACAATCCCAGGCGGAAGGGCGCACGCCATCCACGGCCCAGAGCCAGAGCATGGCCACGGCGATATAGACCCCGCCATAGGCCGCATAGACGCGTCCGGACGCGGCTTCATGCAAGGTCAGCAGCCAGGCGAACAGGGCCAGGCTGGCGGCGGCCGGCAGCAACAGCCAGGCGCTGCGATCCTGCTTGAGCCAGAGGTAAGGAAGATAGCAGCCGACGATTTCGGCCAGTGCGGTGCAGAGATAGAGGAAAACGGTTTTCATGCGCGCGAGGCGTTCAATCTTCTTCGCGCGCGCTGATGTCGGCACGTTCGTCGTCGGTCTTGCGCAGCCATCGGCGGTGCAGGAAGTGTTCCAGCGGACGGCCTACGACGAACAAGGTCAGGATCAGGCCGGTAGACATCAGCGCCACGCGCCACCAGCCGGCACCGCAGACGATGCCGACTGCCGCGGTTACCCAGATTGATGCCGCAGTGGTCAGGCCGCGTACTTTCTCGCTGCGCTGTTCATGGACGATGACGCCTGCCCCAAGGAAACCGATACCGGTGATGACGCCTTGGATGCCGCGGCTGACGGCATCGCGGCTATGGGCATCCGGTGCCAGCGCGAAATCCATCGCGGCCATCGTGACCAAAGCCGATCCCAGCGCCACCAGGCCCAGGGTCTTCATGCCCGTGGGCTTGCCACGCAAGTTGCGGTCGATGCCGATGACGCAGCCGATGAGCATGGCGAACAGAAGCCGGTAAAAAATTTCCAGGTGATCGGTCATGGACAGGCGCGGGCAGTAAGCGAAGGCGACATTGTACCCTCCCGCAGCGCGCGTTTTCACCATCGCATCGGGTGCGCTGCAGCCATAAAAAAGCCCCGTCAGCTTCGACGGGGCAAATCATGCATGGCGGGAGGCATGAAGACTTCGCCATGCTGCGCTCAAGCATCAAACAACAGGAAACTACGGAGACAACAGAAACAACTACACAACGAAACAACATGAACTACGGAGACAACAAAAGCTGAAAAAGGTCATCAGAGTATCCGAGTCATCTGCGCGTTACTGCGCAAGCGATCAGGAGCCCGAGCCGCCAGCGCCACCGGTGCCGCCGCCATTGCCGCCCGGCGAGGTGCCCAGCGGGCCGTTCTTCGAGTCAGTGGTATTGGCGTTGTTGCCCGAGCGGGAATTCTGGCTGCCGCTCTTCATCGACTTGTCCATCGACTTGTCCGACTTGTTGTGGTTGCGCATGCTCTTGCCGGAAGAGGAGCTGCCAGACTCAGCGGCGCTGTTGTTGGGCGTGGTCTGTGCGCCGGTGGCACCTGCTGCGCCCGAGCCGGCTGCGCCGGAACCGGCTGCACCACCGCTGGCACCGCCGGCATTCTGTGCGAAGGCGCCGGTGCTGAAGGCAGCCACTACCAGGGCAGTGCCGAGGAATTTCAGGGTCGGTTTGGACATGGAGATCTCCTAAGGTTGTTGTGGGGGCGTCCCGCCATCGCGAGCCGTTGGAGCCATACTAGGTCCTGCGCCGAATGCGGGCAGTCGGACGCTGTTTCAATCGCGTGTCGGTGCTTTCGTACCCGGATGACGGTGCTTGTTGTTGAGCCACGCAGGTCAACGCGCCGTTTGGAGGTAAGGTTCAGGAGGCTTTGACCTCAGGGCAGGGTCTGCCGCAACTCGCTGGGGCTGATCCCGTAGTGCTGCCGAAAGCGCATCGCAAAGCGCGAGGGCGAGTCATAGCCGCAGGCCGAGGCAATGTCGGCGATGGGCAAGGACGAGGCCTGCAACTGGTCCAGCGCCAGTCCCAGCTGCACCTTGTCCAGCAATTCGCGGAAGCCGGTCTGCTCGCGCGCCAGCCGCCGCCGCAGGGTCGAGACGCTGCAATGAAACGCTTCGGCGACGCGCTCCAGGCTGCGTTCTTCCGGAGCCAGCATCAACAGATGCTGTTCGATGTGATGGCTGATGGCGTCGCCCCGTTCACGCAGCAGGCCGCCGATGGCGCCGCGCAGGCTCAGGGCCAGCAGCAGGCCTTCGGCTGCCTGGCATTGCAGTTCGCTGGCGGCTTCTTCGCGGATGCAGTCCTGCAGATGGCGCCAGGCGCGCAGGATGTCGGCATCCTGCGCCACGCTGCTGACCGCGCTGGCATCGCGCGCCTGTACGCCCTGGCCGGGATAGTGCAGGCGAAAGCGCTCGATCAGTGCCGGCGGCAGGGACACCATGTCGGCCGCATATTCGCCGCCCTTGGGCAGGTTGGCGACATTGACCTGGGTACCGGCGGCGATGAGCACCAGCACATCCTGCCCGCACAGCAGATGGCGATGGCCCCATTGCATGCGCTTCTTGCCCTGGCGTACGTGGCAGATGCTGGCCAGGCCGATGAAGACCTGGCGCAACTGCTGTTCGTGCCGGGCGCGGATGCGTGTCAGCGTGGGGCGGGTGCCATGGGCGAAGGGCAGGATGGCGATGTCACTTTGCATGCGGGATTCAGCGTCCGTAGGTGGCGGTCAAGCGGGCCTGGCCGAGGGCCGCGCCGTTGAGGAAGAAGCCGAGCATAGCACCGCTGGCTTGCGCATCCAGTGGCAATTTTTCGGTGTTCAGTGCCCAAATCACGAATTGATAGCGGTGCGGCTTGTCACCCGCTGGCGGGCAGGCACCACCGTAGCCACTGCTGCCGAAATCGGTGCGGCCCTGGATGGCACCTGCGGGCAGGCCGCGGCCCTGGGCATCGATGCCGGCCGGCAGGCTGGTGGTGGAGGCCGGCAGGTTGAACACGGTCCAGTGCCACCAGCCACTGCCGGTCGGGGCATCCGGGTCATACACGGTCACGGCGAAGCTCTTGGTGCCGGCCGGGGCGTTGGACCAGGACAACTGCGGCGAGCGGTTCAGGCCGCTGCAGCCGAAGCCGTTGAAGACTTCCGCGTTCGACAGCGCCTTGCCATCCTGGATGTCGCGGCTGGTCACGGTGAAATCGGCAGCGTGGGCCGACAGTGCAGAAAACGTCAGGGCCAGCGTGGCCACGGAAAGGCGGAAAAAGGACATGAATGCGCTCCGGTCAAGGTTGAGGAGCACCCATGGTAGAGGGCCGGCAGCAGCGACATGGTGCAGAAAACGTCAGCCTCGGTGCAGAAAGCGTCAACGCGCCCAGAGTGCTGCGTGCCGCGTTGTCAGAACAGGTTCAGCGAAATCAGGAAGTCCAGTCCCTGGAACAGTTCGACATAGCGGCTGGCCGCCGATTCATTGATCACGATGAAGCGGGTGAAATCGAACAGCGCCGGTTCCAGCTGCGCGTCGATGGCTTGCTGGGCCGCGAAGCTGGCGTAGCTGAGGCCGAAGCCGTAGAACTGCTGCTTGAACTGCGGATTGAGATTGGCCTCGTCGACCGGGTGGAATTTCATCACCAGCCGAGCATGCTGGCTGGCCACCAGTGCCTGCATGGTACGCAGCGAACTCATCAGGCCATGCAGGTTGCGCTGGGCCTCTTCGCTGTGCTGGCCGCAGCGCGCCACCATGTTGATGATGTTGGGCAGGAAGCACAGCCAGTGGCGCTCCGTCTCGCGCAGTCCGCCCTGAGGTTCGAGGCTGACCGTGCGTACGCCCGGCAGGCCCGGAAAGGCTTGCGGCGAGACCCGGTAGGCGCCGCCATACTTCGGACTGCGGGCATCGAACCAGATGGGGACCATCGCATTGATCTGCAGGATGGCTTGCGGCGTCAGCCCCAGGCGCTGCATCAGCATCGGCCTGGCTTGCAGCATGTGCAGCAGTGCGGTGGCATCGACGGCGGCATTTTGCGCCGGTGCGGCCAGCAGGGGATTGCAGGAGGTGTTGCCTTCTTCCAGGTAGCACACGGTCTGCACCGCTGCCGCCAGCTTGAGCAGCTTGCCCAGCAGGAAGCCGGTGTGCGGCACGAAGATGCGCAAGGGCGTGAAGGTGGCAGGCAGGGCCGCCACCATCCCCTCCAGAAACGCCACGGTGCGTGCCGGATCCCAGATGCCGTCGTCGATGACGCTGACGTAGGGACCCTCCCATTGCATGCCACGACCGCATACCACCAGCGGCGCGCGCACTTCTCCCTCGCGCTGCAACTGCCGGGCGATGGAATAGGTGATGGGGCTGTGCAGGTAGACGATGTCCATGGAAGAGCAATGGCGCGGCCGGAAACGCGCGCCTGATGAGGCCAGGGCGGGATGATGGCCGCCTCGGCCTGGCTGCACCATGGGAAGATGCTTCACAAACGTAACGGGATGTAACGAGAGGCGCGCTCGGTTTCAGCGTGGACGCAGCGCCTCTACCAGCGCATCGTTCACGTAATGCGGCCCGTCGAATAGCCAGACCCGATACCCGCGATAGTGCTGCAATTGCGGCGTGAGCTCCTCCACGGTGGCACTGCGAAATCCGCCTCCGGGTTGCGGGCGGAAGGCCTCGGCGATGATCCGCACCCGCGCCGGCCCCAGCCGCTGCGACAGCACCTGCACGTAGTGCAGCGCCACCTGCGGCTCGCGGGCATAGACGCCGACGCCATCCTGGAAGAACACGCCCACATCCGGCGGCAGCCATGACAGCAGACCTGCGGCCAGTGCTTCCGGCCCCACATTGGCACTGTCGTAGACGCTGATCCACAGCGGCCGCGGCAACTGGCCGAGCAGCTCGCCCAAGCGGGCTGCCTCGGTCCAGGTCGGATCGATCTCCACCGGGAAGTACCAGCCGCTGACCTTGAGCGGCGTGGGCAATCTTGCCAGCCTGGCGGATTGCGCGATCAGTTGCGGCAGGTCGGCGCGTGCGGCAGCTTCATCGAAGCGGCCGGCCAGTCCGAGGATCACCTCCTGTGCCCATGGTTCGCGCGCAATGCGCTGCCAGTCGGGCAGGCGTGGCACGGTCGGCAAATCACTGCCTGCAACAAAGGCCTGGCCATCGACTGCGCTCCATTGCACCAGCAGGGTTCGCGCTCCCAGTTTTTGCCACTGGCCGCGTGGTTCGACGGTGGCATTGTCGGGCTGCCAGACGATGCCTTCGATCTCGCCCTGCGCTTGCGCGCGCAGGTCACAGCCGGCGCAGGCGGCCAGCAGCCACGCCGAGGCAGCAGCCAGCAGGGCGCTACGGCGCAGCGGGGAGGGCAAGGGTGCCGGTGGCATGCACTTCATGGGAGCACCTGCGGTTCACTAGGACTCAGTAGGACAGCGTGGTGCTGAAGAAGAATCCCTGCGCCCGTTCATCGCCGCCGACGCGCCAGCGATACTGCAGCGACAGGTCCACATAGGAACGCGGTGCATGATAGCGATCGCCCCGGAACCAATAACGCAGGTTCACCCCCGGACCCATGCCGATGGCGGTGCGATGGGTATTGAGCGAATTGAAGTCGGCGTTCAGGCTCAGATGCGGGAACAGCACCAGCTGATCGCTCACGCTGTCGAGCCGGAAACTGCGTCCGGTCTGGAGCGAGGCCAGACCATAGGTCTGCGGATTGCGCAGGTAGCGGCCGACCTCGCCATACCATTGCGTGGTCCACCAGTCGGGACGATCCACTCGGAGGTCGGTACCGATGCCATCGGAATAGGCCAGCTGCACCAGCCAGTCGGCGGTGGACTGGCTTCCCAGAGGGATCAGCCGCCCCAGCGACAGCACCAGGTTCTGGCTGGCCAGCGGCTTCCAGCGCGCGCCTACGGTGGCTTGCGCAGTCTGCGTGCCAGTGGCGCCGCCGGACTGGTCCTGCAGGGTCTGGAACACGCGTGCGAACAGTTCGACCGGACGGCCGCCCTGATAGCCGAAGGGCCGCCAGTAGGCTTCTGCTCCGGCCTGCAGGGTGCTGTCGGTGGCGGAGGCACCGGGACGTCCGCCATTGCCGGCGCTGGGGCCGCCGCCGTTGTGCGTGAGCGAGGCGATGAAACCGCCGCTGCGATCGATGGTGGAGATGCTGCGGCGGGTATCGAAGCGCTGCTGCGGCGTCTGCTGCAGGCTGCCATCGTCGGCACGGTCGACGCTGCGCTTGAACCAGCCCAGCGCGGCGTCATCGTCACCGGCATCGATGGCGGCATACCCCGCATCAGAAAGTGCGCGGGCGGGCAGGGCGCCGCCTGCATCGGCACGACGGAAAGCGTCCCGCGCAGCGCCGGCATCCCCGGCCTGGCCGGCCAGGTAGGCCAGTTGCAGATCATCCAGCCCATCCAGCGCGCCGCCATCGCGCGCGGCTAGGAAGCGTTCACGGGCTTCGCGTGGATGACCGGTGCGCGCCAGCAGCGCGATCTCGGTCTCGGCCGGCAAGCCGCCTTGCGCCAAGGCCGCCTCACCATCGGCGCGGGCACCCGCGCTATCTCCCAGTTGTGCGCGCAAGGCAGCGCGCCTTGCCAGCAAGGGGCCATCTGCACCCTGTGCCTGCAGGGTGGCGCTGATGGCCTGCTCGGCTTGCTGATCCTGTCCGCCAGCCTGCAAGGCATCGATCAGCAGCAGGCGGTATTCGGCATTCTGCGGTGACAGGGCTACGGCCTCGTTAGCTGCTTGCGCCGCCTGTGCGTACTGTTGCTGCTGCATCGCCTGGTAGCCACGTGCGGCGGCATCGAAGCCGGCATCGCGCGCTTGCGCGCCAAACGTCACGTGGCAGGGATTGACGTTTTCTGCACCATCGCGGCTGCAATCCAGCGCCGGCACGGGGTACTGGCGCGACGATACGGACGGGTTGCGCTGTCCGGCACCGAGCGCCGCCAGCCGATAGCGTCCCAGTGCCTGGGTGGCCTGCTGGCGCGTCAGGCGCAAGCGCGCAGCTTGGCGTGCATCGATTGCGGGGGAGAGCGTGTCGGGATCAAGATCGTTCAGCACATCCAGTGCCGCTTGCGGTTGTTGCATGGCCAGTTCGGCATCGGCCTGCAGCAGCCGGGCATCCAGATGTTCAGCGCGGCTGCTGTCGCTGCTCGCCAACTGTCCTGCCTGTGTGAAGTCAGCGCGCGCGGCATCGGCCTGGCCCAGACGCACGCGGGCATAGGCGCGCAGCAGCAGCGGGCCGGGCTGGCGTTCGTCCATGGCGTGGGCTTCGTCGGCGGCGCGCTCGGCCTGCGCGATCTGCTCGTTGTGCAGCAGGGCTATCACCAGCATCAGGCGATATTCCATTTCCTGCGGTGCCAGTGCCACGGCCCGGCGTGCAGCGTCCAGCTCGTCCTCTGCGTGGTTGTCGGCCTGTGCCCGGAAGACTTCGGCCGCTGCCATGGCGGCGCGTTCGCGTTGCAGTTCCAGCTGGCGGCGCAGCAGCGGGCGTTGGTCCGTGACGTTGTCCGCGCCTTGGGCCAGTACTTCGCTGGCGCGGTCGTAGTCATGCGTCTCGATCAGCGCATTGCCCAGCAGCAGCCAGTAGGCGGTATTGTTTGGGGCGGCTGCCACAGCCTGACGTGCCAGCGTCACGGCCTGCTCGTAGCGCTTGCCATCATAGGCGCGATAGGCGGCTGCTGCGGCCGCATAGCCGGGGTCGCGCGCCGTGCCACGCCCGGCGCTCATTCCGGCGTGCTGCTGTTGGCGCAGTTCGCGCAATTGACGGCGCAAGGCCATGGAATCCGGGCGCAGGCGTATCGCTTCCTGCAGTTGCGCCTGCGCCTGCCCGAACGCGCCGCGTGCCGCCGAGACATAGGCCTGCTGGGCCAGGCGATAGGCCGGGCCGGACAGCGGCAGTTCCACCACGGCCGTTTGTGCCAGCGCCGTGCCGGTGGTGGCAGCAGCACCGCTGACCAGCAGCAGGAGCAGCAGGGACAAGGTCTTGTTCTTCATCGTGTCTTCTTGTTGTGGTGATGAGGGCGGGGCTCAGGCAGGCTGGCCGCCTTGTGCCAGCCAGTCGCGCTGGCGCCGTACCGCCTCTTCGATGGCCTCGCGCGAGATTACGGCTTCATTGACCAGGTAGTCGCCGATACGGCCATGCAGGTCGGGACGATAGCGCTGCATGGCCGCATCGAAGACCGGGCGCGACAGCAGGCCGCTGGCGATCAGCAGGTCGCCCAGCAGCGGGACGCGGGCTTCGGTGCGGGCCGGGTCGAAGGCATTGTCCTGCCCGCGCAGCAGGCGCAAGCCGGCGGCGATCTCGGACTCGCGCGCCACCATGGCGAAGGGGGCGCGGCCCAGGACCGCTTCCAGCTCGGCCCGCGCGGCATCGGTCAGCGCACTGGCCACAGCCACCCGCGCCATGCCCTGGTCGGGCCGGCCTTCCTTGCCGGGGCCGAGGTAGAGCGTGCGCAGGCGGGCGCAGATTTCCACCGGCAATTCGCCCGCATGGCGCTGCACGCGTTCCCGCGTGAGGCTCACGCGCGGCAGGCCTTCTTGATAGGCCAGTGCTTCGGCCAGGGTTTCCTCATCCAGCCAGCCATGGCTGACCATGACGGTCCCCAGCGGCAATTGCGTGCGGCGCTGTTCCTCCAGCGCCATCGACAGCGTGGCCTCGTCGACTGCCTGCCAGGTGCGCAGCAGGTCGCCCAGGCGCAGGCGCACTCGGCTGGCGATGCCATCCGTGGGGAAGTCGTGCATGGTCTTGTCCCAGGCCAGTGCGCGGCCCGCGAACAAATACAGCAGGAACAGCCGCCACGCGCGCGCCACGGCCATGAAGTTGACGAAGTTGGCCACCACCATGCGCGGCAGGGCCATCAGGCCGTGACGCCAGCCGTACAGCTCGGTGGTGAAATAGAAACGGTGCACGGCGCGATTGAGCATCGCCAAAGCATTGAGCGTGAGCACGGTGCGCCACCAGCCGTCACCGGCCAGCAGGGGAGGGTAGAAGACGTCCCACCACTGGAAGGTGGTGGCCGCTGAAAACAGGATGAACTGCAAGGCCAGCACATAGCCCAGCATGCTGACGAAGGCCGTGACGACGCCCTTGCGGTCATGCAGCAGCAGATAGCGTGCTGCCAGCGAGCCGCGCCACTCCATCTGCTCCCAGCTCTGCAGGCCGATGCCGATGACCCAGCGTGCCTTCTGGCGATAGGCCTGGGTGAAGGTGTCGGGGAAATATTCGCGCACCGCCAGCGGCATTTCCAGCGTGCTCTCGGCCACCTGCTCGCGCTTGCCGAAGAACCAAGGTTTGCGGCGCACCTTGAACTTCACTGGGAAGCGCGCAAAGATGGTCTGCATGCCCATCTGCGAGAGCTTGGTGCCGACCTCGTAGTCTTCCGTCAGGCTGGACACGTTGAAGGGCTCGCCATCGGAGGCCTGCATCAGGCCATGCAGCGCCTTGCGCGAGAAGCAGGTGCCGACCCCCGCCGAGGGTACCAGTCCGGCCACGCTTTCGCGCACCATCATGTCCTTGGCATGGCTTTCGGCGAATTCGTCCATGTAGGTACCGGCCACCAGTTCAAACCATTCGCGCTCCAGCGAGGCGACCGGCAGCTGGATCATGTCCTTGCGTGGCAGCAGGTAGTTGAAGAACTTCAGTTCCATCGGGTGCAGCACGTCTTCGCTGTCGTGCAGGACCACACCGGCGAACTGCATGCCCAGTCCAGCTTCGCTGGCGAAGATGGTCTTGACCACCCAGTTCAGGCAATCGGCCTTGCAGGTCGGACCGGCATGCGGCACTTCCACCCGGTGCAGCTGCTTGTAGCGCACCCGCATGCGCTCCACCTCGTCGATGGTCTCGCGGTCGTTGACGTAGGTGCCGACGAAGATGTGATAGCGCCGGTAGTCCAGCACGGCCACCATGTCCTCGATCATCTGCGCGATGACGTCCGCTTCCATCCAGGCCGGCACCATGATGGCGATGGGCTGCTCATCGCGCTGCCGCAGCTGTTCCACCGTCAATGGCGTGCGCACGCGCTCGATGGTGAACCGGCGCCACAGGCGGCGCGACCAGTACCAGAGGTCGAAGAACAGGTCGTCCAGCGCCGACAGCAGGATCAGCAGGGCCACCACGGCCGCCGCAATTTCCAGCGCCGCGTAGTAGTTGGCGAACAGGAAGTTGAGCTGGGCCGTGGCATTGGCTGTGGTGAACATGCGCCGTCCTCAGTCCTGGCCGGCGTCGCGTGGCGTCGCCTGGGCTTGCTTGCGCTGGGCTTCCTGCTCGGCCATGCGACGGCGGCGCGTGCGGCTGGCCAGGATCAGCAGCAGAATGAACAGGCCGATGATGGTCAGCGGCACTACCCACCACAGGATGTCCGGAATGGTCAGCGAGGGGGCGTCCTGCACTGCATCGCGGCCACTGGCGTCGTTGGTATCGATTTCCGCCAGCAGGCCGGTCGAGGAGACGGCTGCCACATTGCCGGACGACAGCGCAAACGGTTTGGCCACCAGCGGACGTTCCTTGCCCACGCTGTGCCAGACCACGCCTTGCTGGCCGTTGGTCTTGGCGACCTCCAGGATGCCGAGGCGGTCGAAGCCGGTAACGTCGAGCATGGGCTTGGCGCTGCTGTCATTCATCACCAGCGTATTGCCCTTGACCTGCACGATACCCTGGGCATCCTTGAAGGGAAGGTCAAATGCCAGGAAGCTGCCCGAAGGAGCGGCCTCCTTGCCGTCGTCCACCACGGTCATGCGGGTGCGGTCGGCGGGCAGGCCGGCGCTGGAGGCCACCATGATGACGCGCTGCAGGCTGGCCGGCACGTCGTCCAGATAGCTGTGCGGCACCAGCAACTGCGCACCGGCGGCGAAGCGGCGGACCATGCCGGTGAAGTTGGCTTCGTCCTGGGCCTTGTCCAGTTTCAGATGGCTGGATCCCAGCACTGCCACCGGGAAGGCCTGGGGCGTTTCACGGCAGTTGTCGCTGGAGGGCTGGCGCACGAAGGACACGCGCAGCTGGTTCTGTGCAGCCAGCGCACCCGGGGGGATGCGCGCGATGATGCGCTCGCGCTGGCCGTCGGCCTGCAGGCTGCGCGCTCCCAGCAGCACATCGTTGAGGAACACCGAGGCCACCGGCGGCGTGCGCGTGGCACCCGGCGCGGCCGAGACATCCAGTACCAGTTCGGACGGCAGGCGGCCGTCGCTGGCGACTTCGGCGATATCGAAGGACGCACTCCAGTCGGCCCGGCTGAGCACGTCGATGCTGCCCGGCGCACCGCCCAGGTTTTTCAGGAGGATGAAGTCTTCACCCGTCACCGGCTTGTGCGCCGTGCGTGCCACCAGCGAGGCGGCACCGCTGATGTTGCGCCAGTAGCGGTCGAACATCTGTGCAAAGGCGGGGCCGGACTGCGCACCCGCCAGGATCACCGGATGGCCGAAGGCTGACGACAGCCGCAGTTCACCTGCCTGCAGGCTGGCGGACTGCGGCTGCACGCGGGCGCGCCAGGCGCTGAAGGCCGGCATGGCTTCGGGCGCGCTGGCCTGCACCTGCTGCTGCAGGGCGTTCATGGCGCTGTCGATACCGGAGAGCAACGCCGCATCGGCCACCACGATGTCGGCCCGCACCTGGTTGCGGCCCAGGGCCAGCAGGGCACCGACTTCCGCGGGATCCTTCAGGGCATGTTGGCCGCTGCCCTTGAGCGCGGCAAACGCGGCAATGCCGCGCAGCCCATCGGGTACGTTGAGGCGGCTCAGGTCGATCACGTCACCCACGCGCGGCAGCACCGTCACCGTACTGTGCTTGCCCGCGCGTTCCAGCGCCACACCGATGCGCCAGGCGCTGTCGTAGCTCTGTGCATCCAGCTGGCGTCCCGCCACCATGATGGAGGTCAGGGCCGGCAGCGCCCCCCAGGCGGTGCGCAGGTCGCCGATGGCGCGGCTGTCGTAGCGGTAGCTGAAGGAGGAATCGGGATTCACCTGCAGCACGTTGCCGGGCGTACGCGGGTCGGCGCATTGCGACAGGCCGGAGAGCATGGTGGTCCAGTTCACGCCCATGCGCACGAATCCATTGGCGCGAGGCGCGCCATCGATGCCCAGCGCCAGGCTGGCATCGCCCTGATCGGCCATCATCGCACGCGCCGCGACCGGATAGGTATCGATGGCCACGACCATGGTGGTGCGGCCGCCGTCGGCGCGCAGATACTTTGCGTCCAGTTTCAGATTGGCATCCGCCAGCGGCACATTGGACGGCACCGGCAGATAGAGTTCGCGGCTGCTGTCATTGGACGCCAGCACCAGCGGCGAGGTAATGCCCAGTGAGGCCAGGGTCTCGCGGCGCTCGATCCAGGTATCGTCAGTCAAGGTGCGGAAAGCGTCAGCGGCGGCGTTGTTGCCTGCGGGGGCGGCCAGCAGGACCGGCGAAAAGCCGGCGGCAAGCATGGCGACGGCGAGCGTCATGAACATCGGCGTTCCCGCGGACAAGCGCAGGCGGCGCGCAGCCGCTGGCTGGGGGTGGTGGCGTGCAATCATCAGATTCCTGTCGCAAGAGGGACCATCGGTCCGCGTAGTCCGGACCTTGTGGCGTTTCGTTGAATTGTTTGTTGTTCGGTTGCGTGGCTCGGTTGCGTGCGGTAGGAGCGGAGGGAGGTCAATTTGGTTGCATGTTCGATATCACTCTTTACACCTTGCAGCACGCGGACACTTTCCTTGTGTCCATTTTTCCGTGATTTTTTGCTTGAAATGGCGAGCCGGGAAAACTAAGTATTTCGGGCGATTGCCGTCTGGCATCGCCCGGAGGGGCGCATGGGGAAAGGGGAGCTGCTGGCTGATTTCGCCTGAGGAGAAAAGGCGGGGTAACGCAACACTGACAAGGATTTTTGTGAGAATTCCCTACATAAGAGGACGTGAAAAATATTTTATATTGTTTGATTTCACTCGGTTCTGGCCAGGAAAACTTTCCATAAAAAACTAAGTAAACGGGACGACGACACAAACCGCAACGTCTCGCCGCCCATGGCTTGCGAATGGATGAGTCAGGCGGAGATGGGCTGGAAGTTGCGTCCGAGAATGGCATCGACGATGCGGACACAGGCCTGTCCGTCGCCATAGGGATTTTGTTTGCGTGCGAAGCTGCGCCAGAGCCTGTCTTCGCTCAGCAGGGTGGCCACGGTATCGACGATGCGGCCGGTATCGGTGCCGACCAGTTGCACGGTGCCTGCGGCCACGGCCTCGGGGCGTTCGGTGACGTCGCGCATGACCAGAACCGGCTTGCCCAATGCGGGCGCTTCTTCCTGGACGCCGCCGGAATCGGTGAGGATCACGTGGGCGCGCTGCATCAGCCGCACGAACTGCAGATAGTCCAGCGGCTCGATCAGATGCAGGTGCGGCAGGCCGGACAGCTCCTGCATGACGGGGCCGCGCACGTTGGGATTGAGGTGCACCGGGTAGACGATCTGCAGGTCATCGCGTTGCGCCAACTGGGCCAGTGCGCGGCAGATCTGCAGGAATCCGGTACCGAAGTTCTCGCGCCGGTGGCCGGTAACCAGCAGCAGGCGGCGTTCAGGTAGCAGCCGCGGCAGGGCGGCATCGAGCTGGGCGCGAAGCCCGGCATCGGCATCGATGCGGGCCACTGTCATCTGCAGGGCATCGATGACGGTGTTGCCGGTGACCACGATTTTTCCCTGCAGGTTTTCTGCTTCGAGGTTGCGGCGCGACTGCGCGGTGGGGGCGAACATCAGGTCGCTGACCACATCGATGGTGCGCCGGTTCATCTCTTCCGGCCAGGGCTGGTGCATGTCATGGGTGCGCAGGCCGGCCTCTACGTGACCGACCGGGATGCGCCGGTGAAAGGCCGCCATGGCCGCCACCATGGCGGTGGTGGTATCGCCGTGGACCAGCACGCGGTCGGGCCGGGTCTGCTCCAGCAACTGGTCGATGCCGGCGAAGAGGCGCGCGGAGAGGCCGTTGAGCGTCTGGTCCGGCACCATCACATCGAGGCTGTGATCGGCCTCGATGGCGAACAGCTCCAGTACCTGCGCCAGCATCTGCTTGTGCTGGCCGGTGGCGCAGACGATGGACTCGATGGCGGGCTCGGCATCGAGGGCCTTGACCAGCGGTGCCATCTTGATGGCTTCGGGGCGGGTACCGAAAATCGACAGTACCCGCAGAGGGCGGCTGGGCGTGGCGTGGTCCATGATGCTCCAGTAAAGGCTGCGTGAGCGCGCCTGGTTCAAATCGTGATGGAGGTCCTCGCTGGCGACGCGCCATGTTTGAATTGTTGTTGGCGTCAGCGCCGCGCAGGGGCTGCGGCAAGCTGCGGAGTTGCGACGGGCAGCCTGCGAGCTGAGACAAGGTCGCCCTGGATTTGGTTCGTTGCAGAGGCAAGCTTTTGCCAACCCGCTTGTTACGGTCCAGAGGAAGACTTTCATTCCACGCGCTGATCTGGATCCGAATCGGTTCGGCAGATTGCAGAAAATCTTTAGCCCCATTGACCGCCGGTGATCTCGGGAAATTTCGTGGCTTTTGATGCCGCACAAGATATGTTCGACATCGCGATAGAAATCGGACGATTCCAATTTCGAATAAATGGTAGGAAATTTCCTTAGTTCGGATTTGGCCGCGAAAAGGCTTCCCTCAATCTGGGTAAATCAACGAGTATCGCAAGCTTGGCGGTGTGGCAGAGCTGTCGGAATAAATCATGGAATAGGTCGATTTTCTGATTACTTGAAAGACTATTTGCTCATCCAGTGAATTCAATATTTCCCTTGGGGTGCTCCAGATGAATCTCTGCAAGGCGTTTCCTGCTTTGGTGTATGAGAAACCATCTTTCAAACGATGAATAAAACGCGGATATATCTGGCGCTTGTCGTTCTGTCGATGCTGCTGCTGGCGGTTGTGCAGTTGGTGCAGTTCGCCAAGCGCTGGACCCAGCCTGTGGTAGAGGAAAGCGCGCCAGCGCACTTGACGACGCCATTCCCCTATGTGGAAGGGCACCTGAGCGGAGTACAAGTGCGGGTGCCGGCAAACTTCATGAGAGGTGGTCGGCCGTATATGGTGCAGTACGAGGACGATAGTCCCTGGGCGCCGAAGGAAAGTGAGGGACCAGAAGAGCCGCGTACGTTGGCATCGCCCATCATCAGTTTGACTTTTCATGTTCGGTTGCCTGATGTCGAACCGCTGACGGAAGAAAATTTCAAAAGCTGGAAGTTTGATCTGCGGGATCGCATGTCGGATAAGAGTGAATGGATTGATTTTTCGTATGAAGGTAATACGGAGTTGTTGTATGACTGGGGCGGCGAGGGCATGTTGAACAGGCACGCAGTCAACCGAAAATACATCGTTGGCCGGGGAATTCAATTTCAGAAGCAGGAACATGAGGTTTACGGGCTCACGATGGAGAAGACGTATCCGGTCGACGAAACGCAATATGACCCCAACAACTATCACTATTATTCTCGGCGAATTGATTCTCGGATCGTTACTTTCATTGTTTGCCGGGCAGGGAAGCCACCGGTGCCAACTGGAAGATTTTTTTGTCAACACTATTTTTCCATGTGGCCGGATGCATTGATAGAGGGAGATATCAGCTATTCGCCATCCAAGCTTAAAGATTGGGAAACACTGGAAGAGGAAGCCCGGCGCTTACTTCTTCGCTTCGTAGTCGGATGTTCAGAGACGGCTCCGGCTTGTCCAGCGTCACGCAAGATAAATAATTAACTCAAAAGATCATGCCGCAGCCTATAAACTCAGCGCAGATAGCGCGACTAAAGGATTTGGTTTCCATAGGGAAGACCAGTGAGGTCTACACTTGGTTGGCCGGAAAGGGATATCAATATCCCTTACTGGCTCGTGGCGTCGTGAATAGCGATACCTTGTCAGGTGTTTCTGCGTTGACCTTCATGGATAAGCAGGCAGCAAAGCAAGGGCGTGATCTTTCGTCTGAACAAGAAGGTCGTATTAAGCAGGATATGGCAAATGCATATCTTGACTTGTTGGCAGACAAGGCAAAAACAGCCGGTATGGTCAATGCTGAGATAAGTTACAAAGAAGCGTGGAAATTCCATAATTTCGTCTTTGAGAAGAATGGTTTGCGCCCCTCAACATGGACTCTCGATACCCCTCTTTCGATCATCGAGGAAAACGGCGGCCCAGCCGCTGCCCAAAAATATTGGGAAAGCCTGCTGAAGCGGGGCCAAGATCCCGTGGCCGGGACAATAGTTGGCCCCAATGTCTCCAAGCGCCGCCAAGGTCATCAGGTGGGAACCGCTTGAGGTGGCTACTGACCAATAGTTGTCTGATCTTTGTTGAGCAGGATTGTCGATCGGTGGGATGGTGAAGGCCTCGGACTTTGCCGCTAGGGCAAGATTTGCAGTCGAGCTTTTATAATGATCTCGCCTCCATACTCTCAGCGAGTCATCATGAACCTCACCTCCCTCGCCATCCTCCTGGTCTTCCAATGCCTGGGCGAAGGCACCGCGCAATTGCTGGGCCTGCCCATTCCCGGTCCGGTGATCGGCATGCTGCTGTTGCTGATCGCCTTTCTCTCTTCCTCACGCCTGGCGCAGATGATGGAGCCGACCTCCTGGGGCATCCTGCAGCACCTGTCGCTGCTGTTCGTGCCGGCCGGCGTCGGCGTGATTGCGGCTGCCGGCCAGCTCAAAGGCGATCTGCCGGCCATCGCGGTGGCGCTGGTGGTGAGCACGGTGCTGGCCATCGGCGTCGGCGCGCTGGTGACCAATGCGGCGATGAAGCGCTTCTCTGCGGCACGCCAGCCGGATCACGATGAGGAGTCGCACTGATGCACGGCCTGGCCCGTCTGACCGATGTCTGGGTCTACCTGGCGGCCTCGCCGCTGCTGGGGCTGACGACCACGCTGGTGGCCTATCTCGTGGCACTGTGGATCTACCGGCGCCTGGGTTACCACCCGCTAGCCAATCCCGTGCTGATCGCCATCGTCATCGTGGTCAGCATCCTGGGCATCACGCATACGCCCTACAAGACGTATTTCGAAGGCGCGCAATTCGTGCATTTCATGCTCGGACCGGCCACGGTTGCGCTGGCCATGCCGCTCTACAAGCAGTGGCACAATTTCCGCCGCGCAGCGCTGCCGCTGATGCTGGGGCTGGCCGCTGGTTCCGTGACGGCCGTGGTCTCGGCGGTCGGGATCGCCTACGCCATGGGGGCCTCGCGCGACATCGTCATTTCGATGGCACCCAAGTCGGCCACCACGCCGATTGCCATGGCCATCTCGGAACGCTTCGGCGGCCTGCCGTCGCTGACCGCCGTGCTGGTGATCTGCACCGGCATCCTGGGCGCAGTCCTGGCGCGCTACGTGCTCAACTTCCTGCGGATCGACAGCCATCCGGTACGCGGCTTCGCGCTGGGCGTGGCCTCGCATGGCATCGGTACCGCGCGCGCTTTGCAGGTCAGTGCGGAGATGGGGGCCTTTGCCGGATTGGGCATGGGACTCAATGGCGTCTTCACCGCCGTGCTGGTGCCGGTGCTGATGCCGCTGTTCCTGCGCTGGACCGGAAATTGAGAATGAACTAAATAATTTAAGCTACTTGCTTCGGGCACCATGGCGGTACCTTGAACTGCTCCACCAGAAAATCACGCATGCGCTGCACCTTGGGCGGCAGATGCGTGCGGGTCGGGTAGAGCGTATGCACCACCAGTTGCTCGCCGGTGCTCCAGCCTTCGAACAATTCCACCAGTTCACCGGACTGGATTGCCGCGTTGACGATGAAGTCCGGCTGGATCGCGATGCCCTGGCCGGCCACGGCCATGGCACGGCAGGTAGCGCCATTGTTGACGTAGACGGTGGAGCGTACGCGCACCGTGCAGGTGTCGCCGTGCTCATGCTTGAAATGCCACTCATCGCCGCCGTTGCGGTAGCTGTAGGAGATGAAGGGATAGTCGCGCAGTTCCGCCGGACTCACCGGCATACCGTGCCGCTGCAGGAAGGCCGGCGAGGCGCAGGCAATCATCCGCACCGGTGCCAGCGGCCGTGCCACCATGCGGCTGTCACCGAGGGTGCTGATGCGGATGGCCATGTCGAAACCTTCCTCAAGCAGGTCGATGGTGCGGTCCGACAGGGTGATGTTGAGCGTGATCAGCGGATTCTGCTCGGTGAACTTGCCCCATAGCGGAGCCAGTTGCTCCACGCCGAAATCCTGCGGAGCGCCGATGCGCAGCCGTCCGCAGGCCTGGTCGGAATTGAGCCCGACTTCACTCTCCACATCTTGGATGGACTCCAGCAATTCCTTGCAGCGCGTAAAGTAGACGCGGCCCTCATCGGTCAGCGAGAGTCGCCGCGTGGTGCGGTGGAGCAGGCGGATGCCGAGGAACTGTTCCAGCTCCGAAACCTGCCGCGAGACCGCCGGTTTGGACTGGCCGGTCACCTCCACGGCGGCCACGAAGCTGCCGCTCTCGACCACGGCGACAAAGGTTTCCATCGCTTGCAACTTGTCCATGGCTGCTTTCCGATCCGCAAGAAAAATACCGGTCAGATTGCCACAGCCTCGTGCGCCTGCCCATGCTACGTTCGGATAATGGCGCGTCCGGAAAATCCGTTCATCGCACCGTGGCGGCCCACGCCACCACTTCGCCCGCCAGCCGCGCCGAGGCGCTGCCAAAGGCGCTGACTACTTCCGGCACCTTGCTGCCGGCCACCGCTTCCACGACCGCAAAGCGCCGCGCCGCCAGTTGCTGGCGCGTGGCGGTGTCGACCAGTCGCGCGTCATAGACGATCACCACGCTGGGCGCGCCGTTGCGATATTCCGTCTGGAAGGCGTTGAGTGCGCCATCGAGTTCGACCTCGGCCGCGATGTTGGCATTGTCACCGGACAGGCGCGGGAAACGTCCGTCGGCCTGGAAGGCATCCAGCAGGCGGTCGCGCAGCAACTGCGGTGCCGGATCGCTCCAGCGCACGCCGGCGTAGGACTTGACCACGTCGCCTTCAGGCAGCACCAGGATGCGTTCGCTGTCGATGCTGCGACTGGCCGCCGGAGTGGCGATGCGCAGTGCGCGATAGGGCGTGCCGGTGCTCGCTGCATGGGGCGAAGCCAGCGGCGGCAGGCGATAGACCGCCAGCGGATCGGACTTGGGAAGAATCGAACACGCGGTCAGGGCCAGGCTGGCGGTCACCAGGGCGGTGCGCAGGAGCGGGGTCATCATGGTTGGAATTCCTGAAGATTGTCTTGGCCCAGCAGGTAGGCACCGGGATTGCTTTCCAGCTTGCGGCTGATGGCCCGCACCGACGCCAGCGTGCCGCGCAGCTCGGTGATGGCCGGGCCGATCTCGGCCACGCCCTGGGCACCGTTGTTGAGGGCGGCCTGGTTCTGCTGGATCAGCTTTTCGATCTGCTGGCTGCTGGCCGCCAGCGAACGCATGGCTTGCTGCAGGTTGCCCATGGCGTCATTGCCGCGTGTGGCCAGCAACTGGTTGGCCGACTGCATGGCCAGATTGGCCTGGCGCGCCGCTGCCGCCAGTTCTTGCATGGCGGTGCCGACGTTGCCGCGCTGGTTGGCCAGGGTATCGGTCAGCTGTTCCAGGTGCGCCAGGGTCTGGTTCAGGCGGCGCGCGTTTTCCGGGGCCAGGAACTGTTTGGCGTTGAGCAGCACTTCATTGACGTTGGAGAGCAGGTCCTCGCCGTTGGAGAGCAGCGCCGACAGCGGCGAGGGTGAGGCGATGATGATGGGGTCATTGCCATCCTTGGACTCCAGCCGAGGACTCTCGGGCGAGCCATTGGTCAGCTGGATCAATGCGGTGCCGGTGATGCCGGCCAGGGCCAGCTTGGCGCCGGTGTCTTCCTTGATGGGCGCCTTGCCGGTCACGCGGATGCGGGCGCGCACCTTGCGCGGGTCGGCCGGGTCCAGGCTCAGGCCGACCACATCGCCCACCTTGATGCCGCTGTACTGCACGGGGCTGCCGCGCGAGAGCCCGCTGACCGCCTCGTTGAAGATGACCGTGTAGTAGTCGACGTCGCGGTCCTGGCCGACCTTGGTCAGCCACAGGCAGAAAACCAGTGCCGCCAGGGCGACCAGGATGGTGAAGAGTCCGATGAGGACGTGATGGGCACGCGTTTCCATTAGGCGTTTCCTTGATGCGTTGGGGTGGCCGAAGCGCGCAGTGCGGCCTGGCTGGCGGCCCGTCCGCGCGGGCCCTGGAAGTATTGCTGTATCCACGGATCATCGAAGGCCGCCACGGCCTCGATGCGGTCGGCCACCAGCACGCGCCTGGCCGAGAGCACGGCAACGCGGTCGCAGATGGCATAGAGGGTGTCCAGATCATGGGTGACCAGGAACACGGTCAGACCCAACGCATCGCGCAGGGTCAGGATCAGGCGGTCGAATGCGGCGGCGCTGATGGGGTCGAGGCCGGCGGTCGGTTCGTCCAGGAACAGGATGTCCGGATCCAGCGCCAGCGCACGGGCCAGCGCGGCGCGCTTGATCATGCCGCCCGAGAGTTCTGCCGGAGTTTTGTCACCGGCGGCAATGGGCAGACCGGCCAGCGCCAGCTTCATCGCCGAGACCCCACGTGCCTCATCGGCATCGAGTCCGCCGTATTCGGTCAGGGGCAGGGCGATGTTTTCCAGCACGGTCAGCGAAGAGAACAATGCGCCCTGCTGGAACAGCACGCCGAAGCGACGCTCATACTGCGAACGTGCTTCGGTGGACAGTGCAGACAGATCCTGTCCGAACACTTTCACCTGTCCGGCCGCAGGACGTTGCAAGCCGACGATACTGCGCAGCAGGACCGATTTGCCGGTACCGGAACCGCCCACCACGCCCAGAATTTCACCGCGCCGCACCTGCAGGTCCAGCTGGTCATGGACCACTTGCGGTCCGAACTGGTTGCGCAGGCCGCGCACGTCGATGATCGCTTCGACGGCCTGATCGTCGTGCGCCGGGGTCACCATCCCATCTCCATGAAGAACAGGGCCGCCAGTGCATCCAGCAAAATCACCACGAAGATCGACTGCACCACGCTGGAGGTGGTGTGCTGTCCCACCGACTGGGCGCTGCCGCTGACCTTGAAGCCTTCGTTGCAGCCGATGATGGCGATCACGAAGGCAAACAGCGGTGCCTTGACCATGCCCAGCACGAAGTGGCGGATGCCCACATCCTGCTGCAGCAGCGAGAGGAACATGGTCGGGCTGATGTCCAGCGACAGCGCACACACCATGGCCCCGCCGAAGAGGCCCGACATCATGGCGATGAAGGTGAGCAGGGGCATGGAGATCAGCAGCGCGATGATGCGCGGCAGGACCAGCAGGTTGATCGGGTCCAGTCCAAGGGCGCGGATGGCATCGATTTCCTCGTTGGCCTTCATCGATCCGATCTGCGCGGTAAAGGAACTGGCGGTGCGCCCGGCCATCAGGATGGCCGTCAGCAGCACCGCGAATTCGCGCAGGAAGGAGAAGGCCACCAGGTCCACCGTATAAAGACTGGCGCCGAAATCGGCCAGCACGGTCGCTCCCAGGAAGGCGACCACGGCACCCACCATGAAGGTCAGCAGGGAGACGATGGGCACCGCATCCAGCCCGGTCTGTTCAACCTGGGCCACTACGCCCGTAAAGCGCCAGCGCGAAGGTCGCCAGAACGAGGCCGCCAAGGTCTGCAGGCACAGTCCGGCAAAACCCAGCAGGCCACGCGAGCAGGCGCGCAGGTTGAGGGTGGCCACGCCGGCCCGTTCGAGCATGTCGGTAATCCAGGCCTGCGGCGGCGGGGCGGCCTTGGGCATGGCGATCGCCTTGGCCTCGGCCACCGCGGCCAGCAGGCCGCGCCAGGCGCGC
>JGI24890J29729_1000131_pt1 | contig 60229 bp, 62 predicted proteins | sample FreactcultureFD7_FD_29729 | JGI IMG/M metagenome (IMG submission 29729)
TTCATGCATTACTTGGCGCCAATGGTGCGGGTAAATCAACTCTTGTCAAAATACTTACTGGCGTTATTTCAAGCGATCAGGGAGTAATAGAAGTAAATGGCCCTCCCGTAAAGTTCACATCGCCAGATAATGCCCGTAAAGGTGGAGTTGCTCCAGTTTTCCAGGACCCAGCATTAATTCCCGATATTTCCATTCAGAGGAATTTGCATTTAACCGGAACAAATAAAAATCGATTCTTAAAAGAAATTGCCCAAATGGGTCTAACTGTTGACCTTAACAAACTTGCAAGTGAAATTGAACTGCCGCTACTTCGAATGATTGATTTGGCCCGAGCGCTTTCACATGATCCAGATTTATTGATTTTAGATGAAATTACTGCAGCACTTCCAGTTGATATGGCCCAAAAGGTTATTTCAATAATGGGTCAATATAAAGCGCAAGGAAAATCGGTGATTTTTATTTCACACCGACTCGCAGAGATTGAAGAAATATGCGACAGGGCAACAGTTTTGCGGGATGGAATAAATGTCGACACCTTTGATGCAGCCGCCGGAAGTGAAGAAAGAATAGTTGCTTCAATGCTTGGTGATAAAAATGTCTCTGCCAAAGAGCATAACCAACGATCCAATAAATCAGAGAATGATATTTTACTTAAAGTTGAAGGTTTAGCCGGTGGAAAGCATCTTAAGAGTGTCTCTTTCGAAATACATAAGGGCGAAGTACTTGGTGTAGCAGCTCTAGAGGGCCAAGGACAGGATTTACTTTTTGAAATTTTGGCTGGTGAGTCAAAACCATCAGATGGAAAAATATTTATTAATAATAATGAAGTTCATTTCAATCATCCTGATGACGCCATTAAATATGGAATCTCATATGTTCCGGGTGATAGAAAAACCGCATTGATGCCTCAGCGATCAATCCGCGAAAATCTGGCTCTTACACGTTTCCGAGGTTTGCGAAATTGGGGAAAAATCAATTTTAGAGATGAGGATTCTAAAGTTGATGGTGCTATTGAAAGTTTAGAGATTGATACTCGAGCTAAATCTGAAGTTAAAAGACTTTCTGGTGGTAATCAACAAAAAGTCACAATTGGTCGGTGGGTCACAACTGGATTTGATTTGCTCTTGTGTTTCGATCCAACCAGAGGAATCGACGTCGGAACAAAAGCTCAGATTTATGCACTAATTGAGAAGTTCGCAAGCGAGGGTATGGCTGTACTTTTATTTACATCCGAACTTCGCGAGATTCAACTCGCATGCGATCGCGCAATTGTTTTATATGAAGGAAAAGTGCAAGCTGACCTTGAATATGACAATTNCGATGAAGCATCCTTGCTGAATGCAGCGCATGGATTGGTTGGTGCTTAAGTGAACTCAATTAAACTTAAGAGACAATCCTGGAATATTGGAATTATTTTAATCGCACTTTTTCTAGGCAGTTGGCAAGTCAGCAGACTCCCAGTTTTTGGTTCCTATGAGGCCAGAACTTTTCTACTTGGAATTTTACCAATAGCNCTTCTTTCTATGGGCCAAGCCATAATCATTATCGGCGGAGGAATAAATCTTGCAATTGGCGCGGAATCAGTTCTGATAAATTGTCTAGCAGCACGATTTATGGTTGATAAAAGCTTCACTGTTGCCGTTGCCCTGACTATATTTTTTCTACTAATTTCTGTTTTAGTAGGAGCGCTTACTGGCTTGATTATTTCAAAATCCAAAATTGCAGACATCATCGTAACTTTGGCTACTAGTTTTATTTTAATTGGCCTAGCTATGTATATTCAGCCATCGCCAGGTGGAGGAATGAATCTCACTTTGGCACATTTAATTTCTGGAAAAGATTCGGCATTTCTGCCACCGCTTATAACTTTGATACTGCCGTTGATCGTTATTTGGTTGCCACTTTATAGAAGCAGAACTGGTATTGCCATGTTTGCCATTGGTTCAAATAAAGATTCGGCGTTCTTATCAGGAGTAAATGTTGACCGAACTCGTATAAAACTCTATGCGATCGGCGGCTTATTTGCGGGAATCTCAGGAATTGCATTGACCGCAATTACTCTGAGTGGAAGCCCATTTGCAAGTATTAGTAACACCGCCACTTTGAATTCTGTTGCTGGCGCAGTACTGGGAGGAGTGGCTCTTTCCGGTGGTGTGGGTGGCTTAACCGGACCAGCTCTAGCGGCGTTAATTCTCTACTTTATTCCAACAATATTGCTGAACTATGGAATCGATCCAGCATATAGCCAAATTATTACAGGCGCGCTAACGATATTTGTAGTTCTTGTCGGTGGGCTAATTCGCAATCGTGGAAAGAAGAAGTAGATGAGCACTATTAAAACTTTTGTCGGAACACGCCTTACAAAATCTATGCTGAGTCTTTGGGCAATTTTGATTGTGCTATTTGTAATCACTGGATTAGTCGACCATTACTTTTTCACAGTTCCATCTATTGGAGTTACCTTTCAGCTAGCAGTTCCACTTGGCCTATTAGCTGCCGGACAAACAATTTGTATGCTAACTGGTGGGATTGATTTATCAATCGCAATGATTGCGACCGGAGCAGCATTCATTGTCAGCATTAAATCTCCTTCCGGGTTAGGAATGGCCTTACTTTATGCATTTTTGTTTTGTGTGCTGATTGGAACTATTAATGGCTTAGCAGTTGGGTTGCTTGGAATGAATCCGTTAATTATGACCCTTGGAATGAATGCAGTTTTAATTGGAGTTTTTACAGTTGGAATTACAACTTTCTTAAAGGGAAGTTCAACTATGCCCGACATAATCATAAAATTGAGCACAGCCACAATAATCGATCCGCTGAGTTGGCCACTCGTTCTTTGGCTGTTAATTGGTAGTGCAGTTTTATTCCTTCTCACGAAAAGTGGATTAGGTAGATTAATTTATGCGGTTGGCGATAATGCAACTGCAGCAAGATTGGCTGGAGTGAGGGTTTGGAAAGTACAGCTCGCGGCTTACATTCTCTGCTCACTATTCGGTGGTTTAGCGGGTCTAATGATTGGTGGACAATCTGGAGCGGTTTCAATGAGTTTGGCCGATTCCTTGGTTTTACCCTCCGTAGCCGCAGTGGTTATAGGTGGCACATCAATCATGGGTGGAATTGGCGGTTATACAGGAAGCATTATGGGAACTTTAATTTTGACTGTTCTGTCCTACTTGCTTGCAACATTAAATTCATCAGAGGCTGTTAAACAAATGATTTACGGATCAATCGTTTTAGCTTTAGCTTGGACATATTCAAAATTAACTGAGAAATCATAAAATTCAAATGACAATTCGATCATCTGCTGTAATAGGAACTGGATTTATTGGAACTGTTCATGTGGAGGCAATCAGACGAACTGGGAATCATGTAAAAGGAGTGCTTTCAGGTTCAAGCAAAAGTACATTAGAAGCGAGTGCAAAACTAAAAATTGAGAAAGCCTACAACTCCCTAGAGGAGATTTGTAATGATCCTGATATTTCTGTAGTCCATGTAACAAGTCCCAATGCTTTACATGTTGAGCATGTCGAGAAACTTATTTCTGCAAATAAACATGTCATTTGTGAGAAGCCACTTGCTTTGTCCGCTGAGGAAGGAGAACATCTACTTTCCTTGGCAGAAAAAGCAAATATTGTTCATGCGCTTTGTTTCAACACACGATTTTATCCAATGGTCCATGAAGCTAAACATCGTTTTCAAAGTGGCGAAATGGGAAATCTTCGCTACATAAATGCTCGGTATCATCAGGATTGGCTCATGTTAAATACGGATTGGAACTGGCGTTTAGACACAGCACAGGCAGGCAAATTACGGGCGGTTGCAGACATCGGCTCGCACCTACTGGATCAATTAGGTTTTGTAACTGGTGAGGAAATTGAATCTGTATTTGCAGATTTACATACACTCGTAAAAATCCGTAAGAGACCACTTGGTGAGGTTCAAACATTTACTTCCGCCGGTGATGTTGTTCGGCAAGATGTTAATGTAGTTTCAGATGATGCCGCGGGCATTCTCCTAAGGTTTAGAAACGGTGCCAGGGCAACGGTTTCTATTTCTCAAATTTCCGGGGGCGCAAAGAATTCATTAAAGTGGGAAATTTCTGGGGAAAAGGGATCTCTCACTTTTGATGCCCAGGACCCCGAAAGATTAAATTTTGGACACCGTGATCGTGCGAATGAATCCTTACTTAAGGATCAATCACTAATCTCTCCCGAAGCTGCTGCAATAACTTTTTACCCAGGCGGGCATGTCGAAGGTTTTGGCGAAACATTTAGAGGACTATTCCAAGAAGTTTACGCGCACATTGAAAATAGAGAGAAAATAGTAAATTTTCCAACTTTTAGCGATGGTGTAAATAGTTTGAGATTAACCGAGGCAATTGCTAAAAGCTCTGAAAACTCTTCTTGGATAAAAGTAAATCGATGAAAGGAACGACCAAATGAAACTCGGACTACTAACTGCNCCTCTCCCATCTGTTCCATTGATGGAAATTGCAAAATGGGCTAATACACAACGATTTGAAATGTTAGAAGTGTGTTGCTGGCCAAAATCAGCTGATGCAAATCGACGATATGCAGGTATAACCCACATCGATGTAGAAAATTTAAGCAAAGAAGAGGGNCAACAGATCGTTGGAGAACTTAAGACTCATAATATTACGATGTCGGCGCTAGGTTATTACCCAAATAATCTTCATCCAGATTCCAACCACCGTGAAGCTGTAAATGAACACACTAAAAAAGTTATTCGAGCAGCAGGCCTGATGGGTGTACCTGTAGTGAGTACTTTTATTGGTGCAGATGCCACAAAAACCCAAGCAGAGAACTGGGTTGAAGCGCAGAAAATTTGGCCAGATATTGTTAAATATGCTTCGGACAATAATGTAAAAATTGCAATTGAAAACTGCCCCATGATTTTTAGCAAAGATGAATGGCCAAGTGGTCATAATGTTGCATATTCTCCAAAAATTTGGCGCGAGATGTTTGATAAGTTTGGGCCAACAGTTGGTTTAAACCTCGACCCATCGCACTTGGTTTGGCAAATGATTGATATTGAAAGAGTTATTCGAGAGTTTGGAAGCCGTATTTATCATACTCATGTTAAAGATATGGAAATTGATCGAGAAGGCTTATATGAAAACGGAATAATGTCAGGTGGAATTGGTTGGCAGAGACCACGTCTACCAGGTTATGGAGAAGTGAATTGGGCAAAGTTTGTTTCTACGCTTTCACAAGTCGGTTATGACTACGTACTATGCATTGAACACGAAGATCGCAGATATGAAGGCACTGACGAATTAGTAAAGCAGGGCTTCATGATTGCACGTAATCAAATAGCCCCGCTTCTACCAATGTAGAACTTACTTTATGGATTTACGGTTGCAACAACGCGATCGCTGAACTCGTTGGTTGTTGGATTCTTTAGAATCATTTTGACCCTACCGTCGGGCAAAGTCTCCTGTTTAATAATAATTTGTCCCTCAAATGTATTTGGAGTGTTACTAATTCGTGGGGTTCTCCCTCCACGCCACTCAACATCTATCGGCGCCCATCCATGTGTTTCAACGGATTTAAAGCAAGCATCCATAATCGCATTCACAACATAGCCATCGTAGAAAGTTTCCATTGGATCTGATCCATTTTCCATGGAATTGAACATGTCAGTGAACATATCGACGTAGCCGAGCTCAGCAACTTCATCACCAACTGGAAATAACCATCCAGTAGAAGTTTCAGATTTTTCAGCAACATATGAATTGCCTTCGGCAGATGTAAACATCTCAAAACCTGTGCGCAAGAAATGGTTTAGCCAGATGGTTCCATGTGTACCTGCAACTTCGTCACGTAAGTCCATGCCTCCTCTAAATGTCCAGGAAACTTCAAACTGACCGATTGCCCCAGATTCAAATCGAATTAAAGCAATTGCATTGTCTTCAGCATTAATGGGATGTACCAAAGTATCTTTCCAGCAAAGAACTTCTATTGGACGATTGCCCTTACCAACAAAATTTCTAATGATTTCAATGCAGTGGCACCCGAGATCAATGATGCATCCGCCCCCCGCTTGTTTGTCATCCCAAAACCATGCGCTGTGAGGCCCAGGGNGCGTTTCACGAGATCGAACCCAGAGGACATCGCCAACTGCACCGCTTTGAACAGACTTAACTGCCTTCAAAGTTTTTGGCGTATAGCAAAGGTCTTCTAGATATCCGGCAAAAATTCCAGCCTTTTCCACCATATCCAAAATTCTTTTAGCTTCTGCAGCCGTTCTAGCAAGTGGTTTTGTGCACAAAACTGCTTTTCCTGCTTTTGCAATTTTTGCGATAACTTCCTCATGCATGTGGTTTGGTAGGGCAACTACAACCACATCTGTATCTGGGTGGTTGATGGCTTCATCGATATCAGTTGTGTAGTTCGGGACATTCCAGCGTTCTGCAAAAGCAGCCCCTCTTTCACTAGATCGCGAATAAACCACTGCAACAGAGTCTCTATTTCGCTGCCCCTGTAATGTCATGGTGTAAAAATCGCCAATCAACCCAGTACCAAGCATCGTTATCCGGTGAGCCTTCACACTAACCTCCAACAAGTCATAAGAGTTAAGAATTTAAAGTAGTATAGACTAATTAGGGCGAGGAATAAAGAGTCCAACGAAAAATCCTGAGAGGTTAAAAATATGACCAGCCGTATGAATCTAGGCAATTTTGATGTAGTTGTCGTAGGTTCAGGTTCGGCAGGGGCGTGTGCGGCGATTGCCTCGGCAAGATTAGGCGCAAGTACTTTAATAATTGACCGACTTCCTTTCATTGGCGGCACAAGCACTGGCGTTCTAGATACGTTCTATGGCTTTTATACCCCTGGGGAAAGATCTAAGAAAATTGTTGGCGGTATTCCTGATGATGTAGTGAATACCTTAAAAAAACTTGGGCCGGTTCTAGAGCGTCCTAATACATACGGCGCTGGTACTGGAATTACATATAACCCCGAACACCTCAAGGTTGCATGGGAAAGATTATTAATAAATTCTGGAGTAAAGATTTTATTGCACAGTTTGCTTCAAGAAGTCAATGTGAAAGATGGCCGCATCGATTCTATAACTGTAGCAACACGTGCTGGACTTGCAAAAATTTCAGGTAAGAGTTTTATTGATGCAACTGGAGATGCAGATCTTTCATATTTTGCGGGTTTTTCTTTTGAAAAAGCTGGAGAATTATCGCCAGCTCAAACAATGACAACGACTTTTCGAATGGTAAATGTTGATACGGCCAAACGTAAGAGTTTTTCAAAAGAAGAATTACATTCTGAAATGGAAAAAGCCGCTGCGGATGGTTACCGATTACCTCGCAGAGAGGGCTCTGATCACATAACAACTGTTCCAAATACTATGGCCACTGTTATGACACGCGTTGATTCCATAAAGATTAAAGATGACAATGAAATAGAGTCAGTCCTGGACAATCCATTTTTCTTGAGCGAATCAGAAATATATGGACGTGAACAGGCTTTGGAATACGCACGATTCCTCATTGACAGAGTTCCCGGTTATGAAAAATCAACAATATATGGGTTATCAACTTTTCTGGGAATCCGAGAAAGTCGACGCGTTTATGGTGACTATCGTGTTACCAGAGACGACGTTTTAAATGCCCAGCAGTTTGACGATCAAATTGCTTTATGTGGTGCACCGATTGAAGATCACCACAGTGGTACGGGCACAAATTGGGCATACATACCTGAGAGTGGAGCTGTCGGAATTCCGTTACGAGCATTACAAGTTAAAGACAGCACAAATACTTTAGTTGTTGGTAGATGTTTTTCTGCCACTCACGACGCACATGCAAGTATTCGTTCGATGGCGCAATGTATGGCCATGGGAACTGCGGCAGGCACAGTCGCATTATTAGCTACCAAATCAAGTGGCGATATCAGAAACGTTGAGTTTTCAGTAATCAAGTCAACTTTAGTTTCATCTGGCTCAATTTTAGAAATCCCAGAATAAAGATGACAATTGCTCGGAGCGTGCTTGGAGATATTCCTACCGACGCATTAGGTGTGACTTATATGCATGAACATTTGATTATTGATTCAAGAATCGTAGAAAATGAATTCAAACACATTTGGCTTCCCTCCACGGAGGCCGCTGCATCCGAAGCTTCGTTATGTTATGAAGTTGGAGTTCGGACTCTAGTTGATTGTATGCCAATGGGTTCTGGTGGTGATATTAGAAAACTGGTTGAAGTGAGCAAAAATAGCGAAATAAATATTATTGCCTCGACTGGGATGCACACGAGAAAATATTATGAATCTGACGATGCAATTTTGCAAATGAATGCCGACGAATTGTCCGAGAAGTTTATTGAGGATATTCAAATTGGATCGCAAAATACTTCACACAAGGCAGGGATCATCAAAGTAGCCTCCATGGATGAAAAATTATCCACCAAAGAAAAGGATCTATTTGAGGCCGCGGCCATCGCTCATAATCAAACTGGAGCCCCAATCCTTACACATTGTGAACATGGCGAAGGTGCAATCGAACAAATTGAACTATTTCATAAGTTAGGAATTTCTCTCGATAATGTAACAATTTCGCACACAGATAAAGTGGATGACTACGGCTATCACTATGAGATTTTAAGTAGCGGGGTTTTTGTTGAATTTGACCAATCATTGCGCCAATTTGAAGATTTAACGCCCAAGAGCGCTTCGCTCACATGTGCATTATTAGAAGCCGGTTTTAGTGATCAAATCATGTTTGGAACTGATGGCGCACGGCGAACTTTATGGAGCACACTAAACGGTACTCCAGGTTTAGCGTGGCTATATTCGGGTTGGAGTAAGGTACTAATTAATCTAGGAGTTACTCAAAAAGATTTAGATAAATTTTTTATAGGAAACCCGTCAAAAGCCTTACAGTTCAAGGAGATCAAAAATGTTTTTTGAAGCATTAAGGCAGCAGAAAATTCTTCCAATTATCACTGTTAATGAAATTGCCCAGACTCGTTCGACAGTTTCTATGCTGAAATCTAATGGATTAAATATTATTGAGATCACTCTTAGAACCCCTCGGAGTTTGGAAGCTCTTGAAGAATTTTGCAAGGATTCTGATTTAGTTATTGGTGCTGGTTCGATTTCAAATGTCGATCAATTGGAACAAGTTGTAAGTATTGGTGCAAAGTTTGGTGTTTCACCAGGAATATTTGAACCACTTGTTATACGTGCATCACAGCTTGGATTGCCATATATTCCCGGAGTTGCAACACCATCGGAGATTATGACGGCAATAAATCTCGGTGTTAATCAAGTTAAATTCTTCCCAAGTGAAACGCTTGGTGGAATAGCAGCTCTTAAATCTCTCAGTGCGCCATTTCCAACGGTGAGTTTTATACCAACAGGCGGCATTAACGCTGAAAACTATGAAGAATATTTGAAGCATAAATTCGTGCTGGCAGTCGGCGGAACGTGGTTAACCTAATTGGAGATTATTTGCATGTAGACATCTCAGAACTCACTCAATAACCTTTCCCTATATCCATCCACAATTAGGAGCTATCGTGAAAAAACGTTTTGGGATATTTGCCGCAGGACTTGTTCGACCTTGGCGGGTTGCCCGAGCGGCCAATGGGAGCGGACTGTAAATCCGCCGGCTACGCCTTCGAAGGTTCAAATCCTTCACCAGCCACCAGTTTTCTTCAACGACTTTCACATCATCAAGGTCGCAAAAACATCTTTCTGCCCGCAGCCAAAATTTCTGGCTCTGTGAGATTCTCTAAATCCAATTTCTCTATTCGGCGGACTCTTTCGGCAACCTTTGGGTGATATTTACGGAGGTGGGTAACAAAATTCCCCACTGCGCTCGCTTTACCTTTTCCTGCTCCCGCGAAGTAAATCTCGTCGGCATCTTTCACCAGCGAATAGAGTTTGCTCTTAAAAGCAGGNGCCAAAGTTGTTCGATCGCGACCATTAAAAAATTTATTGAGGATTGTCCGATATTCGGCACTCACTGATTCCTCTTGAACCACCACAGGCCTTGAATCAGGTTCCAATCCATTGGCCCAGACACGTGCATGATCTTTCGATAGTGCAACAAATATTTTCTTGCTCATTTTTGCCTCCACGTCGAGGTTAGCTACTTGCTTGTACTCCACAAAGGCTTTCAACGAGTGCTACTCCTTCTACCGATGACGTGGGTGGTGGCCCTCAGTAAGATAGGAAGATGAATAGAGCGCGGGTTGCCGTCACCGCTGCATTTGTAGTGAACGGATTCGTCGTCGGAGCCTTTGTTGCCCGCCTTCCAGATTTCAAAGAAATCTTGGGTATTACAGATGGCGGAATCGGCCGATCGATTCTCTTCTCATCTATCGGGCTCTTGGTTGGGCTTGGGCCAGTGGGACGGTTGTGCGCAAAAGTTGGCAGCTCTCGAGTTGTCATTCCAGCTTCGATTGCGCTCGCTCTTTCGACGGTGGTTGTTGGTTTTTCTCATAATGTTTTTTCCTTTAGCGCCTCACTCTTTTTCTTTGGTTTATTCCTCGGCGCTCAGGATGTATCTATGAATGCTCATGCAGTTGTCGTGGAGCACAAAATGAACAAACGCATCATGAGCACGTTCCATGCAACTTTTTCTAGCGGCGCTCTTGTTGGAAGTCTTACGGGCGGATTGCTCTCCCAGTGGAAAATTTCCATTCTCGCCCACACTGTCGGAGCCGGCGCGATTTCAATTATTGCCACACTTGCAATGCGACATTGGTGGCTTCCTCCCGAGGCAGATATTCATCCAGTTGAAAAGCACGAAAAGGGACGCAGTAGAAAACGCCCAGCAATTTTCTGGGCTTTGGGATTGATTGTGATGTTTGGACAAGTGGGCGAGGGGGCAGCAGGGGACTGGGGTGGAATTCTGAGTCGAAGCGCTTTCCGTGCTTCACCATTTCTATCTACGCTTCCATTTATTTTTTTCTCCCTCACGATGGTGACCGGAAGATTTTTGGGCGATGGTTTAGCTTCGCGATTAGGTGCGCGCCGATTGATTATTGCTGGCGGTTTACTTTCAGGGCTCGGCTTAACAGGNGGCTTATTCATTGGAGGAATTGGTGGAGTTATAGGTGGTTGGATTTTTCTGGCCGCAGGTTCTTCCATTGTTCTACCGCTCATATTTAGCATCGCAGGATCTATGGCAAAGAATCGATTTGCAGATCGCATGGCGCCAGCAGAAGGCATGGCGATGGTTTCTGGGATTGCCTACTTTGGTTTTCTTGCCGGCCCACCTGTCATTGGTCTCTTAGCTGATCACATAACGCTTCGATGGGCGATGTTGTTACCTGCGCTATTAGCCCTCGGCATAGCTTTGGGGTCGTATTTGGTCATTCACAAAGAAGATGTGCAAGAGCTTGGTTAGGATGAGTTATGCATAATTTGGCGCTCTTTATCTCTGTCTTTCTTGCTTGTGCGGTTGAAGCGGTTGAAGCGACAACGATTGTTCTTGCTGCAGGAACTGCGCGCGATTGGAAATCTGCACTTCTTGGCACAGGTTCAGGATTTGGAGTACTGGTTATCATCATTGCTTCAATTGGACCTTCTATTTCAACACTTCCTATGAATGGGCTCAGACTTTTTGTTGGCACCCTCCTTCTTGTATTTGGCTTGCAATGGATTCGCAAAGCAATTCTGCGAAGTTCAGGGTACAAAGCTCTCCATGATGAAGATAAAATTTTTCACGAGGAGATAGCTGCAGCGCGTGCTGCAAAAGCGGGAAAGCGATTTGGGGTAGCAGATTGGTACGCATTTACACTCTCCTTCAAGGGTGTCTTACTTGAGGGACTCGAAGTCGCATTCATTGTTCTCACTTTTGGAACCATCCAACGTCAAGTTGGTCTTGCATCCCTCGCCGCACTAGCTGCTGTACTTATTGTTTCTTTGGCTGGATTTGCCCTTCGAAAGCCGTTGGCACAGGTACCCGAAAATACAATGAAGTTCATCGTGGGCATCATGCTCACCTCATTTGGAATCTTTTGGGGAGCTGAAGGCGCCGGAGCTTCGTGGCCAGGCATGGATGCTTATTTATTAGGAATCATTCCCTTTGTCACGGTGGTCTCCTATCTCTTGGTTCAAATTCTTAAAGCAAAGCGAGCCCGTGCGCCTCAAAAAGTTGTAGCGTCAAAGCAACTTGATGATTTGGATGCGGAGACGGTTCTGGAAGATTTTGGAGTGAAAAAAGTCATTAAAGATTTTGGCTTCTTTTGGTATGACTTTCTTATCGGTGATGACCTGATCGGATTTGCCATCGTTATCGTGGCTTTACAAGGCACAAATATCTTGGTCCACGGCGGAACAAACGCTTGGTGGCTCCTCCCTCTCGCCGTCGCTGCTCTATTGCCAATAAACCTCTTACGGGTTACAAAATAACTCTCCTCGACTAATATTTAGCCATGACCTCTCGCATCACACTCATCAACACAAACGTTTCTGTCTACCCACTTTGTCTCGGCGGCAATGTATTCGGCTGGTCAGCTAACGAGGCTGAATCATTTGCCGTACTTGATGCATACTACGAAGCTGGTGGAAATTTTATTGATACCGCCGATGTGTATTCCGAATGGAAGCCTGGAAATCAAGGTGGTGAGAGCGAAACAATTATCGGAAATTGGATGAAGGCACGGGGTAATCGCCACGAGATTGTGATTGCAACAAAAGTGGCAAAGATGTCATCGAGGCCTGGTTTATCACCTGCGAATATCAAGGCAGCACTGGATGATTCACTTCGTCGACTTCAGAGTGACCACATAGATTTGTATTACTCGCATGAGGATGATGAAAAAGTTTCTCTTGAAGAAACTCTTGGTGCGTACAAAGAAGTTATTAATGCTGGAAAAGTACATCTGATCGGCGCATCCAATTACTCTGGTGCTCGTCTTCGAGAAGCAGCAAGCATCAGTAAGGAAAAAGGCCTCCCTTCTTATGTTGCGGTACAAAATCAATATAACTTGATGGATCGCCAACCATTTGAAGGCGATGTAGCCCCAATCGTGAAGGATCTTGGAATCAGCTCACTTCCTTATTATGGACTCGCTCGTGGTTTCTTAACCGGCAAGTACCGCAAGGGAGCCACTGTTGAATCAGCACGAGCTGGCGGAGTTGTCGATTACCAAACTGATCGTGGATGGGCTGTAGTTGAAAAACTTGAAGAGATCTCTCAAGAGCTCAACACATCAATGGCGGCAGTTGCTCTTGCTTGGTTACGGGGACATGGATCTGTACCAATTGCAAGTGCTCGCACAGTTGAGCAAGCAAAAGAAATCCTGCCGATAATTACTCTTTCAGCCGATCAGATTTCAACTTTGGATTCAGTCAGCGCCGAGTAAATCTCTGAAGCAATAGATAAACCTGGCACCCAAGGCAGTAATCAAAGACTGAGTTGAGGAACGCTGCCACAAAGGCAAAGATCACTGGAATTGAAAAAAGAAGATTAATCTTTGTAAAAGCACCGATTGTGGCAAGGGCTGCAAAAAGGAATCCAACTTTTTGGGCAAATTGAGGACCACGAATATCTTCACCAATAAAATTTCCGTGTAAACGTGGTTGAACCAATTTTCGATAGAGAAATCCATATGGGGCTTTTTTTGGTGAAACAAATCCACCAATCGTGAACTGAATCAACTGAATGATGACGAGCGCTGTTGAATGCGTAAGAAATGCCAGACCAAGAACTGTCAAAGTGATTGCTGCGGTTACTCGGGGACCCCTTGGATCAATGAGTTCTGGAAAATCTGGCTTCTTATTCATCAAATATCCATCGGAGTGATTGCATCGACAACTTGTTCCCGCTTTGGTGCACCGACAGCTCGTCCAATTTCAACTCCATGCGAATTAAGAATAAGTGTTGTGGGGGNTGATCGAATATTTAGTTTACGGACAAGTTCGAGATGACTTTCAGCATCAACATCGATGTGTTTAACATCGTGGAGTCCTTCTGTTATGTTGCCAAGAAGTGCTCGTGTAGCTCTGCACGGTGTGCAGAATGCAGAAGAGAATTGAAGAAGCGTGAGCCTGGATCCAAAGGAATCCCCGATTTCAGATTCAGTCACAGCGGGGGTTGTATGAACTTTCACGGTTCCTCGAGTTTTTCGAAACCAGATGCCATAAAAAGAGCTCAAAACCACGACGATAATCAAGGNGAGGGAACTTTTCACGCAGATAGTTTCTCACGAAATGCAATCTGCAATTTATCTTGCAAACCATTTGCAATAGACTGCGAACATGTCAGATCACAACTGGGGAGACCAAGGAGCCAACCATCGCCCCGACCCTACGTGGGATTTAGATCCACAAACTCTTGCAGTTCGAGGCGGACTTTCGCGAACTGGTTTCGGCGAAACGTCAGAAGCGCTTTTTCTCAATAGTGGATTTACTTATGTATCGGCTGNGCAAGCAGAAGCATCATTTGCCGAAGAGATAGATCACTTTCTTTATAGCCGTTTTCATAATCCAACGGTTTCAATGTTTGAAAATCGCTTGGCTGCTCTTGAGGGAGCAGAACGATGCCTGGGAACAAGCTCTGGAATGTCAGCAATGTTTATGTCAATCGCCTGCATGGTTTCGGCCGGAGATCGGATTGTTGCATCAGCTGCGATGTTTAGTTCATGCCATGTTGTGTTAACTGAAATTCTTCCAAAGTGGGGAATAACCGTTGAGTTAGTAAAAAGTGATAATCATGAAGGTTGGAAGAACGCACTTTCACAACCCACAAAAGTTGTCTTTATCGAAACTCCAAGCAATCCACTTCTTGAAATCACAGATATTAAGTTTGTCAGCGATCTTGCACATAAAGTTGGTGCCACAGTTGTCGTTGATAATGTCATGGCATCAGTTGTTTTACAGAAGCCACTCGAACTCGGCGCTGATGTCGTTATGTATTCCACAACAAAACATATTGACGGTCAAGGTCGTGTTTTAGGTGGTGCGATCTTGGGATCTGAAGAATATTTTACGAATTATCTTCTTCCATTTAATCGTCACACCGGACCAACAATGAGCGCCTTTAATGCATGGGTTCTTGTGAAATCACTCGAGACTTTGAATATGCGAGTTAACCAAATGGTTGATAGTGCTCAAGCTATTGCAGAATTCTTAGACGCTCATCCAAAAATTGAATTAGTTCGACACCCGGGCCTGAAGTCCCACCCACATCATGCTCTTGCAATGACTCAGATGAGTGGCAAGGGNGGTTCGATGATTGGATTTGAAGTGAAGGGCGGAAAGAGCGCTGCCTTCGAACTCATGAATAAGCTTCGCGTGATTGATATTTCAAATAACTTGGGCGATAGCAAGTCGTTGATTACACATCCAGCTTCATCTACTCATCGCCGCCTTTCACCTGAAGTGCAAGCAGAAATGGGTATTCACGCCGGAACGCTCCGTCTCTCCGTCGGCTTAGAAGCTGCCGCAGATCTGGTTAAGGATTTGCAACAAGCACTTGCTTAATTAATTGTGAACCTGGGCGATAAGCCAAATATTCAAAAGAAGGCGCGTTCAGCAGGACAATATCTGCACGGGCGCCTATTCCCAGATGTCCTACATCGCTTCTTTGAAGCGCTTGGGCACCACCTAATGTTGAAGCAACAAGTGCTTGCTCGGGAGNGAAAAACATATCTCTGACTGCAATTGCGATCACAAATGGCATAGATGAAATATAGGCAGAGCCAGGATTGCAATCGGTTGCAATTGCTACGTTAACGCCACGATCAAAATATCGTCGAGCATCTGGATACGAGGAGCGCGTAGAAAATTCTGCACCTGGTAGAAGTGTTGCAACGACTGAAGAATGCGCCAGTGTCTCCAACTGCGAATCTGTTGCGTATGTGCAATGATCAACAGAGGCGAGCGATAAATCCACTGCCAATTCGATGCCGCCGGTATCTCCAAGTTGATTTCCATGGAGGCGACCACGAAGACCCTTTTCTTTTCCAGCGAGAAGAATTTCCCGTGCTTCATCTGGAGTGAATGCACCTGTATCGCAGAAAACATCAATCCACTTTGCAAACGGAGCTGCGGCATCCAGCATCGGGCCTTTTACTAAATCAATGTAAGCAGAACGGTTTTCTGAATATTCATTGGGTACGACATGTGCACCAAGAAAAGTAGTTTCATCGGTAAATTCTTGAGCAATCTTGAGAAGTCGAGCCTCTGTTTCTATATCGAGCCCGTAACCACTCTTTATCTCATAGGTTGTGATTCCATGATCGGTAAATTCCGTAATGATATTTCCGAGGTGCTTTCGTAAAAGCTCATCGGATGCTGCACGGGTTGCAGAGACTGTTTGATTTATTCCACCAGATGCATATTTTGTACCAGCCATTCGAGCTAAGAAATCATTGAGTCGATCACCAGCAAAGATTGAGTGTGTATGGGAATCTACGAATCCGGGAATTACCGAGCCACCATCAGCGTCGATGCGTTCATCAGCAGCCGGTGCCTTTGATTTATCGCCTATCCAGCTGATTTTTCCATCGGTGTAAACCAAGGCGGCGCCACTCTTTATGCCAAATTCAGGGTCATTTGTTACTAATTGCCCGATATTTGTGATGAGGGTGGAACTCATATTCCCTCGCGCATTGGAATGCGAACGTGTCGTTCCTCCGCAACGCGTTCTGCAATGTCATAGCCAGCATCAACGTGACGAATTACTCCCATACCCGGATCGTTTGTAAGGACACGGTTCAATTTCTTTCCAGCAATTTTTGTTCCATCGGCAATGCAAACCTGGCCCGCGTGGATGGAGCGACCAATTCCAACGCCACCACCATGGTGGATCGATNCCCACGAAGCACCCGAGGCTGTGTTGATGAGTGCATTGAGAAGCGGCCAGTCAGCAATCGCATCCGAACCATCTTTCATAGCTTCAGTTTCGCGATACGGAGATGCGACTGATCCGCAGTCAAGGTGATCGCGACCAATCGCAATGGGTGCGTCAACCTTTCCTTTCTTCACCAGATGGTTAAACATCTCTCCTGCTTTGTCGCGTTCCCCATATCCAAGCCAGCAAATTCGAGCAGGTAATCCTTGGAATGCAACTTTCTCCGAAGCTTTTGCAATCCAGCGGTGAAGTGGTTCGTTATCTGGAAATAATTTCAATATTTCTTTATCAGTTCTCGCGATATCTTTTGGATTTCCAGAAAGTGCCGCCCAGCGGAACGGGCCTTTTCCTTCGCTAAATAGTGGACGTATATAAGCAGGAACAAATCCAGGAAAATCGAATGCACGTGCGTAACCGTGGAGCATTGCTTCTCCGCGNATTGAATTTCCGTAATCGAATACTTCAGCACCTGCATCCATAAATCCGACCATTGCTTCAACTTGCTTTGTCATGGATTCACGTGAGCGACGAGTAAATTCCTGGGGATCATCTTGAGCGAGCTTGTGCCAATCCTCAACTGTGACACCAATAGGAAGATACGAGAGTGGATCGTGAGCTGAAGTTTGATCTGTGACGATATCGATGGCAACACCGCGTCGAAGGAATTCAGGGAAAATCTCTGCGGCATTTGCTTTAAGCCCAATACTAAAGGGGCGACGTTGCTCTTTTGCTTCCAGAGCAAGACGTATCGCTTCTTCTGGGTTAGCTGTCCACGTATCAAGGTATCGATGATCAACACGACGTTGTAAACGGGTTGCATCAACATCAACACAAATACAGACGCCATCATTCATGGTCACAGCAAGTGGTTGTGCCCCGCCCATTCCGCCAGCACCACCTGTAAGGGTGAGGGTCCCCGCAAGAGTTCCACCAAATTTCTTATTTGCAACAGCAGAAAATGTTTCGTACGTACCCTGCAAAATTCCCTGTGTACCAATATAAATCCACGAACCTGCTGTCATTTGTCCATACATAGTGAGGCCTAAATTTTCTAAACGTCGAAATTCTGGCCAATTTGCCCAATCCCCAACGAGGTTTGAGTTTGCAATTAATACACGTGGAGCCCATTCATGTGTGCGAAAAACGCCAACGGGGCGACCAGATTGAACCAGCATCGTCTCGTCATTTTCAAGAGTTGTGAGGGNGCGGATGAGAGCGTCGTAAGACTTCCAATCTCGCGCTGCCTTACCTGTGCCACCGTAAACAACGAGATCATCGGGGCGCTCGGCATTTTCAGGATCGAGATTATTTTGCAACATGCGGATTGCTCCCTCTTGTTGCCAACCTTTTGCCGAGATTTTGGTTCCGCGAGCTGCTCGAACGGGACGAGCTCCTGGAAGTGTCATGCGAGAACTCCTACTTCTTTCTCAACGGCGCTGAGAATTTGGCGAGACAAAACTAGCTCATACGATGCTTCGATTTCCGGTGTTAACCAACGATCAGTTCCAGGTCCCTGAACTTTTGTACGAAGGGTTCTGATTGCAGCACCAGTACCTGCTGAAGGAAGAAGAGGNGCGCGAAGATCTATACCTCGAGCAGAGACCATCAATTCAATTGCTATAACGCGAGCAAGTGCATCGATGCTCTTGCGAAGTTTGCGAGCAGCATGCCAACCCATGGAAACGTGATCTTCTTGCATTGCCGATGAAGGTATCGAATCCACGGACGCAGGGACAGCAAGTCGCTTCATCTCTGACACAAGCCCAGCCTGGGTGTATTGAGCAATCATCATTCCGCTATCAACACCTGCGTTATCGGCCAAAAATGGGGGTAATCCAAATGAACGGTGCTCGTCGAGCATGCGATCTGTGCGCCGTTCTGACATTGAGGCGACGTCGGCAAGTGCAATAGCTACAAAGTCGAGGACATAGGCGATAGGTGCACCANGGAAATTTCCGTTGCTTCGCACATCACCATCGGGCAAGACAATTGGGTTGTCGATGACGCTATTCAGCTCTCTTTCGGCAACGGTCAGTGCATGACTTAATGTATCGCGAGCTCCTCCAGCAACTTGTGGAGCACAACGTAATGAATAGGCATCCTGGACTCGACCATCCTCTTTTCCGGAATGAGATTTGATGAGCGGAGAGAGNGCGAGAAGTTCACGAAGATTTTTTGCCGATGCACTTTGACCCGGGTGGGGGCGAATTGTGTGAAGGTGTTCTGCAAAAACTTTATCTGTGCCAAGTAGCGCTTCGATGCTCATAGCAGCAGTGACATCAACGGTCTTCAGAAGCGCAGTTGCATCATCAAGAGCCATAACCAGCATTCCTGTCATGCCATCAGTTCCATTTATCAGAGCAAGACCTTCTTTTGAAGTCAGCTCGACAGGGGTTATGCCTTCTTCTTCCATCGCGATCGAAGCAGAAACAACAGTTCCGTCTTTTCGACGAACTTCGCCTTCCCCCATGAGTGCAAGTGCACAAGTGGAAAGCGGAGCAAGATCGCCTGAACAACCCAGCGATCCAAATTCGCGCACGACAGGAGTGAGGTGAGCATTTAAGAGCGCGGCGTATGTTTGAGCAGTCAATGGTCGAACGCCCGTAAATCCGCTGCACATCGTTGCAAGACGCAGGGACATCATGGCTCGAACAACTTCATCCTCAACTGGGGCGCCGGAACCGGCTGCGTGTGAGCGAATTAAGGATTTTTGAAGTTGTGAACGAAGTTCTGGATCAATATGTTTTTTTGCAAGCGCACCAAATCCAGTGGAAATTCCGTAGGCAGGAACTTCAGAAGCAGCAAGGTCATCCACAATTTTGCGCGAAGCAGCCATTGCGTCAAGGGCCTCTTGAGAAATCTTGATATGTGCTTTATAGCGAGCAATTGCGATGACGTCGGAAGTTGAAAGTCCATTTCTTCCAACGATAACTTCTAAAGACATTCTTCTCCTACTTACTATTGTTATTGGCTAAGATGAGGCTCTAGGTTAGCCAATAACGCTGGTTACGGATAGGGGATTGGGCATGGCTTTGCATAACGATCCTCATTGGCCACGCGCAGGACATTGGTTTTCTACCTCCGCATCAGGTGAAATTGATATTGCCCTCATAGGAATTTGCGCGCATAAAACGGCGATCACTCCAAATGAAGCAGATACAACACCCGCTGCCATTCGCGAAGCACTTTTGCGCTATTCGACTTGGAACCAAACATGCCAAATCGATTGTGCAGATATTTTAACCGCTGCTGATTTTGGAGATGTAAAAAATCCAGAGGATCAAAGTGCAACAGCATCTGAAATTGAAGGAGCACTTTTTAAAACTAACTTTCTCCTCGCCCTCGGCGGTGATAACTCCATTACATATTCTGGAGTTATGGGACTTGCTTCATCCGTCGGCGGCCTTGAAAAAGTTGGATTAATTNCCCTTGATGCGCACCACGATGTTCGAGATGGAATCTCAAATGGATCTCCGATACGCCAGCTAATCGAAGCCGGGTTACCAGGTGAACATATTGTTCAAATCGGAATAAGCGATTTTGCAAATTCGAAGTTTTATTCTGATCGAGTCAGAGATTACGGAATCCATGTCATTGATCGCGCACGCCTGCGTTCGGATTCATTACAGGAAATCGCCTCAGCGGCGCTCGCAATTGCCGGTGAAAATCATCGTGCTGTCTATCTCGATATTGATATGGATGTTTGCGATAGAAGCGTTACTCCTGCCTGCCCTGCGGCGACACCGGGTGGTTTAAGTGCGGATGAACTTCGCCAACTTGTTGCATTGCTTACCGCCGATCCACGAGTGCGCATGGCTGATATCACCGAAATTGATGCTTCGATTGATTCAGAGGATGGGCGCACAGTTCGTCTAGCGGCGCTAGTTATCCTCGAAATCGCAACGTCTCGCGCACTTTTAAAACAGTAATTCACTAAACTATAGGAATGCATACATTCCTAATGAGTAATCAACTCACATCCACAACCGACAGCATTCGCCTTTTTCTGCACGTTATTGGTGCCACCATTTGGGTAGGAGGTCAGCTCGTATTTGCCGCTCTCGTTCCCGTTCTGAAAGCGAAAGATGCTGCACTTCCAAAGATTGTCGCCAAGCAGTTCAATAAAATAGCCTGGCCTGCTTTTGCTTTGCTCATCATCTCTGGTGCCTGGAACATGGCAACCTTGTCAAAAGATTTGCCAGCCAGCTACCACGTAGCCCTTGCAATCAAAATGGTCGTGGTTACCCTCTCTGGTGTTGCAGCTCATTTGCATTCGCGGGCTAAAACATCAAAGGGAATGGCAATGTGGGGTGGAATTAGTGGATTAACCGCGATATCTGCCACATACGTAGGAGTTCTCCTCGCCGGCTAAGAAAGTCGGGAAGAAAATCATCCCTATCGTTGTTAGAGTCGATACATACAAATAACGATAGGAAAAAGATGCGTAAGAGCGTTGATTCATCAGTTGAGCTTCATCCAGTATTGGCAGAACGTTGGAGTCCGCGATCTTATGACAGTAGCGCGGTAATTCCAGATCAGGATGTTCTGGCATTTCTAGAGGCTGCACGGTGGGCGCCCTCAGCAAACAATGGACAGCCATGGCGCTTCATTATTGCTCGTCGTGGAGATGAGCATTTCCAAAATATTTCAAAAACGCTATCAGGATTTAACCAGGTGTGGGCACCGAGCGCTTCCCTTTTTGTTGTAGTTTCTACTCTCACAACAACACCGGATGGAAAACCTCGGGCAACGGCAATGTATGACGCAGGATTGTCATCTGCTTTGCTCACGGTAGAGGCACATCATCGTGGATATGTTGTTCACCAGATTGCTGGATTTGATCGCGAAATCATCAAAAGCGAATTTGGTCTTGATGCCGCATTGGCACCCATTGTCATTCTCGCTATTGGAAAGCAAGCACCAGCATCATCTTTGGTGGATCCAGTATTGAAAGAACGCGAAGAGGCNCCTCGCGAGCGACTACCACTTTCAGAGTTGGTAGTCGCAGGAAATATTGCTACTTCTTAATTTTTGGTAGATGCAAATCAAAGTAAATTGAGAGCGTGCGGACTGCCATCACGGTAACTCCGCCGAGCAAAGCGGCCACATTGCCATTCAACGCCGTGTGCTTGAGGCTGACATAAACAGAGACTCCCACGAGAGCTGAGGTAGCAAGTGTTTCTCTGTGCAAGACAACAGGCTCAAGCTGACAGAGAAGATCTCGAAGAAGCCCGCCCGCTACAGCGGTAATGACTCCAAGGACAATCGCGGCATACCACGACGCTTTGTAGGCTAGTGCAATCTGGGTTCCGGAAATTGCAGCGACAGCAAGTCCCAAGGTATCCATCGCTAAAAGGAACTTTCCGATGGGCTTTGTCGTTTGCAGAATAATGGTGATAAAAACGGCAAGGACAACGCTGGAGAGAATCCATGGATTTGTAATCCAGCTAGGGCGAATTCCAAGAGCAACATTTCGAAGAGTTCCGCCCGTTGTAGAAGCAACAGCTGCGATAAAAGCAATGCCGCCGTAATCCAGACCTCGATCAGCAGCCACGCGGGCTCCCACTAATGCAAAGACGAAAGTTGCAAGAACATCGAGAACTTTAACGAGGGTGTCTAGTTGAATGATGTCCATTACTTCAAGCTCCGTCCGATTCCTCGAGTCTGCCACAAATTCAATACTTGGGATGTAACGCTCTTAAGTGTAGAACGCGTCTCCTCATTTGTATTGCTCTCCATACATGTATAAGAAAGTTCGCATGCCCAATAATTAACACCAGCCACAAATACGGCTGAGCCAGAAGTAGTTGTAAACCACAGCGTTTGACCTTCATAGCTTCGATTCACTATGGCCTCATTTTCCGATGGCGTGGATTTTGCAAAACGTGTTAATTTAAATTTTCCAGAAAAGATGATGTGGGTGTTATCAGGTGATGAAATATTTTTCACAACTGAGTCGATTTCAGTATTCGGAGACCATCCATTCAGATGTGCGCCTTGAGGAAGACTTAACCAAGATGGTTTATTTTGAACCGTCATATCTCCAACAACGTGTACGCCGGCTGTCACTTCGCCAGTAATTAATGAAGGTTGCATGTTTATGCGCGGATTGAGAAATTGAATGGTGATTTGTGAAGGTGAGGTAATGGGGTCAATTTGTGGGTCTCGATAAATTGCGACTCTTCTATCTGAGCCAGAAGGTGATGGCTCAAGGCGAACTTGCCAATAGGCAGTGTTAGAGCCTAGGAATGCAAGATTAATTCCATTGCTGCGTGCAGCAAGAATGCTTTTAAATATTCGATTTGTCATGTATTCGGCATGTCCACTAAAAATAACACCGCTGTAGTGAGTCAAGATCGACGGATTACGATCTAAATCAGTATCGGCGATTTGGTCCACTGAAATTCCACTTTGTTCCAGATATTGAACGAGAGCAATTCCATCTCGATCAAAGTGATTTATTCCGCTTCCAAGCAATGGTCGATCCATGGATACAACTCGGCTTCGCTCACGCTTTGAATTTATAGGTCCGATGTAGGCCGAACGTCCACCAAAGCTGTTGTAAGCAGCCCATGTGATTGTGGAGTGAACAAGTAATAACTTCGAGCTTCCGGCTGCTGCTTTCACGATAAGAGGTGAGAGATTTTCAATAATGTCTTTGTCATTAACGGTTGCCACTGCGTAGAGTCCTGGCGTCCAATCGCGTCCAATCGTGAAAGTGGCCGTAACAGGCCAAAGAGTCTCAACCATGCGAGTGAGTGATTTAACTTTGGGAACGTTGTATCGCTTTAATTTGATGGGCGATGAGCTCCACACTTCACGAGCTTCAGCCCCGTTGTAATAGCCAATGCGGTACACCTTAATTGTCCGGGCGTTTGTGTCTGCAGGGTCGCCACCAAAAGCAGAGGCATGAACCTTTATTTGCGCGCCACAGGTTGCTGACATTTGATTCGTCCACAAAACGCTTCCTGTAGGAATAAATAGGTGCATGTTGTGCCAGGTTGTTGGATCCATGGCAGCACCAAAGTTTGTGTTCTCATTCCTGAGCCATTCACCAGATTGCGTTGCACATCCAGATGCAGGCAAAGCTCTCGCATCGGTTGGGAAAGGAGTTTTCAAAGATTGCGCGTAAGTCAAAAGTGGCTGCTTCCCCACGTCAGCATGTTGAGGAAGTGGTGGAAGAAGTAGATCGCCCTGATCATAAATACTTATTAGTTGTTGCACGCCAACAAAGATTGCAACAAGAGTTAAAGCAAGAACTCCAACAAGCGCAATCTTCTTTTTGAATGTAAGGATGACCTTGTGCACAGTTGATTAAGTCTAGATTCTTTACGACCTACCCGGGAGTCGCCATTGGGTGAGATCTGGAGAGTAAATCCCGCGTAAATCTCACCCTGAAATTTAGGATTTCGCAGGAAGGCTTCACGGGTTGTACGCTCGCCCAAGTCTTTTCGCCCCCATAGCTCAGTCGGTAGAGTGTTTCCATGGTAAGGAAAAGGTCATCGGTTCGATTCCGATTGGGGGCTCGGCGGGGTAGCTCAGCTTGGTAGAGCAAGCGGCTCATAATCGCTGTGTCGTGGGTTCAAATCCCGCCTCCGCTACTAGTACGACCGGAAGATCTGAGCGTGAAATACGCTCAGGTTTTCTACAATTTTTAATAAATAAGAGGGTGAAGTAATCTTCAACTCTTGATTTGGTTCGGGCAAGTGCTCGGATGAGTAATTAGAAGGAGTCAACACATGGCAAGCAAGTCCGCGGACGTCCGCCCAAAGATCACTATGGCCTGCGTTGATTGCAAAGAGCGTAACTACATCACCAAGAAGAATCGTCGTAACGATCCAGATCGCCTTGAGTTGAAGAAGTTCTGCCCACGTTGCAAGTCTTCAACACTTCATCGCGAGACTCGCTAAACCCGATGTTAAATCCCGACGTCGTCGGGCGCACTTATAAAGGTGCCAATTCTTTTACTGTTACACAAGAATCCATTACCCAATTTGCGCTCGCTATCGGCGAGCCCAATATCTCTGTAGCTCCCCCAACTTTTTCAATTTCAATCTCCCTCGCAGAATCCCAATCCCTCCTTCAAGAGTCTGGGCTCGATTGGACTCGAGTGGTTCATGGAGATCAACGTTTTGAGATTCATCGCCCACTCGTCGCAGGGGATTCGATTCTTTGTTCGTCAACAATTGAAACTGCCCGAGTCGTTGCCGGAAATGAAATTGTGACAGTCCGATCCGATCTTTTTGCCGGGGCAGAAATTGTTATCTCTTCTTGGTCCACATTGGTGGTCCGGGCATGACATTTGAAGTCGGTCAACAGTTAGCACCACATACATTTCTCATTAATCGCGCAAAGCTAATTGCGTACGCGAATGCAAGTGGAGATCAAAATCCGATTCACCAAGATGAGGCTTTTGCCAAATCTGTCGGCCTAGAGAATGTCATTGCCCACGGAATGTTTACCATGGCGCTTGCTGGCCGTTATGTCAGTGAGCTTGCAGGGGGAAGTGAAAAAGTTCGTGATTTCTCTGCGCGATTCACAAAGCCAGTAGTTGTACCGGCAGATTTAGATGTTGAATTAATTCTGAGCGCAAAAGTTTCTGCTGTCGATGATGGCCTTGTAAAGATTGATCTAACAGCCATCTGCGCAGAAACAAAGGTATTGGGAATGGCAAAAGCGACTTTCCTGGCATGAGTAATCGTTTCATCACAGTTCAAAGAATTGGTGATATTCGTAGGATCTCCAAATTTACATNCCCAGTCACATGCGGCTTAATCGTTGATGGATTCGCGCAGGATGCTGCTCTTTCAATTCAATCCATCAAGAAATTTGCTCCAAAAGATACGGCTATTGCAATCCTCGCTACTGGAGATTTTGATATCGAACCACTTGCGAACGAGATTGATGATCGAACAATTCTTATCCACATTATCGGCGGAGCGGGTTGGGGAGAAGCAGCAAATACTCTCCTTAAGTTTTCCCCATCACCAGTTATGGTGATCATGGACCCATCCACAATTTTTACAGGCGATGCAATAACACCAACTATTGCTCAATTTGAAAAAGAAAACTGGAGCGTCGTTGGTTGGCACGGCGGCTTGATCAACATAGAAGATGAATGGCGAAGCGTCACCGATGTTGGTCCCGGTGAAGTAGATGTGATCTTTAGTTACTTCATGGCAATGAAAGTTGAGGATGCACTTGGTGCAACGGGGNTCAATATTCGTGCCGCTTACTACCGGAATGCGGATATTGAATTTTCACTTCGCGTTCGTCAAGGGTATGGACGCCTTCTGCAAATGGAACTACCGCTTGAGCAAGCGCGCCATCATGGGTATTACGACACCGAACCTGAATACCGTGACGCTCAATCGAAGAAGACATACGACAGAATTTTGGACCGCTTTCGCGGGAAGAATGAGATCTTGGTTCCACGGCGTTAGCCTTTACCTATGACCGAGCTTTCGAAATACACAACACTTCACGTCGGGGGTCCGGCGAATAGAATTGTGCATGCTCGCACAGAAGCTGAGCTCATCTCTGCAATCGCAGATGCTGATGCGGCAGGGGAGCAAGTTCTTGTACTTGGTGGCGGATCAAATATTCTTGTTGCAGATTCTGGGTTTAGCGGTGTTGTAATCCGCGTAGAAACAACTGGTAATTCTTATGAGATTGATGCGTGTAGCGGGGGAATGCTCCAAGTCAGTGCCGGCGATAATTGGGATGAATTCGTTCTCTTTACTCTTGAAAAAGGATTAGCAAATCTTGAAAGCCTCAGCGGAATTCCTGGGACATGCGGTGGGGCGCCTATCCAAAACATTGGCGCTTATGGACATGAAGTTTCTGAAGTGATTGCGCGTGTTCGCGCCTACGACAGGGTGGAAAAAAAGGTCACCACATTTGCAGCTGCTGATTGTGATTTTTCATATCGTTCATCACGTTTTAAAAAAGAAGCAGGGCGTTTTGTCATTCTTGATGTAACTTTCCAGTTGCGCAGAGGGGTCGAATCCCTTCCCATCATGTATGAGGAACTTGCTCGTGAATTAGGTGTAAATGTTGGAGACCGCGTGGACACTCGCAAGGTTCGCGAAGCGGTGCTGTCACTTCGTAAGAGAAAGGGAATGCTTGAGGGAGATGTCGCCTCGGCAGGTTCCTTCTTTACAAATCCGATTGTTTCAGCCGAGATTGCTAGCAAACTTCCAGAGGGTGCCCCACGTTGGCCACTCCCAGACGGACGTGTAAAGACTTCGGCAGCCTGGCTTATGGAGCACGCTGGAATTAAAAAAGGTGAAACATCTGGCGGTGCTGCAATTTCTGCAAAGCATGTTCTCGCGCTTTCAAATGCAGGAAGTGCCACAGCCGATGACATTATTGATCTTGCACGTCATGCGCGTGCAAAAGTCGAAGAAGTCTTCGGGATTACCTTAGAAGCAGAAGTGCAGTTTGTAGGAGTAAAGCTTTAAATTACTTTGCTTCTCCAAGCAACTTCTGGACTCGCGTAATTCCTTCGACGATATCTTCATCGCTCAACGCATATGAGAAGCGCAAATATCCAGATGGGCCAAATGCTTCACCTGGAACAGCGGCAACCTCAACCTCTTCAAGAATAAGAGTTGCAAGTTCTGCCGATGTTTGTGGACGCTTCCCACGAATTTCTTTACCCAGTACGCCTTTAACGGATGGGTAGGCATAGAAAGCACCAGTTGGGGTGGGGCAGATGACCCCAGGAATCTCGTTGAGCATCTTCACAATAAGTTTGCGACGACGATCAAATGCAAGACCCATTTCCTTAACAGCATCAAGAGAACCACTCAAAGCTGCAATTGCTGCGCGTTGTGAAACATTTGAAACGTTAGAAGAAAGATGAGACTGAAGGTTTGTTGCTGCCTTGATGACATCCTTTGGTCCGATCATCCAACCAACGCGCCATCCTGTCATTGCATAAGTTTTTGCAACTCCATTGAGAATTATTGTTTGGTCACGCATTGCAGGAACTACGACAGGAAGGCTCGGGGCCTTCGCACCGTCGTATAGAAGATGCTCGTAAATTTCGTCAGTAACAATCCAAATGCCGTGCTCGAGTGCCCACTCACCAATTTCTTTTACATCCGCTTCTGAGTAGACGGCGCCAGTTGGGTTTGATGGCGAACAGAAGAGAAGAGCTTTTGTTTTTGGTGTGCGCGCAGCTTCGAGTTGTGCAACTGTCACCAAATAGTTTTGAGATTCATCTGCAAATACTTCAACAGCTTTTCCGCCAGCGAGCTTGATGCACTCGGGATATGTTGTCCAATATGGAGCAGGAAGTATTACTTCATCACCTGGATCGATAATCGATGCGAATGTTTGGTAGACAGCTTGCTTTCCACCATTTGTAACAAGAACCTGATCGGCAGTAATTTCGTAATTGGAATCGCGCAGCGTCTTTGCAACAATCGCATCGCGAAGTTCTGGAAGACCTGGTGTTGGTGTGTAACGATGGTTCGCAGGTTTTGATGCTGCATCCATTGCTGCCTTCACAATATATTCAGGAGTGGGGAAATCTGGTTCACCTGCGCCGAAACCAATAACCGGACGACCGGCTGCCTTAAGGGCCTTCGCTTTGGCATCCACGGCGAGCGTGGCTGATTCGGCGATTGCGGCAATTCGGGCAGATACGCGTGGTTTGGCTGGTGTGCTCATGCTCGGATTTTACCTATATTCGCTCGCCCCCTAGACTTCCCGGTCTGGCGCTTGCACCTAATCCTCGGATTTGATGAAAGGTCATGCTTTTGCATGCCTGAACTCTTAGCCGCGAATTTTGTAAACGCTCGAAGGGCAGTAGCTCAACTGGCCAGAGTTCCGGTCTCCAAAACCGGCGGTTGGGGGTTCAAGTCCCTCCTGCCCTGCAAGTAGTTGTATCCGATTGATAAGCAAGAAACGATAGAAAGAAGAAAGGTACTAACGTGGTTGATCAAGTTCATGATGAACACGAGAACCAAGAGTCACTAGGACTCTTTGGTCGCATTGGCCTTTTCTATCGCCAAGTTGTGTACGAGTTAAAGAAGGTTGTATGGCCAACACGCAACCAACTCTCAACATACACAGCAGTGGTTATGGTCTTCGTTCTTTTCATCATCGCCGTTGTCTCCCTTCTTGACCTTGTTCTTACAAAGGTCGTCTTCTTGGTGTTTGGATAATGTCTACGCCCATGACTAATAACAATGAGGCACTGGTTCCTGGTGCAGATATGACAGGAGAAGAAAACTTGTCTTCAACTCACGTTGATCCTTTTGAAGCTGCCCTTGTCCAGACCGCGGATGAAAATGCTGAGGCAGTGGTTCCAGCAGAAGATGTGATTGAAGAAACGCAATCGGTTGAAAGCCAAATTGCGCTCGAAGATGCGACTGTTGAAACAGTTGACTCTGAAGAAGAAGAGGTTGATGAGGAGCGTGCGGAATTCCGTCGCGCACTTCGCACCGCTGCTGGTGACTGGTATGTCGTTCACTCATACGCTGGTTATGAGAAGAAGGTAAAGGGCAGCCTCCAAAACCGTATTCAATCTTTGAACATGGAAGATTATGTTTTCCAGATTGAAGTTCCTGAAGAAGAAATCACTGAAATCAAGAACGGACAACGAAAGCAGGTAAAGCGCAATGTTTTCCCTGGATACGTTCTCGTTCGCATGGATCTCACTGATGAGTCTTGGTCTTGCGTGCGCAACACTCCTGGAGTTACAGGTTTCGTTGGCAACGCTCACCACCCATCACCTCTCAGCCTTGATGAAGTAGAGAACATCTTGTCTCCACGCCCTGCAAAGGCTGGCGGTAAGGCTGATATCAAGCTCATTGATTTTGAAATTGGAGAATCCGTCACTGTGATGGATGGACCATTTGCAACGCTTCCTGCATCAATCTCTGAAATCATGCCCGAGCAAGCAAAGCTCAAGGTTTTGGTCTCAATCTTTGGCCGCGAAACGCCTGTTGAACTTCACTTTAACCAAGTACAAAAGCTTTAATCGAAATCCAATAAAGATTTAGAAGAAACCAGAAAGAGGAAAAGAAAATGGCACCAAAGAAGAAGGTAACTGCACTCATCAAGTTGCAGATCCAGGCAGGCGCAGCAACACCAGCTCCTCCAGTGGGTCCAGCTCTTGGTCAACATGGTGTCAACATCATGGATTTCGTTAAGGCGTACAACGCTGAGACTGAAAGCCAAAAGGGTCAGATCATTCCTGTAGAGATCACTGTCTACGAAGATCGCTCTTTCACATTCATTACAAAGACACCTCCTGCATCACGTTTGATCTTGAAGGCTGCTGGAATCGAAAAGGGTTCACCAGTCCCACACAAGACAAAGGTTGCAACAATCTCAAAGGCACAAGTTGAAGAGATCGCCAAGATTAAGATGGCTGACCTCAATGCTAATGACCTCAACGCAGCAAGTTTGATTATCGCTGGTACAGCTCGCTCAATGGGCGTATTGGTCGACGGTCTCTAAAAAGAAACTAAAAAGAAACTAAAAAGAAAGATGTGGGAGGAGCACGCTGCTCCGCTAACCACAACCTGCTCCACTCAACGGAAAGAAGGAAGATATGAAGCGCAGCAAGAAGTACAACGAGGCAGCAAAGAAGGTTGATCAAAATCTCTTCTACTCACCATCACAGGCAGTAAAACTTGCGAAGGAAACTTCTACAACAAAATATGACGCCACTGTTGAAGTTTCAATGGTTCTCGGCGTTGACCCAAAGAAGGCAGATCAAGCAGTTCGTTCAACTGTTAATTTGCCACACGGAACAGGTAAGACTGCTCGCGTTTTGGTATTTGCTGGCGGAGAGCGTGCTGAAGAAGCTCGCGCAGCTGGTGCAGATATCGTCGGTGCAGATGAACTTATCGATGAAGTTTCAAAGGGTCGCCTTGATTACGACGCTGTCGTATCAACACCAGAATTGATGGGTAAGGTCGGTCGCCTCGGAAAGGTTCTCGGACCACGTGGCTTGATGCCTAACCCAAAGACAGGAACGGTTACAACAGATGTAGCTAAGGCTGTTACAGATATTAAGGGCGGAAAGATTGAATTCCGTGTTGATAAGAATTCAAACCTTCACTTCATCATCGGCAAGGTTTCATTCACAGCTGATCAGCTTGCTGAGAACTACTCAGCAGCTTTCGAAGAAGTCTTCCGCGCGAAGCCTTCATCAGCTAAGGGTCGTTACATCAAGAAGGTAACAATCTCGACAACGATGGGACCTGGAATCCAGGTTGATTCATCGATTGCTCGTGATGGCGGTCCAGTTCTTCAATAATTAATACGCTCAAATCCGGTCGGTCCCGTGTGGATTGGCCGGATTTTTGCTTTTCCGGCCAACCCCTTTAGACTTCAGCTCTCACCAAAGACTGCAGGTCTTTCTGGGAAGGTAAAACTTCTCGGGAGTTAATTGCGAAAGCAGCCCGCATAGGTTCACATGAGCTTTACTCAAAGCCTCGTGCGCACTTATGCGCCGAGGATTTTTTATTTTCGGCGATCAGAGTCCCAACGTGAGGTCCGAATAAACGATATGAAAGGAAGCCACATGGCTCGTCCTGATAAGGCAGCAGCAGTAGCTGAACTGACTGAAGATTTTAAGTCAGCAACAGCAACTGTTCTGACTGAGTATCGCGGTCTTACCGTGACCTCAATGAAAGAACTACGACGTTCACTTGGTTCAACAACCAAGTATTCGGTTGTAAAGAACACACTTACAAAGATTGCAGCAAAGAATGCTGGCGTTGAGATCTCTGATGATCTTCTCGTTGGTCCTTCTGCACTCGCATTTGTAAAGGGTGATCCAATTGATGCAGCAAAGGCTATGAAGAATTTCCAAAAGGAAAATCCTCTTCTTGTTATCAAGGGCGGAATCTTCGAAGGCAAGGCTGTAACAACTGCAGAAATCATGAAACTTGCTGATCTTGAATCTCGTGAGGTTCTCCTAAGCAAGCTCGCTGGCGCAATGAAGGGCACAATGGCCAAGGCCGCGCGTACCTTCGACGCTTTGCGAATCAAGATGGCGTCCGAGCAAGGTGCCGATGCAAATGTGGCAGCGGCTCCCGCTGTTGAAGAAGCTGCTCCAGCACCAGTTGCTGAAGCTGCTCCTGTTGAAGCAGAAGCTCCAGCTGAAGTTGTTGCTGAAACAACTGAAGCTCCCGCTGCAGAAGCAACCGAAACCCCAGCTGAATAGTTTTTCTCAGAACATTAACGAAAAGGAAATATAAAAATGGCAAAGCTCTCACAAGCTGACCTCATGGCTCAGTTCAAGGAAATGACACTTGTTGAACTCTCTGATTTCGTCAAGGCATTTGAAGAAGAATTCGATGTAACCGCTGCTGCTCCTGTAGCTGCAGCTGCTGCTGGCGGCGCTGCTGCTGGTGCAGCAGATGCTGGTCAAGATGAGTTCTCACTCATCCTTGAAGATGCTGGTTCACAGAAGATTGCAGTGATCAAGGAAGTTCGTGGAATCAATTCAGCTCTTGGATTGAAGGAAGCGAAGGACCTCGTAGACGCAACTCCTGCAACCTTGATCGAAAAGGGTTCAAAGGAAGCTGTAGAAAAGGCAAAGGCTGCTCTCGAGGCTGCTGGCGCAAAGGTCTCAATCAAGTAAATCCTTTACTAAAANCCCCGTCTACCCGGACGGGGTTTTTATTTGCCTAAAATTATTTTAATCTTGAGGCCGCCTAGCGAGCTCTTGGAGAAGTGAATAGATCCTCCAAGCGTCTCGACAATCTTCTGCATGATGCTCATGCCTAGCCCGGAACCACCGCTTTCACGAGAGCGCGATTTATCAAAGCGAGAGAATGCTTGATCTGACAGATTCTCAATTCCAGGGCCACCATCTTCAACGACGATGCGAATATCGCGCTTGCTACCCTCCACGGTTATAAATACCTGTGCATCAGTTGGCGTATGGCGCGAAATATTAGAGAAGATGTTTGCGAAGAGAGTTTCTATTAATTCAGGATCGCTCTGGATGATCGCCTCTTCCGCGTTCACTGATACCGGGCGGTGAGGGCTCAGGTCGCCCAATTCACGAACTTTTCTCTCAAGCAAAGCTGAGATATCTACCGGCTCATTGCGATGTGGCGTTGATTCACCGAGTTCGGCAATCAGAAGCAATTCCGAAATCAAGCGGTCCATGCGATCGCCTTCAGTGCTCATGGTTTCTAGGTATCGATGAATATCTGGACTGTTGGGATTCTGGCTCATCAATTCGGCATATCCCTTGATAACAGTCAGAGGAGTGCGCAGCTCATGCGATGCATCCCCAAGGAACTCTTGCATACGTTCGTTATTTCGCTGCAATGATTTTGCCAATTCATTCACCTTGGAGTCACGTCTGAATATCGAGTATGTAATGAGCATTGAAATCAGAACGGCGACCAACACAAAGATGATGAGGTTATTAAGTAAAGCCTTTGAATGATCTTGGGCTGCCTCGATGGACATGGAGTAGATCAAGTATTGATTTGCACCCGTTTGGATGGCGCGTATCAAGAAAGAGCTTTCAACGAGAACCGGAGCCTTTAGTGCATTCCTGAGATCGTTCATCGATGGCTTGTTGTGAATGCTTGCAGAATTTTCAGTCAGATAAGAAAGCGCAGGAGCATTTGTCGTCATGGCTGCTGATAATGGCAATGGACTTGAATCGGTTACGGCTAGAGCGACGATGTATTCATCCTCATTCGAATCTATAGTTTCTTTTGTCGAGGCATTCAACATCGATTTAACTGATTTAATCTCGTTGCTCTGTGAATAGAGAATGGCGAAGCTCCCAATTGACAGGGATAGCAGCGAAACGATTATTCCTACGACAATAGAAAGGCGTGTGCTGAGTTTCATTTTTCGACCGTCAATTTAAATCCGATACCGCGAACCGTTTGGATGCCTTCAAATTTTCCTTTGTGCAACTTCTTTCGCAAATATGAAATATATGTATCAACGACAGTGGAGTTATTTTCGAAATCGATGCCCCACACGGCTTCGAGGAGATATTCCTTCGAAAGAACTCGTTCGGGTTGTGATGCAAGTTCCCATAACAATCGATATTCCGTCTTTGATAGATCAACAAGGTCGCCATCAAATGTCACAATATGGCGATCATCATCAATCTGAATTGGGCCAACAATTAAGTGGTTTCGTTCCTGCACTGAATGAGTTCTGCGTAGCAGAGCCTGAACTCGCAAGACTAATTCCTCTAACCCAAATGGTTTGCGGACATAGTCATCGGCACCAAGTTTTAGTCCGTGTGTGACATCAAAATTTTCACCACGTGCGCTTAAAAGAAGGACAGGAGTCTGCGCATCTCTTTCGCGCAACTTTTCTAACAGAGCAAATCCATCGACTTTTGGAAGATTAATATCGAGAATACAAAGATCCCATTTTTTATTGCGAAGAAGTGCAAGCGCTTCTAGCCCATCAGCTGCGCCCGTTACTTCAAACCCAGATATCGAAAGGGCGTCGTGAACAAGATCGCGGATACCTTTTTCATCATCCACGACAAGAACCTGCAGAAGTGGCGCCCCTGTGCTCGACATAATGAAAGGTTAGCCCGTTTTAACAAGGAGCCGGCAAGGTTTTCACAGAATTCCCACAAAGTTAGGGCTCATAGTTCAGTTGTTCCCAGAAAGGGAGCCGTTAAATAGAATAAGAAGAGGTAAGAAAATGAAGCGCACAAAGATTGCAAAAGCTTTCGTAGGCGCAGCTCTTGTGGGCTCACTCCTCGCAGGCAGCACAGTTGCATCATTCGCAACACCACAGTCAGATTACAAGGCAGCGGTCGAGGCATATAAGGCCTCCGTTGAACAATGGAAATCAACAAATGCCGCAGCGCAAGCAGCTTTCAAGGCAGCCCAGGTTGATTACAAGGCAAAGTTGGATGCAGCAGCCCCTGCTCGCAAAGCGGCAAATGACGCATTCAAAGCTGCTCTAGATGCAGCGAAAGCAACATTCACAACAGCCAGTGCGGCTGCAAAGACTTCTGCAGAGAAGACAGCTGCAGTTGATGCTCGAAAGGCTGCCGTTGCTTCTGCAACCGCCGCTCGCGATACGGCCATCAAAGCGATTGTTCTTCCAACAAAACCAGTGAAGCCAACCCCTGCAGCAAAGCCAGTCGCTCCAGTAAAGCCAGCACCGGTCGAAAAGGCTCCTAAGCCAGCACCTACAAAGTAGGGCAAGCCCCGGGAAGAGGTAATCACCCGGGAGAAGGGGACCTTGCGAGGGCAGGGNCCCCTTTTTTTCCTGCTTATACNCCTTTTGATCCGGATTTGCCCCTGAAAGGGGGGTCAGGATAAGGTTCGAGTTCGCAAATTTATCTCCCAGGTACGGCATATAGCGGCCAGACCTAGCGGTAGCCATGCGTATAAAAAATTGTAGAGACGTCTGCGATTTAATTATTTGGAGGAACATTGGCCGCGAAGTCAAAATCGTTTGCCCCTGCTCGTGTCTCATTCGCAAAGATCCGCGAACCCCTTGAAGTACCTAACCTCTTGTCGCTACAGCTTGATTCTGTCGACTGGTTGCTTGGTAACGACTTGTGGCGTGCGCGTCTTGAGGATGCTGAAAAGAGCGGTCGAGGCGAAGTCCCAAAGCAATCTGGTTTAGAAGAAATCTTCGAGGAGATCTCTCCTATCGAAGACTTCCAAGGAAAGATGTCGCTCTCATTCCGCGACCATCGCTTCGAACCACCTAAGTATTCAATCGCTGAATGTAAAGATCGCGATATGACATTTGCTGCTCCACTTTTCGTGACAGCAGAATTCATGAACAACGAGACTGGCGAAATCAAGTCTCAGACAGTCTTCATGGGCGACTTCCCACTGATGACACCTCGCGGAACTTTCGTTATTAACGGAACAGAACGTGTTGTTGTTTCTCAGATTGTTCGTTCTCCTGGAGTTTACTTTGAGCGCACAATCGAAAAGGCATCTGACAAGGATGTATTGACTGCAAAGATCATCCCAAGCCGTGGTGCTTGGTTGGAATTTGAAGTTGATAAGAAGGATCTTGTTGGCGTTCGTATCGATCGCAAGCGTAAGTTGCCTGTAACAATTTTCTTGAAGGCACTTGGTTGGTCTTCTGATCAGATCATCGAACAATTCGGTGAATTCGAATCAATCCGCGCAACACTTGAAAAGGACAATGCGCAGACTCAAGATGAAGCTCTTCTTGATATCTATCGCAAACTCCGTCCAGGTGAGCCACCAACGAAGGAAGCTGCACAAAACCTCATTGAAAATCTTTACTTCAATGCAAAGCGTTATGACCTTGCAAAGGTTGGCCGCTTTAAGGTTAATAAGAAGCTTGGTCTTGAGCTTGAACTCGCTAAGGGTCTTCTCAATATCGAAGATATCGTTGCAACAATTCGCTATCTCGCTCNCCTCCACAAGGGCGATGCTCTTATGGAATACGGCAAGCAGGTACGTGTTGAGACAGACGATATCGACCACTTCGGTAACCGTCGTCTTCGCACCGTAGGTGAATTGATCCAGAATCAAGTACGTACTGGTCTTTCACGTATGGAGCGCGTTGTTCGCGAGCGTATGACAACTCAAGACGTTGAGGCAATTACTCCTCAAACTCTTATCAACATTCGCCCAGTCGTTGCATCCATTAAGGAGTTCTTCGGAACTTCCCAACTTTCACAGTTCATGGATCAGACAAACCCACTTTCGGGTATGACACACAAGCGTCGTCTTTCAGCGCTTGGACCTGGCGGTCTCTCACGTGAACGCGCAGGCTTCGAAGTTCGTGACGTGCACCCATCGCACTACGGACGTATGTGTCCAATCGAAACTCCTGAAGGTCCAAACATTGGTCTTATCGGCTCACTTGCTACATATGCTCGCGTAACTCCATTTGGATTTATCGAGACTCCTTACCGCAAGGTTGTAAAGGGCAAAGTCACAGACCAGATTGATTACCTCACAGCTGATGAAGAAGATGAGCACATCATTGCGCAAGCAAATGCTCCATTAACTTCTGATTCACATTTCGCAGAAGCACGCGTACTTGTACGTCGTCGCGGTGGCGAAGTTGAATACATCCTTGCTGATGAAGTTGATTACATGGACGTTTCACCACGCCAGATGGTTTCTGTCGCGACGGCAATGATTCCATTCCTTGAGCACGACGATGCTAACCGCGCGTTAATGGGCTCAAACATGATGCGTCAAGCAGTTCCACTTCTTCGTGCAGAGGCGCCATTTGTTGGTACCGGTATGGAGTTCCGTGCAGCCGTTGATGCAGGCGATGTCACTCTTGCTCGTAAGGCCGGCGTTGTAACAGTTGTTGATTCTGACGAAGTAACTGTTATGAATGATGATGGCACAACAGAGCATTACTTTGTTGAGAAGTTTGTTCGTTCCAACCAAGGCANAAGCCGCAACCAAAAGGTTGTTGTTAGCCAAGGCGATCGTGTGGAGCCAGGCATGGTTATTGCTGATGGTCCATCGACCGAAAAGGGCGAAATGGCTCTCGGTAAGAACTTGCTCGTGGCATTTATGTCATGGGAAGGTCACAACTACGAAGATGCGATCATTCTTTCGCAGCGCCTCGTACAAGATGACGTTCTTACTTCCATTCACATTGAAGAGTATGAAGTTGATGCTCGCGATACAAAGCTTGGGCCTGAGGAAATCACTCGCGACATTCCAAATGTCAGCGAAGAAGTTCTTGCAGACCTTGATGATCGCGGAATCATTCGCGTAGGTGCAGATGTTTCACCTGGCGACATTCTCGTAGGAAAGGTAACTCCAAAGGGAGAAACCGAACTCACACCTGAAGAGCGTTTGCTTCGTGCAATCTTTGGTGAAAAGGCTCGCGAAGTTCGCGATACCTCACTCAAGGTTCCACACGGTGAGTCCGGAAAGGTCATCGGAGTCTCTATTGCAGATTCTGAAGATTACGAACTTCCTGCCGGCGTCAACCAAGTTGTACGCGTCTATGTTGCGCAAAAGCGTAAGATCCAAGACGGTGACAAACTTGCTGGTCGTCACGGTAACAAGGGTGTTATTTCCAAGATCCTTCCACAAGAAGATATGCCATTCCTTGAAGACGGAACTCCAGTCGACGTTATCTTGAACCCACTTGGTGTTCCTGGTCGTATGAACGTCGGACAGGTTCTAGAAACTCACCTTGGTTGGGTTGCACGTTCTGGATGGAAGCTTGAAGGCAACGAGCCATGGCAAGAAAACTTGCGTGCGATCGGTGCATCAGAAGCTGCCCCATTCACAAAGGTTGCAACACCAGTCTTTGATGGAACAAAGGAAGAAGAACTTATGGGTCTTCTTGGTTCCACAAATCCTAATAAGGACGGCATGCGTTTGATTGGTTCAAACGGTAAGGCCCAACTCTTTGACGGTCGCACTGGTGAGCCATACAAGGCTCCAATCACAGTTGGTTACATGTATATCTTGAAGCTCCACCACTTGGTAGACGACAAGATCCACGCACGTTCAACTGGACCTTACTCAATGATCACGCAACAACCATTGGGCGGTAAGGCTCAATTTGGTGGACAGCGTTTCGGCGAAATGGAAGTTTGGGCACTCGAAGCGTATGGCGCCGCCTACACACTTCAAGAGCTTCTTACTATCAAGTCAGATGACGTACTCGGTCGCGTAAAGCTTTACGAAGCAATTGTTAAGGGTGAAAATATTCCAGAACCAGGCATCCCTGAATCATTCAAGGTGCTTGTTAAGGAAATGCAATCCCTATGTCTTAACGTCGAAGTTCTTTCTTCTGAAGGTGTTGCAATTCAATTGCGCGATACTGATGAAGAAGTCTTCCGTGCAGCCGAAGAGCTCGGCATCAACTTGTCACGAGTTGAGCCAAGCAGCGTAGAAGAAGTGTGAGGAGACAATAAATGTTAGATGTTAATTTCTTCGACGAACTCCGTATCGGTCTTGCATCAACGGACAATATTCGTGAGTGGTCTTTTGGCGAGGTTAAGAAGCCAGAAACCATTAACTACCGCACACTCAAGCCTGAGAAGGACGGACTCTTCGATGAGAAGATTTTCGGACCAACTCGCGACTGGGAATGTTATTGCGGTAAGTACAAGCGTGTTCGATTCAAGGGCATCATCTGTGAGCGTTGCGGTGTAGAAGTTACACGCGCAAAGGTTCGCCGTGAGCGCATGGGTCACATCGAACTTGCAGCACCAGTAACACACATCTGGTACTTCAAGGGTGTTCCATCACGTCTTGGTTACTTGCTTGATCTTGCACCAAAAGATCTAGAAAAGGTCATCTACTTCGCTGCTTACATGATCACATCAGTTGATACAGAAGCTCGCGATGAAGATCTTGCTTCTCTTGAAAAGCGTTTGGTCGCAGATAAGAAGAAGATTGAAACCCGTCGCGACAACGATCTCGATACCCGCTCAAAGAAGCTTGAAGCTGATTTGAGTGAGCTTGAAGCAGCTGGTGAAAAGGCTGATGTAAAGCGCAAAGTACGCGAATCTGCAGAACGCGAACTCAAGGCAACTCGTGATCGCGCACAACGCGAACTCGATCGTCTTGACGCAGTATGGGCACGTTTCAAGAATCTCAAGGTCCAAGATCTTGAGGGCGATGAAGGCCTCTACCGCGAAATGCGTGATCGCTATGGCGTTTACTTCGAAGGCAGCATGGGTGCAGCAGCTATTAAGGCTCGCCTGGAGACATTTGATCTCCAAGCTGAATTCGAAAAGCTGAATGAAATTTCACAAACTGGCAAAGGCCAGAAGAAGACTCGTGCGATTAAGCGTTTGAAGGTTGTTTCTTCATTCCTTAACACTCGCAACAAGCCAGCTTCAATGGTTCTTGATGCAGTTCCAGTTATTCCACCAGATCTTCGCCCAATGGTTCAATTGGATGGCGGACGTTTCGCGACATCAGATCTCAACGATCTCTACCGTCGCGTCATTAACCGTAACAACCGTTTGAAGCGTTTGGCTGATCTTGGTGCTCCAGAAATTATCGTCAACAACGAAAAGCGTATGTTGCAAGAAGCTGTTGACTCGCTCTTTGACAACGGTCGTCGTGGTCGCCCAGTAACGGGTCCAGGAAACCGTCCTCTGAAGTCACTTTCAGATATGTTGAAAGGTAAGCAGGGACGTTTCCGTCAGAACTTGCTCGGAAAGCGCGTGGATTACTCAGGTCGTTCAGTAATCGTCGTCGGTCCACAGCTCAAGCTTCACCAGTGCGGTCTTCCAAAGCAGATGGCTCTTGAACTCTTCAAGCCATTTGTGATGAAGCGTCTTGTTGATCTCAATCATGCACAAAACATCAAGTCCGCAAAGCGTATGGTCGAGCGTGCTCGTCCTGTCGTGTGGGATGTTTTGGAAGAAGTGATTGCAGAACACCCAGTTCTTCTTAACCGTGCTCCTACTCTTCACCGTCTTGGTATCCAAGCTTTCGAACCACAATTGGTCGAAGGTAAGGCAATCCAAATTCACCCACTCGTATGTACAGCTTTCAACGCTGACTTCGATGGTGACCAGATGGCTGTTCACTTGCCTTTGTCAGCAGAAGCACAAGCAGAAGCTCGTGTTCTCATGCTTTCAAGCAACAACATTTTGTCGCCTGCGTCAGGACGTCCGATTACATCTCCTACACAGGACATGGTTCTTGGTCTCTATTTCTTGACTAGCTTGCGCGAAAACCAGACCGGCGATGGCCGTGCATTTGGTTCTGTTGCTGAAGCACAGATGGCATTCGAACAAGGTTCGCTATCACTCCAAGCAAAGATCAAGATTCGTTTGGCTGCAGGAGTTGTTCTTGAAACAACACTCGGCCGTGCACTCTTCAACGAAGTTCTCCCAGCGGAGATCAACTTTGTTGATTACGACGTAACAAAGAAGGAACTTGCAAAGCTTGTGAATGAACTTGCTGAAAAGTGCCCTAAGGTCGTCGTTGCACAGACTCTCGATGCTTTGAAGTCACTTGGTTTCTATTGGGCAACACGTGCCGGTGTAACAATCGGTATTGAAGACGTTGTCACACCTGGACGTAAGCGTGAAATTCTTGAAGGCTATGAAACAAAGGCTGACAAGGTTCAATCACAATACGAAAAGGGCTTGATCACTGATGATGAGCGTCGTCAAGAACTCATCGAAATCTGGACACAAGCAACTGCTGAAGTCGGTAAAGAGATGGAAGAAAACTTCCCTAAGATCAATCCAGTTTGGATGATGGTCTTCTCTGGTGCACGTGGAAACATGATGCAGATCCGTCAGATCGCAGGTATGCGTGGTCTTGTGGCAAACCCAAAGGGTGAAATTATCCCTCGTCCTATTAAGTCGAACTTCCGTGAAGGCCTCTCTGTTCTTGAGTACTTCATCTCGACACACGGTGCGCGTAAGGGTCTTGCCGATACCGCGCTTCGTACCGCTGACTCTGGTTACTTGACTCGTCGTCTTTGCGACGTTGCTCAAGATGTCATCATCCGCGAAGAAGATTGTGGAACCGATCGCGGTCTCACACTTCGAATTGCTGCAGTTAATGCTGCCGGCGAACTTGTGAAGGATGATCACGTAGAGACAGGTATCTTCGGTCGTAACTTGGCAGAAGATGTTGTTGTTAACGGAACAGTCGTTCTTGCAGCAGGCACAGACCTTGGCGATAAGAACATTGATGCAGTTGTTGCAGCCGGTGTCTCTGAAGTGAAGGTTCGCTCTGTTCTTACTTGCGATAGCAAGGTCGGACAGTGCGCAATGTGTTACGGCCGCTCAATGGCATCAGGCAAGCTTGTTGATGTCGGCGAAGCAGTCGGAATCATCGCTGCTCAATCTATTGGTGAGCCAGGAACACAGCTCACAATGCGTACCTTCCACACCGGTGGTGTGGCTGGTGACGACATCACTCACGGTCTCCCACGTATCGTCGAATTGTTCGAAGCGCGCACACCTAAGGGTGTTGCACCAATCGCTGAGGCTGCAGGCGTCGTGAGCTTCCTTGAAGATGCAAAGGGTAAGAAGATCATCGTCTCTCCAGAAGATGGAAGCGAAGCTGTTGCTTATCCAATTACTCGTCGTCAGAAGCTTCTCGTTGAAGATGGCACAAAGGTTGGAGTCGGTCAGAAGCTTGTTGTGGGTGCAATTGACCCTAAGCAGGTTCTCCGTATCCTCGGACCTCGTCAAACTCAGATTCACCTCGTGAACGAAATCCAAGAGGTTTACCGTTCGCAGGGCGTTTCAATTCACGATAAGCACATCGAAATCATTGTTCGCCAGATGCTCAAGCGCATCACAATTCTTGAACCTGGTGACACTGACATTCTTCCTGGTGCACTTGTTGAACGTGGCCTCTTTGAAACAGAGAACCGTCGCGTTGTATCAAGTGGCGGAAAGGCTGCCTCAGGTCGCCCAGAACTTATGGGTATCACAAAGGCATCCCTTGCAACCGAATCATGGCTATCTGCGGCTTCATTCCAAGAGACAACTCGCGTCCTCACAGACGCAGCTCTCTCGGAGAAGAGCGATCCATTGCTCGGTCTTAAGGAGAACGTCATCATCGGTAAGTTGATCCCAGCAGGTACAGGTCTTGGTCGTTATCGCAACGTCAAGGTTGAGCCAACTGAGGAAGCAAAGGCTGCGGTCTACGCTGCTTACGATGAATACGAATTCACACCGTTTGATTCAACAGGATCAGCCGAAGCTGTGCGTTTGGATGATCTCGAAGTTCGTTAAAAGAACTCAACTAGAAGGGCTTGGTCTTCGGACCAGGCCCTTTTTTATTGTCACTTTATTTTCAACGACCAAGCGCCCAGCACAAAGACGAGCGCTCCGATAAAGGCGCATAACCAACCAAAAGAGAAGATACTTATGATGACACCGCTTGCAGCCCCACCGAGTGCGCCCATGAGGTTCATAACTAAATCACTTGCACCTTGAGACGATGGCTTCATATCAATAGAGACAGATTCAGAAAGCAGGGTTGAACCCGCGATAAGCGTGCATGACCAACCTAATCCGAGAAGAAAAAGTCCGATTCCCAGCGAAATAGCGTTCATTGCAGGAGAAAGTCCTGCGACAACTACTGAGGAGATAAGGATGGCGACGCCAATTTGAATAACTTTTATTCGACCTAATTTGTCGCTTAAAGCGCCAACAAGTGGAGAGAATGCATACATCCCAAGGACGTGAACGCTGATTACTAATCCGATTACCGAAAGCGTTACATCAACATGTGACATGTGCACTGGAGTCATCACCATGATCGAAACCATTGCCAGATGGCCCAAACCAACTGCTGTAATTGCAAAAAGTGCTCGTGGAATTTCACGAATGTGTTTGAGGGCAGCGCGTGTTGTTTCGTGCTTTTTCTGAGTTACTCCATCGGCGGACAAGTTTGCCGTTAAATAAGGATCGGGTTTTAGGAAAAAGAAAATTACAATTGTTGCCAATGAAAGTGTTACGCCGGCTATGAAGTATGGGCCAACAAGGCGTGGCAATCTCAAGAAATGAGCAAAATCTCCGGCTGGTTGCATCAAGTTTGGTCCAGTGACTGCGCCTACTGTAGATCCCCACACAACAAAAGAAAGATTTCGAGATCGATTCTCGGTAGTAGCTAAGTCAATTGCTGCAAAGCGAGCTTGATATGCCGAGGCAGAAGCAGCTCCTACAAAGAAGGCTCCGGTCAACATTAAGAAGAGAATTTTGTGAGTTCCCCCGAGAATTGCAAGGACTGCACCTAGGACACCGATTGAATAACCACTCATCAGAGACAGGCGCCGCCCACCTCGCTGAGTTAGCTTCGCAAGTGGCAGAGCCATAACGGCCGCTCCAAGAACAGTAGTTGTTTGAGCAAGTCCTGCGAGAGATTCAGATTTTGAAATAGAAGTAACGAGTAATGATCCAGCCGCCACCGTTCCAGATGTTCCTACTCCGGTTAAGATCTGAGCAACGCTTAGGGTTCGAATTACTTTCTTTTGATGAGCGAGAATCTCCAAGAAGCTATTTCCTATTCTTCATCGATAAAAATCATCAGAGGGGTTTTCCAAAGCGAGGCACTTACAACTTCTTTACCGGCTTTCTTGTGTGCATTCTCAATAGAATTGCGAACCGTAAGTCGGCTGAATCGAAAGAGAAGATAGGCTGCAGGAAGTTCAACAAATACCGCAGATGCGATTGCTACCTTTTGATCCCATCCTGGATTTGAAGTTACAACATCAAACCATGAATCGATAAACAAAAAAGTTGCGGAAACCATTGCACCCGGGATTGCAACCTGACGTTGTTTCCAAAGTGCCCAACTCGTTGTTAGAAGCGTTGTTGTCATCGCAACGTCGTAACCAATCCAGGCGATATTCCAATGTGTCGCGCGGTAGGAGTCAGGTAAGGCTTGAAGTAGGTAGATCACCCACCCCAAGAGTATGAGAGCGGCCATGACTAATAGAAGGCTATGGATTTTGAAGGGATTCTTCTTCATTAGTTGCAAAGCATACCCCAGGGGGTATATCCTCGGGGGCATACAACCAATGGAGGTTTTAAGTGGCAAAAGTGCTCATTCTTGGCGCTGGAGTTGCAGGGCACACAGCTGCCTTGCACGCCAAGAGAATGCTTGGCAAAGGCAACGAAATTATTGTTATTTCACCAAATTCTAAATACAACTGGATCCCATCAAATATCTGGGTTGGAGTTGGAAAGATGAGCGCCGATCAGGTTACTTTCCCGCTGGCTCCCGTCTACAAGAAAAAAGGGATTACCTTTCATCAGGCCCTTGCTCAAGAAATTTATCCAGAGGGCGATGAAACAACTGAGTCTGGATTCGTAAAAGTTACGTACACGGATTCATCTAAAAATGGGGAAGTTGCAAAAATCGAGTATGACTTCTTGGTAAATGCAACAGGCCCAAAATTGAATTTCGCTGCCACTCCTGGTCTTGGACCTGATGGTCATACGGTTTCTGTTTGCACATTTGGACATGCAGTTGAAGCAGCAAAGTCACTCGAGGAAGTTATCGCAGTCATGAAGACTGGCAAGAAACAAGCGATTGCTGTTGGAGTCGGGCACGGAACTTGCACATGTGAAGGCGCAGCTTTCGAATACACGTTCAATGTTGAACATGAGATACGAGCAGCCGGGGTCCGAGACCTCGCTGATATTACATACATTACAAATGAATATGAACTTGGTGACTTTGGTGTTGGCGGTCTGGTTTTCTCGCAACAAGGGTTCCAAACATCAAGCAAGATGTGGACAGAATCTCTATTTCGCGAGAGAAATATAAAGGCAATACTCGGTGCACACGTTGAAAAAATTGAACCAAATGAAGTTCATTACGAACTTGTGGATGGCACTAAAGACATCCTGCGGTTTGATTTTGCCATGCTGTTACCACCATTCCGCGGTGTAGATCTCAAAGCGTTCGATAAATCCGGAGCAGACATTTCGGAGAAAATTTTTGCGCCTTCTGGTTTTATGAAGGTAGATGCAGACTATTCAGGTAAGCCTTACGAGGAATGGTTGGCTTCAGATTGGCCAAAGACCTATCGCAATCCTTTGTATCCAAATATCTTCGCCGTTGGAATCGCATTTGCGCCTCCACATCAAATCTCAAAGCCACGAAAGTCTCCTAACGGCACTCTCATTGCTCCTTCACCTCCACGTACAGGAATGCCTTCAGGCATCATGGGCAAAACTGCCATTTTGAGTATTCGTGAACTTATTAAGAACGGGGCTACAGCATCCCTCGCCTCCGCTTCCATGTCAGATATGGGAGCAGCGTGTGTGGCTTCTGCCGGATCAGGCTTGAAGCGAGGATCGGCAGCTTCAATGACTATGTATCCAGTTGTCCCAGATTATGTGAAGTACCCAAATACCGGACGCAGTGTTGAGGACACATTTGGCGAAATCGGACTTGCTGGGCACTGGATCAAGCTGGCACTTCATTACATGTTTATTTATAAGGCAAAGGGCCGCTTCGGCTGGTTCTTGATTCCGGAATAAAGAGAGGCAATAAAAGTGGAAAATCCAAATGAAAGTATTGCTCGTGCCCCGCTTCCAACCGCCAAAACGCTAAAACAACGGAGCAATGTACTAATGCAGCTCATGCGCTTTTGTTCAATAAATTTCAAAATGATCAAAATAATTCGCAAGGGCCATCACCCAATGGAAAAGAAAGGGAAGTAATCAATGGCAATGAAAGCTACCCCGACCCATATCCTTCAAAATGAAGAGACTGTTGCAGCAATTGTTGCGCGTGTTAAAAGAGCTCAAGGTCAGCTAGGTGCAGTAGCACGTATGTTAGAAGAAGGTCGCAACTGTGATGAAGTAGTTCATCAAATGTCTGCCGTAGCAAAAGCTGTGAATACGGCAGCTTTTACTTTGATTTCGGCAAGTCTTGAGGAATGCATCATCGAAGGTAAAAATGATCAAAAGCAAGTGTCCGATAAATTGCAAAAACTATTCTTAAGTTTGGCGTGAAAATGAAAAAATTAATTTCGATTCTTGTTGCATCCGTGTTTGTACTAACCGCCTGTGGCGGAAATGGGGGAAAAGTGACCAACCTAAATGTGAATGATTTTGCGAAGAAGATTACTGATTCATCTGTAACGCTTGTTGATGTTCGCACTCCAGGTGAATTTGCGTCCGGACATATTGCTGGAGCAACAAATGTGGACTTTGAATCAGGGAATTTCGAGCAAGATATTCAAAAGCTTGATAAGACAAAGACGTATGCGGTCTATTGCCGAAGCGGAAATCGTTCTGGACAAGCAACTGCGTTGATGGTTAAAGATGGCTTCAAGGCTGTGTTTAACCTTGATGGCGGAGTTATCAATTGGTCTGGCGCCGGACAGGCGTTGGTAACCGCTTAAATGAAACGCATTGTCATTGTCGGAGGAGTGGCTGGCGGCATGTCAGCCGCTGCACGATTGCGTCGTTTAAATGCGACAGTAGAAATAATCGTTCTTGAGAAAAGCGGACATGTTTCCTACGCAAACTGCGGATTACCGTATTTTGTCGGCGGAATCATTCAAAATGAAGAAGCCCTTCTTCTCCAAACCCCCGAAAGCTTATTTAGTCGTTTTCGCATCGATGTACGCGTTGGAGCAGAAGCTACTTCGATAGATCGTTTGGCAAAGGTTGTTCAGGTAAAGCAAGGTGAGAATACGTTTGAGCTCAGTTATGACAAACTCATATTGAGCCCTGGTGCGGCACCGATTCGACCAAATATGCCGGGAATAGAGCGTTCACTCTCACTTCGCAACATTGAAGATGTTGAAATTATGGCAAAAGCAATTGGAAATAATCCAGCCACTGCCGTCATCATCGGTGGCGGATTTATTGGGTTAGAACTTGCGGAAAATCTTCGCCACAAAGGAATTAAGACTTCAATTGTGGAGGCGATGCCCCAGGTTCTTGCTCCTCTCGATCCAGAAATGGCCACGTTTGTTGAATCTGAATTAGCTAAGAATGAAGTCGCTCTTTACCTAGGTAATTCACTCACTGCTATAAATGAATCATCGGTCACTCTTTCAGACGGTACAGAGATTCCTGCTGAGGTTGTTGTTATGTCTATCGGAGTTAGACCAGAAGTGGGAATAGCGAAAGATGCAGCGCTGACTATAGGAATTCGCGGTGGCATCGAGGTTAATGAATTCAATCAGACCAATGACAAAGACATTTATGCGATTGGCGATGCTGTGGAGAAAACTGATGCACTTGATGGAACAGCAACTTTGGTGCCACTTGCCAATTTGGCTAATCGCCACGGACGCATGGTCGCCGATCATATATTCGGCAAGAAGGTACGATCTGTTGCAACTCAAGGCACCGCAATTGTGAAGATTTTCAGCCTAACCGTCGCAACATCTGGTTGGAACGAAAAGAGATTGGTTGCAACGCAACGGGAATACGTTGCGATACACACGCATCCTGCTTCCCACGCGGGCTATTACCCTGGCGCCGAAGGCATGTCTCTCAAGCTCTTGGTTGACCCAAAATCGCATCAAATCCTTGGTATCCAAGGTGTTGGTAAGGAAGGCGTGGACAAACGAATCGATGTAATCGCTACAGCGATGCGTGGCGGCATAAGCGCACCAGAACTTGCCGATCTTGAATTGGCCTACGCGCCTCCCTTTGGTTCCGCCAAAGATCCAGTAAATATGTTGGGTTACATCTCAGAGAACGTTTTATCTGGGATCACTCCAACGGTCCAATGGAATGAAGTCGAGAGCAAGGTCGCGCAAGGCTTCACAATTCTCGATGTTCGATCCGTGGGGGAAGTCGATCGTGGAACTTTGCCAGGGGCAATTAATGTTCCCATTGATGAAATTCGTGAACGTAAAGAGGAAATACCTCAAGGAAAGATTCTTGTCACCTGCCAAGTCGGGCAACGCGGTCATGCAGCAACTCGCTTATTACGCGAACTTGGGCACGATGCGGTCAATCTCGATGGGGGATATATGACATGGAGTAATTCACCAGCAAATAAAAAAGAGAAAGTAGGAAAATAATCATGTGCAGTAGAACTACTTGCCGCAAGTGCGGAAAGGCTTCTTGGTCTGGCTGTGGCCAACACGTAGCTCAGGTAATGAAGGGCATTCCAAAGTCTCAGCAATGTCAGGGACATCAAAATGATCCAAAGGAGCCCGGCTTCTTTTCAAAACTATTCGGAAAGAAGGCATAAAAATGTGTAGTGCAGTTCGATGCGAAAAATGCGGCAAAGCAACATGGGCTGGATGTGGTCAGCATATTGAAGAAGCGCTGGAGCGATTCTCGGATGAAGAAAAATGTAAGTGCGATAGTGATTTATCTTCATGGACACCAGGCCGCTGACCGATGCCTCTACTAAATGTAACTGGCCCAGAGTTCGAGGAGCTTGTCCCTAAAGATGGCGTTCTCTTTGTTGATTTCTGGGCAGCATGGTGTGGTCCGTGCAGCGGATTTGCGCCCGTCTTTGAAGCTGCCGCCGAGAAATATCCAGAAATAACTTTTGCAAAAGTTGATACTGACGTCGAACGAGATCTTGCATCAGCGGCAGGTATCACATCCATTCCTACACTCATGGCATTTCGTGATGGGGTGTTAGTCTTCCGGCAACCTGGAGCGATGCCCGCACCAGGGTTTGAAGAACTTATACAAGCAGTATTGAAAATCAATATGGATGAAGTTCGCGCAGAGATTGCAAAGGAAGAGAGCAAGAGTTAATGGAGACAGCCGCAGGGAACATTTGGAGAGAATCGCTTGCGGCATGGGCAATTCCTAAAGAGATTTTGGATCAAGCTCCAGAAGATCCGTGGATTCATCCACCGGTTATGTTTCAGCTGCCCGATGTGATTGAAGATTCGATTTCTCATCAACGTGCACGTGAGGCAATCACTCCAGGAGGATCAATTCTTGATATTGGTTGCGGGGGAGGAATTGCAGCATTTGCAGTAACGCCACCAGCAGCGCATGTAATTGGCGTTGACCATCAGAGTGAAATGCTTGAGATGTTTGAAGAAAACGCGAAATCTCGTGGCTTAACTGCTCAGGTATTTGATGGCTTTTGGCCTGCAGTTGCAGCGGATGTACCCGTTGCTGACGTTGCAGTTGCCCACCATGTCATGTACAACGTTTCGCCCGTTGAGGATTTCTTACTTGGCATGAATGCACATGCTTCGAAGCGAGTTGTTATTGAAATGCCACAACGCCATCCACTCACTACAGCTGCACCATTGTGGAAACATTTTTGGAATCTCGATCGACCAACACAGCCACTTTCAAGGGACTTAATGAGTGTGCTTGCGGAGCTGGGAATTGAGGCTCATTTAGAGTTGTGGGATGGATCTATGAGGGTAGAAGCAGACTTAGCTTCACAAGCTCATTTTTCCCGCATTCGGCTTTGCTTGCCCGAGTCTCGCGAACCTGAAGTTTTGGAATTTCTAAGAAATGAACCGAAAGTTGCGATTAGAAATCTCGCTACGATTTGGTGGGACGTGAAGTAAATGCGTAACGAAGTAAAAGCAAAAATCCTAGTTACATCGCAGTTCTCATTGCTGGGATCTCTTTTACTTGCATCTCACTTCTCTAGTAATACGACGTATTACCCTGCGACAACTTTTTTGATGTTATTTGGTTTTGCAACATTAACCTTTGCATTTTTTGCACTTCGCCCATCACTTCGAATCTCGCCTATTCCTAAAGAAGGATCACCTCTTATCGCACGCGGGATTTATAAGTATGTTCGACATCCCATGTATTTGGGTTTGCTCTCGATTGGATTGGCTCTCGCCGCAAATGCATCAAACACAGTTGGATGGATTCTTTATATCGTATTGATGATTACTCTGAATACGAAAGCGAATTTTGAAGATCGTTTGCTACGAGAGATTCATCCCGAATCGATGCATTACCAAATGCATACATCAAAAATACTTCCATGTTTAGGTGGCTCTTGCAGAACAAACTGCGAACTTAAAGATTTCTAACTATTTTGAAAGATAACTAACGCTGCTGCAACAAATTGCAATGCAAATGCTGCCGCGGTAAATGCATGAAAGAGTTCGTGGAAACCAAACCAATTTATGGAGAAGTTTGGTTTCTTGAGTGCGTAGATAATTCCTCCAGCTGTGTAACAAAGACCGCCACCTGCAATTAATAAAAAGACAGCCACGCCACCTTCTTGCCAAAAAGCAGGAAGATAAATAAGAGCAGCCCAACCCAGAGCGATATAGGCGAGGACATAAAGCCAGCGAGGTGCACCAAGCCAGAGAATTCGAAGCGCGGCTGTTGTAATTGCTCCACCCCAGACGAGGGAGAGAAGAATCGTTGCCTGCTTGTGACTGAGAAGGTAGACAGCGAAGGGGGTATAGCTGCCGGCGATCAAAATGGCGATATTTGCATGGTCGATCCGGCGCCACAGCGCCTTTGCCTTCGGCTTCCAGCCAATCCGGTGATAAATGGCGCTGCAGGTGAAGAGCGTGACTGCTGTGAGGGTAAAAATCCCTAAAGTGATCCTCCCCTGGAGACGATCGGCTGTAGTAATAAGGACTAATCCAGCCACCAGGGTGACGGGGGACATAATTAAGTGGATCAAACCTCGAAGTTTTGGCTTTTCAGGGGTAGTTGGAGTGGCTTGGAGCTGGCTCATCTGATGAGGGTAGACCTGCTGGCTGGCGACACGCCCGGAGGTGAATTTTTAGGGATTTTGGGCCATAGCCCAGGGGGTCGGGAGTAAAAGCCCCGTTTTGACCGTTGAGCCACCGGTCAGATACCTTTCTCCTCTGCTCATTTGCAAGACGAGCTATTTCTGCGCGCTTAATTCTGTAAGGAATTAAAAACAAAGATACGAAGTGAGGGCAACACCCCCGACCTCGTGTTACACGTTTTACGCTGAAATAGAAAACGTATTAATGATGAATCGCAGTAACGTGAAGGAGAAGAAGTGCCAACAATTTCGCAGCTGGTCCGCAAGGGTCGCTCTGATAAGACGACGAAGACAAAGACTCCTGGTCTTAAGGGAAGTCCACAACGTCGCGGTGTATGTACACGTGTATATACAACAACACCTAAGAAGCCTAACTCTGCGCTTCGTAAGGTCGCACGTGTTCGTCTTACATCTGGCATGGAAGTTTCTGCATACATTCCTGGCGAAGGTCACAATCTACAAGAGCACTCAATCGTTCTTGTTCGTGGTGGTCGCGTAAAAGATCTACCAGGTGTGCGTTACAAGATCATTCGCGGTTCACTCGATACACAAGGTGTTAAAGATCGTAAGCAGGCTCGCAGCCGCTACGGAGCGAAGAAGGAGAAGAAGTAATGCCACGTAAGGGCCCCGTTACTAAGAACCCAGTTGTTGCAGATCCTGTTTACAACTCACCTGTCGTTACTGCATTGATCAACCGCGTACTTCTTCACGGTAAGCGTTCAACAGCAGAAGCGATTGTGTACACAGCTCTTGAAGGATGCCGCGAAAAGTCAGGTGGAACTGATCCAGTTATTATCTTGAAGCGCGCACTCGACAATATCAAGCCAACTGTAGAAGTACGTTCACGCCGCGTTGGTGGAGCTACTTACCAGGTCCCAATTGAAGTGAAGGCATCACGTGCATCAACTCTTGGCCTTCGTTGGTTAGTTGATTTCTCACGCGTTCGCCGCGAGCACTCAATGGCAGAACGCCTACAAAATGAATTGATCGATGCAAGCAACGGCCTTGGTGCTGCTGTAAAGCGTCGCGAAGATACCCACAAGATGGCTGATGCGAACAAGGCGTTCGCTCACTACCGCTGGTAATCAGTAAAGAATTTAAGAAACTAGAAGAGGATAAATAATTGGCTACAGATACAAAGATTGACCTCGCCAAGGTTCGCAACATTGGAATCATGGCGCACATTGACGCGGGTAAAACCACGACAACTGAGCGCATCCTTTTCTACACAGGTATTAACTACAAGATCGGTGAAGTCCACGATGGCGGAGCCACCATGGACTGGATGGAGCAGGAACAAGAGCGCGGTATCACTATCACCTCTGCTGCTACAACATGTCACTGGAAGGGCAACCTGATCAACATCATTGATACACCAGGTCACGTTGACTTCACAGTTGAAGTAGAACGTTCACTTCGTGTTCTTGATGGAGCTGTTTGCGTATTCGATGGCGTTGCTGGCGTAGAGCCACAATCTGAAACTGTTTGGCGCCAAGCTGATCGTTACAACGTTCCACGTATTTGTTTTGTTAACAAGCTCGACCGCACAGGTGCATCATTTGATCGTTGCGTCGAAATGATTGGTTCACGTTTGAATGCAATCGCACTTGTTCTCCAAATTCCAATTGGCTTAGAGGCTGACTTCCTCGGAGTTGTCGATCTCATTGCAATGAAGGCGCTCACATGGCGCGGAGAAACCCAAAAGGGNGAAGATTATGTAATCGAAGAGATTCCTGCAGATATGCTCGAAAAGGCAAAGGCTGCTCGCGAGCAGATGCTCGAAACTCTTTCTGATGCAGATGATGCAATCATGGAGAAGTTCCTTGAAGGCGCTGACATCACAGAAGCAGAAATCATTGCTGCTATCCGTCGCGCAACTCTTGCTGACAAGCTCACACCAGTTCTTACAGGTTCTGCATTCAAGAACAAGGGCGTTCAGCCAATGCTTGATGCTGTTAACCGTTACCTTCCAAGCCCACTTGATATCAAATCAATCGTTGGCCACAAGGTCGGGGATGAAGAAGTAGAAATCGAACGCCAACCTTCAGAGGATGAACCATTCTCTGCTCTTGCGTTCAAGATCATGTCTGATCCACACCTTGGAAAACTTACATTCGTACGTATCTACTCAGGTCGTCTTGAGGCAGGATCACAAGTCCTTAACTCAACAAACGGCAAGAAAGAACGTATCGGCAAGATTTATCAAATGCACGCAAATAAGCGCGAAGAAATGCCTTCAGCTGGTGCAGGAATGATTATCGCTGTTATGGGTCTTAAGGACACCACAACAGGAAACACACTTTGCGATCAAGCAAATCCTGTAATCCTTGAATCAATGGACTTCCCAGCACCAGTTATCTCTGTTGCTATCGAGCCAAAGACAAAGGCTGACCAAGAGAAGCTTGGTATCGCTATTCAGCGTCTTGCTGAAGAAGATCCAACATTCCACGTTCAATCTGATGAAGAAACAGGCGACACTGTTATCTCAGGAATGGGCGAACTTCACCTTGAAATTCTTGTAGACCGTATGCGCCGCGAATTTAACGTTGAAGCAAACGTTGGTAAGCCTCAGGTTGCATACCGCGAAACAATTCGTAAGCCTGTTGAGCGTCATGATTACACCCACAAGAAGCAATCTGGTGGTTCTGGTCAATTCGCAAAGGTCCAAATTGCTCTTCACCCAATCCTTGATTCTGCTACGACAGATAAGCACTACGACTTTGTTAACAAGATCACCGGTGGACGTATCCCTAAGGAATACATCCCTTCAGTAGATGCCGGTTGTAAGGAAGCACTCACATCTGGACCACTTGCTGGTTATCCAATGGTTGATGTGCAAGTAACTCTTCTTGATGGCGCGTATCACGATGTTGACTCATCGGAACTTGCCTTCAAGATTGCTGGTATCGCTGCGTTCCGTGAAGCTGCAAAGCTTGCTGGTCCAGTGTTGCTAGAGCCAGTGATGTCAGTCGAAGTCATTACCCCTGAAGATTTCATGGGTGAAGTCATCGGTGACCTCAATAGTCGTCGTGGTCAGATCCAAGCTATGGACGAGCGCTCAGGTGCGCGCATCGTTAAGGCTGTTGTCCCACTTTCAGAGATGTTCGGCTATGTCGGAGATCTACGAAGCAAGACACAAGGTCGCGCGAGCTACTCAATGCAATTCGATTCGTATGCAGAAGTTCCTGCTGCTGTTGCGAAAGAAATCATTGCGAAGGTCCGCGGCGAATAGCCAACGACTAGCTAAATCAAACCCCATCAATTACTAGACGATAAAAGAACTAAAAGGAGTACAAAGTGGCAAAAGCCAAGTTCGAGCGCACGAAGCCGCACGTTAATATCGGCACAATTGGACACATCGATCACGGTAAGACCACTCTTACTGCTGCGATTTCCAAGGTACTTCACGATAAGTACCCTGATGTGAATCCACTCATGAATTTCGACCAAATTGATAAGGCTCCAGAAGAGCGTCAACGCGGTATCACAATCTCTATCGCTCACATCGAGTACCAGACAGAGAAGCGTCACTATGCACACGTTGACTGCCCAGGCCACGCCGACTACATCAAGAACATGATCACAGGCGCAGCTCAGATGGACGGAGCAATCCTCGTTGTTGCTGCAACTGACGGACCAATGCCTCAGACCAAGGAACACGTTCTCCTTGCTCGTCAGGTTGGCGTTCCATCAATCGTTGTTGCTCTCAACAAGTCTGACATGGTTGACGATGAAGAAATCCTTGAGCTCGTTGAAATGGAAGTTCGCGAACTTCTTTCAAAGTACGAGTTCCCAGGCGATGACACACCAATCGTTCGCATCTCTGCTCTTAAGGCTCTCGAAGGAGATCCAAAGTGGGTTGAGGCTCTTCTTGGTCTTATGGACCAGGTTGATGCTTACATTCCACAACCAGAGCGTGAAGTTGATAAGCCATTCTTGATGCCAGTAGAAGACGTTTTCACAATCACAGGTCGTGGAACCGTTGTTACCGGTCGTATCGAGCGCGGTATCGTCAAGGTTAACGAAGAAGTTGAAATCGTTGGTATCCGCCCAGATTCACAGAAGACAACTGTTACAGGTGTCGAAATGTTCCGTAAGCTTCTTGACGAAGGTCAGGCTGGCGAGAACGTTGGTCTTCTTCTCCGCGGAACAAAGCGTGAAGATGTAGAGCGCGGTCAGGTTGTTGTTAAGCCTGGTTCAATCACACCTCACACAGAGTTCGATGCATCTGCATACATCCTTTCAAAGGATGAAGGCGGACGTCACACTCCATTCTTTAACAACTACCGTCCTCAGTTCTACTTCCGTACAACTGACGTAACAGGTGTTGTAACACTTCCATCAGGTACCGAAATGGTTATGCCTGGCGATAACACTGAAATGGCTGTTGTGTTGATCCAACCAATCGCTATGGAAGAAGGACTTCGCTTCGCTATCCGTGAAGGCGGACGTACCGTCGGTGCTGGTCGCGTAACAAAGATCAAGAAGTAATAAAAGAAAAGTAATTCCGCTGGGCGGTTGGCTAAAAACTAGTCGCCCAGCACACAAATTTTAATGAGCAGTATTAAGTACTAAGAAAGAGGAGACCATGGCGGGACAAAAGATCCGCATTCGCCTAAAGGCCTACGACCACGAAGTGATCGACACATCTGCGAAGAAGATCGTAGAGACTGTTGAGCGCACTGGTGCAACTGTCGCTGGACCTGTACCGCTGCCAACAGAGAAGAACACCTTTTGTGTGATTCGCTCTCCTCACAAGTACAAAGACAGCCGCGAACATTTCGAGATGCGCACACATAAGCGCCTCATCGACATCATCGATCCAACACCTAAGACAGTTGACTCCTTGATGCGTCTCGACTTGCCTGCTGGCGTTGATATTGAAATTAAGCTTTAAGGGGCTGGTGAATAAAAAATGACATCGACACAATCACAGAGCTCTGCGATCAAGGGAATCCTTGGCAAGAAGCTTGGCATGACACAGGTTTTCGACGCTAACAACAAGATCGTTCCTGTAACCGTTATTGAGGCTGGCCCATGCGTAGTTACTCAGATCCGCAACGAAGAGAAGGATGGCTACAAGGCTGTTCAACTCGGCTTCGGTGCAGTTGATCCTCGCAAGGTAACAAAGCCAGAAGCTGGTCACTTTGCTAAGGCAGGAGTGACACCACGTCTTGAAGTTGCAGAACTTCGCGTTTCAAATACTGATTCATACTCAGTTGGACAAGAACTCAAGGCAGATGTTTTCGCAGCAGGCGAAATCGTTGATGCATCAGGTACATCACGCGGTAAAGGTACCGCCGGTGTTATGAAGCGTCACGGATTCTCTGGTATCGGAGCATCGCACGGTGTGGATAAGAAGCACCGTATGTCAGGTTCTATCGGTAACAGAACAACACCAGGTCGCGTTTTCAAAGGAAAGCGCATGATGGGCCGTATGGGTGTTGATCAAGTTACAACTCAAAATCTCTTGGTCCACTCGGTTGATGCTGAGAAGAATCTCATCCTCATCCGCGGTGCAGTTCCAGGCGCAACAAACTCAATTGTTTTCATCCGCTCAGCGGCTAAGAAGGCAGTTAATGAAAAGGCAGGTGCATAACCCATGTCATTGACAGTCGACATTAAGAACGCAGAAGGCAAGAAGGTTGGATCAGTAGATCTTCCTTCAGATGTCTTTGACGTTCAGGCTAATGTCCCACTTATTCACCAAGTTGTCGTTGCACAACTTGCTGCTGCTCGCTCAGGTACCGCTAAGGCGAAGACCCGCGCAGAGGTAAGTGGTTCAGGTAAGAAGCCTTTCAAACAAAAGGGAACAGGCCGTGCTCGTCAGGGTTCTGTCCGTGCTCCTTTGCAGCGTCACGGTGGTGTCTCACATGGACCAGTTCCACGTAAGTACGACCAACGCACACCAAAGAAGATGATTGTTGCAGCACTTCGTGGCTCACTTTCAGATCGTCAACGTGCAGAGCGCATCCATGTGATTGATTCAATCGCAAGCGCTCCAACAACAAAGGGTGCAATTGCAGCTGTTCGTCAGTTCTCTGACCGCCGCAATCTCCTTGTTGTTCTCTCTCGTTCAGAGGATGTTGCATGGCGTTCACTTCGTAACGCTGAGAACACCCACTTGATCGTCAACGATCAGCTCAATGCTTATGACGTACTTCGTGCAGACGATGTCGTTTTCTCAGAGAGCGCGATCCGCGAATTTATCGCAGGCCCACTTGTTATGGCATCAGCTGTAGCCCGAGAGAGTGAAGTTGAGGTGTCAGCATGAGAGACCACCGCGATGTTCTCCTAGCTCCAGTTGTTTCAGAAAAGTCCTATGGACTTCTCGACGAGAACAAGTACACATTTATTGTCGCTCCAGATGCTAATAAGACAGAGATCAAGATCGCTGTTGAAAAAGTATTTGGTGTGAAGGTATTGAGCGTAAATACTCTTAACCGCGAAGGTAAGCGCAAGCGCACCAAGGTTGGTTTTGGAAAGCGCAACGATACAAAGCGTGCGATCGTGCACGTTGCTGCTGGTGACCGTATCGACATCTTCGGAGGCCCTGTCTCCTAACCGGGGATAGGACTAGAAAGAAGAAAAGAGGAAAAATTATGGCTCTTCGTAAACTCAAGCCGACAACTCCTGGTCAACGTGGCGCAAGCGTTCCTGATTTCGCAGAAATCACACGTACAACTCCTGAGAAGTCTTTGGTTCGTCCTATTCACTCAAAGGGTGGACGTAACTCAACAGGTCGCATCACAGTTCGTCACCAAGGTGGCGGCCACAAGCGTGCCTACCGTTTGATCGATTTCGTTCGTAACGACAAGGATGGAATTCCAGCTGTTGTTGCGCACATTGAATACGATCCAAACCGCACATCCCGTATTGCACTTCTGCACTTCGCAGATGGAGAGAAGCGCTACATCATCGCTCCAAATAAGTTGATGCAGGGTGACAAGATTGAGAACGGCCCATCAGCGGATATCAAGCCTGGCAACAACTTGCCGCTTCGTAATATCCCAGTAGGTACCGTTATTCACGCAATTGAACTACGCCCTGGCGGAGGAGCAAAGATTGCTCGCGCTGCTGGTGCATCAGTTCAACTCGTTGCTAAGGATGGCCCATACGCACAACTCCGTATGCCATCAGGTGAAATTCGTAACGTCGACGTTCGTTGCCGCGCAACCGTTGGTGAAGTTGGAAACGCAGAACAATCCAACATCAACTACGGCAAGGCTGGACGTAAGCGCTGGTTGGGTGTTCGCCCAACTGTTCGCGGTGTTGTTATGAACCCTGTCGACCACCCACACGGTGGTGGTGAAGGTAAGACTTCTGGTGGACGCCACCCGGTCTCACCTTGGGGTAAGCCAGAAGCACGTACTCGCAAAAAGAAGGCGAGTGATCAACTCATTGTCCGCCGTCGTAAGTCGAATAAGAAGCGTTAGGAGCCGACTACAAATGCCTCGTAGTTTAAAGAAGGGTCCATTCGTGGACGGTCACCTCTTGAAAAAGGTGGACGATCAAAATGCGAAGAACACCAAGAATGTCATTAAGACTTGGTCTCGTCGCTCAATGATCATTCCATCAATGATTGGACACACCATCGCAGTTCACGATGGTCGCAAGCACGTTCCAGTTTTCGTTACAGAAAACATGATTGGCCACAAGCTTGGCGAGTTCTCACCAACTCGTACATTCCGCGGTCACATCAAGGGCGACGACAGAAAGGCATCACGTGGCTAATACACCAGTAACTGACGCTACTTCTGCGATCGTTGGAAAGGCTGTTCTTAAGAGCATCCGTTGCACACCTCAGAAGGCACGACGCGTCGTCAACATCATTCGTGGTGAGCGCGCTGACTCTGCACTCTCAACTTTGAAGTTTGCACCACAAGAAATCGGTGCTGACCTCTTCACACTCCTCAACTCTGCAGTCAACAATGCAAAGCAGAAGAACCCATCACTTCGTGATGCTTCTGAACTTTGGGTTGCTGAAGCAATGGTTGATGAGGGTTACACACTCAAGCGTTTCCGTCCTCGTGCTCAAGGCCGTGGTTTCCGTATCAACAAGCGCACCGCAACAATCACTCTCGTTGTTTCAGATGATCGTGGCTACCGCTCGAACGGACCAAAGAAGGCCGTCAAACACAAGAACGCAACCAAAGTAGAAAAGAAGGAGGCCAAGTAATGGGTCAAAAAGTAAATCCACATGGCTTCCGCCTAGGTATCACAACAGAATTTAAATCTCGTTGGTATGCAGAGAAGCTCTACAAGGATTATGTAAAAGAAGATATCGAGATCCGTCGACTCATGTCTAAGGGCATGGAGCGCGCTGGTGTTTCTCGTATTGAAATCGAACGTACCCGTGAAAAGGTTCGCATCGATCTCTTTACTGCTCGTCCAGGAATCGTTATCGGTCGCCGTGGAACAGAAGCAGATCGCATCCGCATGGATCTTGAAAAGCTCACAGGCAAGCAAGTACAGCTCAACATTCTTGAGGTTAAGAACCCAGAAGTTGATGCACAACTAGTTGCACAAGGAATCGCAGAACAGCTTGCTGCTCGTGTTTCATTCCGTCGTGCAATGCGTAAGTCAATGCAAGCTGCAATGAAGGCTGGCGCTGAAGGAATTCGCGTACAGGTCGGCGGCCGTCTTGGCGGAGCAGAAATTGCTCGTTCAGAGTTCTACCGTGAAGGTCGCGTACCTCTACACACACTTCGTGCTGATATTGATTATGGCTTCCATGAAGCTCATACAACATTCGGTCGTCTTGGCGTAAAGGTGTGGATCTATAAGGGTGAAGTTATCGAGTCTCGTGCGGAACGTGCGGCATCTGCTCTTGCAGCAGCACGCGCTCCAAAGCCTCGTACATCTTCAAACCGTGGTGCTCGTCCAACCCAGCAGCGCCATGAAGTTACATCGACACAAGCTCCAGCAGCAGTTGCTGATGCTCCTGTCGTAGAGGGAGGCGCCAACTAAATGTTGATTCCACGTCGCGTTAAGCACCGTAAGCAGCATCACCCAAAGCGTGCTGGTAAGTCAAAAGGTGGAACTGTTGTTTCATTCGGTGACTTTGGTATCCAAGCTCTTGAGCCTGCATACGTAACAAACCGTCAAATTGAAGCTGCTCGTATTGCAATGACCCGTCATATCAAGCGTGGTGGAAAGGTTTGGATCAATATTTATCCAGATCGCCCACTCACAAAGAAGCCTGCTGAAACTCGTATGGGTTCCGGTAAGGGTTCACCTGAATGGTGGATTGCAAACGT
>JGI24890J29729_1000132_pt1 | contig 60202 bp, 69 predicted proteins | sample FreactcultureFD7_FD_29729 | JGI IMG/M metagenome (IMG submission 29729)
TGTCGTCTCTCAGTTCCAACTCGAACTACTTTCGATTCGACGCCTCTCAGAAAAAGGTAGGGCTGCCTCTAAAGAGACCTGTAGCCATCAACAAGCAACAAAAAGTTGACCACGATGGGGTTCGAACCCACAATTTCCTGATGCCAAGTTGGTTCTCGTTATTGATTCGAGAGTCCGAGTCGTAGTCAGACGCCTTGCCATTGGGCCACGCGGCCGTTTCCTTTTCTTTTCGCCGGGTCTTTGAAACATATATTTAGCACTCAAGCTGAGGGAGAGAGACCAAAAAGAAGACTAGATTTTAAAAACCGCTCCAAACGACGCAGATCAGGCTCCGATAGCTTCTTTGTCCGGCCTCATCTAGCTCCAGGTATGCTCGATGAGCTGACAGAAGGAGAAGCGCTTCATTCCCTTTGATCCAGCAACGAATGAATCTTGGAAGTATAAAAACTCTCACTTCCCTTGATTTCAATAGCCCTGACTCTCCCTCGATCTGAAATGCTCTTGTATACTCTCCTTTCTAGATCATCTGACTCATTGATGAGTGAGATCTACGATTTAGATCACTTGCGAGAACCCTTTTGAAGTGCGAAATAGCTCAGAGGCACTCTCTGCTTTCCCCGTGTCGTTTCTTCTCCGGCTAATACCTACTACTCTCCATAGCATCCGACTGCAGGTCTAGTCAATCGCTACAGGTTCAATAGAGGGCAGGATTCGAGCTGGCTTCTTCGAGGACCGGTTTGCAAAACCGACAAAGCTTCGCAAGTTGCAATGTTACTGTTGTCGATCCTGTTCACCTTCTGCATAGCCGATCGAAAACTTTCACAGGATGAAATACAGGCCTGACCGCGAATCGATTAATAGCGATTGAACTGGCGAAGAGCTGGTCAGAATGAGCGATTTTTTGTCTTTTTGTCTTCTCTGACTTCGAGTGTACCTCGAGGATCTCATCCGTATCGACGAGGAGAGCGCTCGATAATGCGCGTCGATCTATCTGAGAGGCAGCACGAGATGAAGAAGTGAGGACTTACGAAATTTCGAGAATGTCGGAAGTTTGGTACGACTCGCTCTCTCTTCGGTTTGTCTATCGAGCAGCATCGCCAACTGTGGACCGATCGAGGAGAGCCACTAAAGCTCAGAGCGTGACTCGGGGCATCTTCACCTTTTCGAAGCCTGCAGGGATTTGACGCGGATTCCATCTGGTAGCCTATGCCTTATTCTTCTAGAGGACCTATTCTTAGAGCTAGTAGCTATAGATGTATTGCCGCCTCGGTTCTAGGTTCAAGACTTCCAGCTATTGTACAACTCGCTAACAAGCTCAAAAACTCGCAGACCCTCAAATTGGACTTTCTCCTTCTCCAGACCTCAAACGACCACTCCGTGGTCGCGAAACAGCTAGGTAGATAAACACCTCACCGAGCGACCATGCCCGACCTATTTGTTGCTTCTTCGGACTCTAAACGGTTGTCGCAGATTGGTCGCAGAACTTTGCGAAAGACTACTTTTCCGATTCTTCGGACATTCGCTTGCTGGGCTCGTTTCAAACGCGTCTCATATAGATTGAACGACATCTTATTCACCGGTGAGCGTCGTAGGAGCCATCTCTGAGGCTGACTGGAGCAACTTAACCGCTAAATATGAAATTTTCAGGCAGTCAGACGGATTTGACGTTCACTCCTGCTTCTCTTGGGATCTCACACTAGTAGAAACTATGTGGAGGCGAAATTTAAGAGAGGAAACTACGAAGAATTTCCGACTCTTGCCTCCACTCACACTCGCTACCATGTTTCGACCCACGACAACGCCCGGGAGACTAGTCAAGAGTCTTCAGCGATCATACGCGACTCGACCTCATCCTCTAGCAACCAGAGTCACGCCTCGAGGCCCTATTCCAGCAGGCAAGACTCCTCCGAACCTGAAGCCCAAGCAACAGCGTTTCAGTCCATTAACGCTAGTCCTACTCGCTACACTCACTGGCTCGACCACTTATGCTTTAGGGAGGAGGGAATCAACAAAAGTCGATCAGGTGGGGAAATTGGAATGGAAAGAGCCAACGAGGGAAGGACTCAATACAGCAGTAGCAGAGTTGAAGGCATACTTCCCCGAGGATTGCGTTGCGGAGGATCGCGATGCATTGATCGCTCATGGTTGGAACGATTGGGGTAAATTATCCGAGGTCTACCACTTTCTCGAACTCGACTGACTCGAAAGCTTGATCCCATAGCTGCTCATGGTCCGACAGGATTACCCGGAGCGATCCTGTATCCACGTTCGACAGAAGATGTTGTCAGAATCGTCAAAACGGCAGCGAAGAATTCGATTCCTCTCATTCCTTACTGTGCTGGTACATCGCTAGAGGGCGAGCACCATTCCTAGCCGGAATCATCGGCAGAGTATGATTTCTGACGTCTCGAATGCAGGTCACACTTCCGCTCTCGGATATCCTGGATCAATCGGAACTCTTCCTCAAGGTCAATCTCAAATCCCTCTCGAAGATCTAAAGCCTGGATTGGCCCTTGTCGTCGATTTCGCCGAAAACATGAATCAGATCATTGCTATCAACAGTCAGCTCCTCTCTCTCTCTCTCTCTCCGTCCTCACTTCGACCCGAACTGAAACCGGGGATTGAGGATGTGAATAGAGGACGATTTAGATGCTGTCGTTCAACCTGGGGTCTCGTATGATGCACTCAACGCAGAGCTGAAGGAACAAGGCATACCCCTGTTCTTCCCTGTCGATCCAGCGCCGTGAGCTCAATTTCCCGATGGAATCCAAGAAAGTCGAACTGATCGTTCCCTCGTACAGAGGAGCACAAATTGGAGGTATGATCGGCACTGGTGCTTCAGGGACCAATGCTGTGCGTCGATAACATTCTCTGCTTCTGCTTCATAAACGAGACTGACGATACTTTTGCTGTCTCAGGTTCGATACGGGACGATGAGGGATAACGTTTTGAAGTGAGCTTTTCGTTCTGGATACAGTCGAAGAAATCTACTCATCACGTTCTATCCCACAGCTTGACTGTCGTGCTACCGAACGGAGAAGTCGTCAAGGTAAGTTAAATCCGATTCTGTGGGCGAAACGTCGAAAGTTGACCAATGTTACCTTGATGCAGACTCGACAACGAGCAAAGTATGTACACAATCAGGCTATCTCTGCGCTTATCTAAATTGACTCGAGTATCGTTGCTCGCAGGAAATCGAGTGTAGGACCAGATTTGAGTCGATTGATTATCGGCTCAGAAGGAATTTTCGGTATTGTCACAGAAGGTGAGCAATTCTCGGTTCGTTCACTTCTAGAATGGGTGTCCCACTCATCATCGCTTCCTTCTGCCACAGCCACACTCAAACTCGCTCCCCTTCTCCCTTCGACTGTCGCGGTTTCCTCTTTCCCGTCCATTCAAGCGGCCGCCGATGCAGCAAGAGATCTTGTACAACAAGGTGTATCAGTAGCTTGCGTTGAGCTACTAGACGATGTTATGATGAAGGCGATTAACGCAAACGATAGGAAAGGTCGACAATGGCCAGAGAAGCCAACGCTCTTCCTCAAATTCAGTGGATCGAAAGAGCAGATCAAGAATGACGTCTCAAGAACAAAGGTCATCACCCAATCGAACAAGGGCAGCAACTTCACTTTCGCAAAGGACGATATCGATGCCGATCAAATTTGGCAGTCAAGGAAGATCGCTTTGTGGTCTGCGCTTGCCTACAGACCTGGATCAAGATGTTGGACAACTGATGTCTGTAAGTTACGAGTAGACTAGCGATGTGAAGAAGCTTACTCACTCCCTTCGTCCTCGACTACAGGTGTTCCTCTGTCTAAATTCTCCGAGTTGATTACAGAAACCAAGAAGGACATCGATGCATCTGGAATCATCGGTCCAATCGTCAGTCATGCGGGAGACGGAAACTTCCATGCTTTGCTTTTGTTTGAAACGGACGACGAATTGAAAAGGGTCGAGGGACTCGTTCATCGAATGGTCGAACGGGCGCAACAGCTGGATGGGACTGCTACAGGAGAACATGGTACGTACCGGCTATTGGACTCGAAATGATCGTGCTCAACTAACTCGAGCTTTTCTCGTATGATTAGGTGTCGGAATCGGAAAGAAGGTAAGTCGTCGCGATTTCGCAGGCTGCTCTACTGGCCTCACTGACTCCCTCTTTGATACCCTCCCCTCTTGCAAACAGGAATACGTCGAGAATGAACTTGGTGCGGGCACCGTCAACTTGCTTCGAAGTCTGAAAGCGACCATCGACCCTCAAGGAATTATGGTTCGCTCACATGTTCATCTTGCCTTCCTCCCGTCGCTGGCTCCTAACTTATTCCATGTCACAGAATCCGGGTAAGCTGATCCCCGATCTCGCGACCGCGAAGCATTCGACGTCGTAAGCGATTTCGAGGATCGCATTAATTTTATATGACTGCACTTCGTTTCATGTATGTTCATTGATTTCTAGTAGTTATACATGTTGTGCAATACTTTCGAAGAGATGGATCGCGATCTGAGTCAGACGACTTCACAATTTTGAAGCGAGATTGCGTTGAACTCGCTCAACTCGAGTCACCTCTCTCTCCTCGACAACCCGCTACACTCACTCAACGCGTATACGACTTATCTACATACTCCAGTCAGACTCTAGACGGTCCCATCAGCTTGAGAGATCAACAACTTCAATCTCCCCTCTCAATCAGTCCTTCAACCTCTCTGACTCAGACCCTTTCATCGACTCTTCAAGAGACCTCGCTCGCTCCATACAACTCGATCTACATATCAGGCACTACTAGCAGTACCGCGACACTCCCCCGAAGCCTCCCTTCCCGTCCTTCGTCTCTCCTTTAACCCCCACTTCAAGCCTTCTCCTTCCCTTTCTCTCCCCTCTCTCGTACTCCTATCGTCTACCCTTGATCATTTGGAAGCTCAAAGGGCTCCATGCCCACGACCAGAACAAACGAAGGTCTCCCAAGAAGAGATCAAACTTACGATCGTGAAAGAGTCTCGAACCGAACTACATCAGGTGGTCCCTCTACTCGGCATGGATCCGGAGGAGGGAGTAGGAAGAGTCACGTAGAAGATGATGAGGATCGAATAGGCCCTTACTTGATCGGAGAAGAGATTGGCAGAGGCTCCTTCGCCACCGTTTTCAAGGGAGAGCGTTACGTCCGTATCATTTCTCCAGTTCCTGCAACTTCAATGGTTCATGCTGACCGGCAGGATTCTCACACGATAGGATAACGGTGCTGCCGTAGCCATCAAATCAGTCATTCGAAGCAAACTTACGACGAAACTTCTCGAAAACCTCGAATCCGAAATCTCAATTTTGAAACGAATCACTCATCGGAACATTGTCGAATTGAAGGATTGTCTCGTGAGTCATTGCATACTTCCTCTTGCATCAGTATATGCAGAGCTGACTGTATCTCGTTGATTTAGAAAACGGATACTCACATTTACTTGATTATGGATCTTTGTACGGCGGGAGATCTCGCTCTTTACATTCGGAAACGGGGTGACCTGCCTTCACTCGAAGCATCAAATCAAGGGTTGTTACCGGAGCGGAGTAGTTCCCGTGAACTTGATCCGAAAAAAGTCTTGTACCCTCATCCGAAGGAAGGGGGTTTGAATGAGACAATCGTTCGTTGTTTCCTAGATCAACTGGGTCAGTCTCATCTCCTTCTTCACGTTCATCTCTCTGATGACGTGCTAATCCGATTGTGTCGTTCTCAGTCGATGCTCTGCGGTTTCTTCGAGCGCAAAACGTTATCCATCGTGATATCAAGCCTCAGGTACTTGCTGTCTTCTTCGCTCACTGACAACGGAGCTCAGCTGACAGCTTCTCCTTGACTGCAGAATCTCCTGCTGCAACCCGCTTCGGCAGAAGATCTCGCTGCTGGACATCCTCCTGGAATTCCAGTTCTCAAGGTGGCAGATTTCGGTTTCGCAAGATGGCTTCCTTCTCAGAGTATGGCTGAGACTCTCTGTGGATCACCGTGAGTACTACTCTTGCTGATCTTTCACGACATTTCGTCCGCTCACCTCGTCGTTTCGTTTCACAGGCTGTACATGGCGCCCGAGATCTTGAGATACGAGAAGTACGATGCAAAGGCAGATCTATGGAGTGTTGGAGCGGTGCTGTTCGAAATGAGTGTCGGCAAACCTCCCTTCCGAGCGCAAAATCACGTCGAACTACTTCGCAAGATCGAAAGAGGAGAAGACAAGATTAAATTCCCCGATGAGAAGAAACTGGAAGACGGATCCGACAAGACCCCAACGAAAGTCTCTCCCGATGTCAAAGCCCTCATTCGTCGACTCCTCAAACGTAAACCAGTGGAACGGATGAGTTTCGAAGACTTTTTCGCAGAATCGGTCCTCGTCGCAGCAGGAGGTTCAGCAGCTCATCTATCACCGGCAAGCTCCGTCTCTGCTCGACATGACGCGAAGACTTCTTCCTCCAACGCTCCCGCCATCCCTCGATCGACCGCTCGTCAAGGTTCACCGATCGTTCCACCTTCGTCAACTGCTGCAGCTGCCGAAACTCAACAAGAGATCATGAGAAACGCAAACATCGCTTCTGCCACTCCACCACCTCTAGCTCCTCGTCCTCAGACTCGATCATCCTCGACGACCGTTCATCGCTCGACTGCTCCCGCTCCTTCCCCTGCCCCTTCCCCCGCTCCCTCTTCACACGCACGAATCCCTTCCTACGCCGATCAAGAACCTCCACCGTTCGCTCGACGGGGCAGCGCTGCTCCCTCACCTCCTCTTGGATCCCTCTCCGGTCAAGCTCAAGCTCCTCCGGTTCGAAGAGCTTCAAGCTACACTCCTCGATACGGAACACCCCAAACCAACGAACCCGAGAAACTACCTCCGCCTGTTCCCGAAGCCGTCAAGATTCGAGACTATGGCCTCGGGATTCAGCGAGCGGCGTCTCGTCAATCGACTGATCCCGCGACAACAGCTGTTTCGGCTACTCCTCCTTCAGCTATCGAACGATTCAGCTCTTCGGTGACAAAACTAGGTAGTGAATCGATGGAGGGATCGAATGATTCAGTGTTGGGTAAAGATTATGTTGTCGTCGAGAAGCGGACCGTAGAGATCAACGCTCTCGCAGATGGTGAGCTCTTCTCTCCTTTTCTGCTACGTCTCGCTTCGAATGCTCATTGTCATGTCCTCCCTCAGAGCTCGCAAACCTACCCAAGCGAGAAAGCGCGGTCGCTCGTCGACCTTCTAGAGGTTTCCTCTCGAGACCGGGCTCAACCGGAGACAATGTGAACCAACTCCTCGGTGGCGCTTCACCTCCTTCTCCCTACCCACCAGCTGGCGATACTTCGTCAACACCTCCTTTCGCCATTCCTCGAACTGCTCAACCCACTCCTCATCATCCTTACTCCCTTTCTTCTTCTCCTCGATCTCTGTCCTTCCTTTCGAGCTCGCCACGGAGTCTTCAGCCAATTGAGCGATTCCCGGGATCACCTCTCGCACTTGTCGGTAGCCCCTCTGCGGCTCTCGCAAAGGCGTTCAGCAACTTGTCTTCGCTCAAACTCTTTGGCAGTCCGACCGATGGGATTCTCGTCCGTCGTCGATCCGTTCGCAAACCAATATCTCGCACTTCGACTCCAGCTGCGATCGATCCGGAGGAGGAACGAGTTCTCGCCGATCTCGAAGACATCGCTCAGAAAGCGCAAGCCCTCTTCGAATTCGCTGATACGAAAGTTCTCCAGATCCTACCGCCCACACCATCTAGCTCGACCTCTCTCGGTACGCCTTCCTACTTCTCGCACATGGCAGCTCGCGAACAAGCCGCTTCGAACCCTTTCAGCGCCATTCCCACTAGTCCCTCGATGCGACGCGGTTCTTCCTCATCAAGCGATCGCCCTCTCGTTATGGCGTCCAGTGCTAGAGCTGAAGTACTCGCTGCTGAAGCCATGGTGCTGTACCTGAAATCGTTGGCGTTTCTCGGCAAGGGAATCGAGCGAGCAAGGAAGTTTTGGGCAGGTCGACCGAGCGAATCAGCTGGAGCAAGTACCGATTTCAACGAAGGTAAGTCGAGGAGGTTTCGAATAGTCTAGCAAGGCCGCTCGCTGACTATTCGCTCTTCATCAACCTACAGCTGTTCAATGGTTCCGACAACGATTCAACGAGTGTTTCGACAAAGCCGACTTTGCTAAAACTCGATCGCAAGAAGAGATTCCCGATTCTGCTGCTTTCGCAGAGAAGCTTATTTACGATCGAGCTCTCGAACTCGTGAGTCGGTTATTTAGTCACTTCGATCGAACTCAGCTGAATCCGTTTGACACTATAGTCTCGAGCCGCTGCTGTCAACGAACTACGTGGCGAGAACCCTAGCGATTGCGAGACAGCTTACGAAACTGCTTTGTGGCTTCTCTACGCCCTCCTCGACGACACCATGTCTGCTCAAGATGGAGGACAGACCGATGAAGATCGCACGACTGTGAATCGATTCGTCTCGTCTATTCGAGCGAGACTCGAAGCACTGAGGAAGAAGATCGCCGTCCCCTCTTCGACATCATCGGCCAATGTTTCCACCGTGTCGCCTCCCTCTCAACCTACCTCTTCGTCTTGAGCCACCTCGCCTCGAGCTCCCTTGTATCACTTACCTCATGCTCTCTCAACTCAACAAGAACAACACATCTTTTCAACATCTCAACTTGATCCCATGCCCATCTCGTCTTAGTTCCACTCTCTTCCCTGCTATCTCTGACAACTCTTTGATTTCTCGACTGGATTCGACCTAAACTCCCCAACAACAACCTCCCTCCCTCTCCCTCACCTCTCTTCATCTTGTATATTCTCTTTGCTCTCTCGTTTACATCAGTATTAGATCTCTCTCTTCTCTCGGTGTCTCGCGTTCATTTCTCGTATAAACTTTGTCGTTTCATTACTCGCTTACCGATTGTGTATTATTCTTTCGTTCGCAATGTCAATTGCTCTCGGCTTCTCTGCAAGATCTCAGCACCGAAGAGAAAGGAGAGAGGCACAGAGAGGTTTGCGATTGCGATTTCTAGACACAGGGTTTGTTTGGCGAGGAGGAGGAGACGGGAGAGAGAGCGAAGAAAGAGGGGGGTCCAAGGATAGAGAGGAAGGGAGGGAACGAAAGGTGAAGGTTAGATGCAGAAATGAACGAAGGTAAACGAACTGCAAAGGGGAGTGTTAACGACGGAGAGAAGAGGGAGAGAGACAGGATTTTGATAACCGAGGGAGAAACCGATAAAAAGCCAGCTTGCTATTCAACTATGTACGAGGGAGGGAAAAGTAAAGACACTGCATTTGGAGAGAAGAAGAGAGATTTGGGTCGTTTTATCGTCGGAAGAGGAGTTGAGAGCGATACAGCAGCAGAAGCATTTGATATTTCTAGTAAGGCATTGCGATTCTTTCGCTTTGAAGGAGTTTCTCGACTACAGAGGGAAACGAGAATCAGCTCCAGCGTTATCAGGACAAGACAGAGAAAGCGAGAGAAACTGACTAGTAACGAGGTGCTTCGAATAAGTAGTCGAATACTTGCGAAGATTAGACAGTTGATTCGCGGTTTCGAGGTAGATAGCTTCGCGTTGAGCTCCAACCGACCACTTCAAAGCTTGTTGAACGACATAGTTTGAGAAAGCACCGGCGAGCATCGTCTTGATGATTGAGGATCCATCGGGAGCGGGAGCGAGAAGTTCGTCGATGATACGACGACGTTCCTCCTCGAGACCGTGAATGATGCATTTCTCGACGACGTTGGAAGCGAACTTTTGTTGGGCGAGAGGGAGGACTTGTCCGTATAATATAGAGATGACGTGAGAGCGATCAGGAGTTTCTCCCTTTTCAATAACCCATTGAATGACGTACTGCGAGCGCAACGAGAGCAAGAGTGAGTTTCATATGAGAGATGAGAGATGAGAGATGAAGGGAGTGAGAGGAACTGACATTTCCGTATTGATCTTGAATGAGCTGCTGAGTGTAACGGTGAAGTTCGTCCAAGAGAACTCGAGTCTGATGAGGAGGACAGTTCTCGAAGATACGCTGAAGTACACGACATCCGTAAGGATGAGTCGCGAGACCATGAACTTCGCCGATACAAGCATCCGTGATGAAATGAAGATGTTCGGGAGGAACTCGTTCGAGTGCACGCTGAAACAAAGAAAGCGAAATGCGAGTGAGTCTCTGTGCCTAGTGAAAACAGAGTGAGAAGAAGCTCACCTGGACGACGTGATTGGATTGAGCATCACGAGCACACTTCAAGACGTGACCCTCGAGTTCCCTGATGAGACGAACTTGTTGGTCGACGAGCACGAATTCGAGGGCCTGTCAAAGTAGAAAGGGTGTGAGTGTTCAACATCGAGAGACTAGAGGAGAGAAAGAGAGCTTACCTTTTGAACGACACGACAACCGTACATTTGAAGCGAAAGAAGGAGAACTTGACCCTCGAGAACTTGAGCCATCGCAGTCTTTTGAGCTTGACTACCTTTTTCGAAGAACTTTTGAATGACGTCTACATTGGATTCAGTTCGAGTCAGTAAGGGAAAAAGACCGACTAGAGAAAAGTCTGAGCAAAGTTGAAACTCACAATTGGCAAAGACGTCAGTCGAGAGTTGGAGCATGTTAGGTAAGATCTCGTTGAAGATCATAGCTTTCTCTGCGTCGGTAGCATTGTCGAGCTTCTGTTGAATGTGACGAGAACCGAGTTGATCACCAGCGAATTCGACGACATGTCCAGCGATATCCTATCCGACGCGAGAGAAAGAGTTTCGATGAGTAACAACCGAGGGAAGTAAGATGAGGGAGTGAGAGACGTACAGGTAACTCCCAAGTACGATTACGGTTCGACCTGAANTCATCNANGAGAGGACTCCTCATTTGGCGAACATCAGGAGCGAANCCATTTCCGTATCCAGGACCAGCTGGACCCGGCGCGATGTACTCCTGTCCCCTCACAGCTCTTCCAAGAATGATCTGATGTTGCTGACCGAGTTGAGGTCCACCGTAGATTGGAGCTAGATCTCCTGGAGGTGAAGAACCGAGTTGAGAACCGGTAGCGGGAGGGGGAGGAGGAGGGTAAGCAGAGAGTCCAGAAGGTTGAGGCCCGTTCGGGTTGAATGAGAAAGATCCTTGACGAGAGGGAACGGAGGAACCAGGTTGAGAGAATTCGGGATGGAATCCGAAAGGCGGCATCGAGAGACCCCACCCAGGAGCAGGACTGCAAGGTATTTAATCGTTGTCGTCAGTAAAGCTTGCTATGAGAATGGTCGTTGTCGTAGGAGTGGAAGGAGAAGAGGAGAGGAAGAAAGTGAGAGGAAGAAGTCAAAAACTCACATTGAATCACGACGAGAGAGACCACCATTCGGCATCGCATTCGAATAGAAGGGAGAAGGAGCGCCGAAAGAGATGGGAGAGTAGGTATCTTGATGAGGAAGGTAAGGAGAAGCGGGAGAAGCCATGTAGTAAGGTTGGAATCCATTCGAGTTTTGCCTAGTAGGAGGTTCCCTTCCCGTTCCGTAAGCTTCTCCGGGTGAGAAAGGTTTCCCTCCAGGGATCGAGTTCTGCCTGCCGACTTGACCAGGAACGTTTCCACCAGCTCCCCCTTGTCCTCCTCCTTGTCCACTTCCCGAATTCGCTCCTCCTCCTCCTCCCAAGTTCATTCCCCTCACTCCAAACGCGAGCTCATCAGGTGAGAATTGATCTCCACCTTGTCCGAATTGGTTGTAGAAAGGTTCACCGCGATTATCGGTATGACTAGGTTGTTGTCGCTGATTCAACGGCAAAGCGAAAGATTGGGAGAAATAGGGGTTTCCGAGAGGAGGAGGGGATGGATCAGGAGGTTGGAAAGGATAGACGTAGGGTTGACCACCAGGACTCGTAGCTGACTCTTGTGGTTGTTGATATCCTCCTACAACTTCATTGTAACCAAGTTTCCCAATTCCTCCTCCGATTCCCGAGGTGCCAGCAGTAGTGGGATCTGAAGAGTTGGAGTGAATGGGTGAGACTTCTTGAGAGTTGTCGGTAGTTGAAGTACCTCCAGAGCGAGGAGGAAGGAGTGAAGACCTCGAAGCGGACCTGAGAGGACCGTCCATAGTTGGTGTAGGTGGACGAAGGGCAGCAGAGGAGAGCGCCGCGGAAGTGGGAGGAGGTAATCCACTTGCCGAGTAGTCCTGTTTGAGCGAGTGTGAGGGATATGATATAGTGAATAAGGCGGAGAAGATGGGGGGAAAGTTGAGAACAAGGGATGAAGGAAGTGAATTGGGATTAGAAAAAATGAATGTAAACAAGGTAACAAGTTCGTCAGTTTCTCGCTATGATCCCTCTTTACGCTTTAATTATCGTGACTTCGATCGTGGCAGTGTACCGAAATCCGAAAAATCGCCCGAGATAGGTGACTTGGGAAGAGGAAGATAGGCGAGGGAGAAGGAGAAGGAGAGTAGAACTTACAGCACTCAACCCAGATGAGCCATGTTTGACCCTTGAACTAGATGATTGTTCCTTTGTTGCCGCAACTTCAAACTCTGAAGGCCAATCTGAAGTCAACTTGTTCTTGTCTTCTCCTCCTTCCATCGATCCAGTTCCCCAACGTTCCCTCGGTTCCTTCTTGGGAGTAGTACCAAACCCAAAGATCTCTGCCCCGATGACTAGAGATCCTCCAGGAGTTCGTTGACCGTCCCCTAAAGGTGTCGTTACATTTCTGAACGCACTCGAGAAGTGACGGCTTGAATCTACCGCAGGTACACTACGAAGTCCTGTAGGAATGTTTCCAAACGTAGGAGGAGGTAGTTTGCCCAGAGATAGACCTAGTGAACCTTTGGTTGACGAAAGTGGGTCGTAGGATTGGCGACGGACTAAGCCAAGTGCACGGGGATTGACACCCATAGGAGGATTGGGTTTACTAGAGGATGGATCCATCTAGTGGTTGGAAGGAGAGGCGAGGAAGGCTTGTATTCAGGGGTATGATCTATGCATGAAAAAGAGGAGAAGAGAAGAAGATAGGAGAAAGAAGGAGAACAAAGTCAGCTGCCATTCTCTCTCTCACCGCCCTTTTGATCACTCGTGACTCACAGATAGATATAGTATCAAGTCGCTTCAAATCTGCAATTTCGAGGAAGGGAGATTGAGAGGAGCGAGGGAAAGTTTAAAATGACGAGGTGAAATGGGAGGGAGTCGTTCGGCTGACTTAGGACTACTCGGAGAATGTAAAGAGAGCTCTTATTAGCTGATTGATCGGGTAGCGGGATCAATAGAGAGAGAGGAAGCTTACCCGCGTGTGTTCTGATTTAAATGATCAAAGAAACTCGAAGAACTAACTTTAACTTGCTCTGTCGCTTGTCGAGTAGGTCGTAGATTGCCGTATACTGTTTCGAGTATTTGTATTGATGCTACTGGCGTGTATCGAGTCGTATAATCGAAGATTGAAGTCGTCCGAGAAATGAGGTGAAGTTGTAAAGGGTTCTTCGGAGATGCCGGGAGGTAGCTGTCGAGAGGGAGGGAGAGGGGGAAGACCGATATATACAGGTGGATATGGGGTGGATCTAAGGGTTGAAAGAGGGGAAAGTCGCTTGGAAGGGGAAGAGGAAGTGAGCGAAGTCACTTGGGCTCTGTATCCACTCGTTTCTTTGGACTGGACTCTTTTCTTCGGTCGATGTATGGATCTAGTGTATCAGAGAGTAGGTCGAATGTAAAGAAGAGAGAGAGAGAGAGAGAAGAACAGGACGAGTCGATGCGAAGGATTTTCGAAAGATTTCCCTTGAGCGAGCATCTCTTTTTGCACTCATGGGAAAGCCCTGTTCCTTCGACTCGGTCTGAGCTCGAGCGTACAAGACTATACTCGACGCTGACCGTGCGACGAGAATAGCCGATTCTTCACTCTCGAGGCTCTGCTCGAAGGAGTTTGACTTTTCGCAACTTCGCAGGATGTCGAGGCTGTCGATTTCCGCTTCCGTGTCGATGATACCTGGACATATAATCGGCTTCAACTGACAGCTAAGCAGGGGGAACAGATGCTATCCTTGGTAGTCCCTCAGAGGCTTCGAAATCGCTCGTGAGTCGAAAAGCTTGTAGTTTGCACTTCTCAGCGGGATCTTCGATCGTTTCTCTCAGTCCTGTTGATTCCACGAGATGACGAATCATCCGCGGCGAAATTCGGACTTGTCCACCCATCTCCTGCGTCTTTCCACGACTCTTTTACCGTTCCTACCATTCACTTCCTCTCACTGCTATGTCTATTCACAGTGACTCTGAATCTGACGGTGGATCAGTAGTCCATAACTCTACGCCCAAGACACTTCCTGGCTACNCCTGGCGCATCTACCGTGAAAACCTGGCGCCATCCCTTCGACAGCATTTTCAACAGAATCGTGCTTTGGAGAATCTCGAGTTCGTTCCCAATGGTACGTCGTGTCGCTCTATACTATATCTACCTCTTTCTTGATGTCATCTTTGCAGGCCCTATGTCGATGCTTGCTCACATCGTTCACCATACTTTGAAGGATCCAAAATTGGTTACCCTGGACGGTTATCTCAAGTGGTGGTTCGGCTGTATCGCTCCAATCGTCAGTTCCAAGACGTCTGAATAGAGTATAAGCTGACGGCTCGTCTAAAGCAGACTGTCGGGATCACGATTACGAACTGCAAGTTGAGTCCTAACGAAGAAGCCAATTTTGAGCGTTTCCTTGTCGGAGAGCGTGAGCTTTCTGCTCAGGAGGAGGCACACGTACGTCATAACTCCCGCTCGTCAAGTTGCAGTTGGTATCTGACAGTTTGAGAACAACAGCCCGTCGATTACTACGGAACTCTTTCAACTTCGAACCCGTGCGTCTGGTCTTCCCCATTGAGGCCATAAAACCTTTCGCTCATATTTATCCTCCGGATCTCTTAGTCACCTCAGTCTTCCCGTCGAAGTCCGTATATCCGTCAATTCGACAAACCTCGGAAACAGCGCGAAAACAAGCCTTGTCGAATCGATTCAGCTCGAAGGAGGGACGAGATTGACCGCCTGGTCTATTCCAGCTATTGTTGTTCTTGCGGCCAACGAGGTCATCAAGCAGCACCCTGACGATGAGGACACTCACTATCTCGCTTCGACTTTCGCTGCAGCTCTCAAACTCTGGCACTTGACAACTCCGAACGATCAACGTCAAGCACAGTGGATCAGGACGGTAGCAAACTTGCGCTCTTCGGAGACTTATGGATCACTACTCGTACCAGATTTCAACAAAAGGCTTTCTCAGAATTTCACGAGGAGAAACAGCGCAAAATGGGATTTGGATGCAGTGAGAAATTTGCACATGGTCAAGCTTGGATGGATTTCTGAAGCGTGCCGTCTGGTCAAAGCCTATACCGTTTGTCCCCCTTCGATAGTAGTTTAAACGGATCATTCGAGACTGACTTTTTGCCTCTACCGTTCTCAGCCTCCACCACCTCGTCCTCGAGGTAGTCATAAGCGCAAGCGTTCATCTACCCACTCCCTCAGCAAGTCTTGCTTCATCCCTGGAGCTCGCTGGGAGGCTGAACAGGATTGAAAACCATTTCCAAACTCGAATCGTAGCTTTACTCTGTTTTATCGTCTCTTTTTTGTTCTCTCTTTGTAGCGCCTTATACACGTCTGGTATTCTCTCATACACGCCTTCTATCTTTGGTAATTTAGCAGCTGGTTCTGCTCACCTTTCGTTCACTATATTGAATTTCGGCTATAGAAACCAAGAGCATTTTCGCTTTTTACTGACCTCGCCCACTTCTGCCCGCTTCCACGATTCATCGATCTCCGGCACGTCGGGAAATGTCTCGGTATTAGATGTATGGCGTTATCACTCCGCGGTATCCAAGATAATCGGGTTTAGGAAAAGCGTCTGCGTTCTCTCGCATCTGTCTCTTTCGCTTTCTCTTCCGTACTCACGACACAATGCCGACTCATCGCGATTCAGACTCGAGCTCCGAATACAGCGGCTCTGAGGTGGGACACGCAGAGAATTACTCGATCCCCCGCCAATTCTCCCCTCTCGTATGGAAAGTGTTCTGCACAGATCTACTCCATGCACTCTCTCTCCATTTTGCCGAGAGACCCGCATGGCAAAGTCTTCGAATTCTACCAAACGGTGAGTGTTTCCAATGTACTCGGTCAATATCCAGCACTGACCCTTTCGCGTGAAGCGGCAATGTCGCTTATGGCGAATCTCGTTTGGTACGGCGAAAGAGGTGATGAGCAAGTTGCCAGGGACTCATGCCTCAGATGGTGGATCGGAGCAACGGCGCCTATTGTAAGTCTCTCATCAAGACGGCTTAGAAAGGCTCTCACCGTTTTTGCCATCGACAGACTGCAGGCTGCATTATCGTCAATCGAAAGCTCAACGCGAGAGAGGAAGCCAACTTCGAACGAGCGATGGTCGGTAGGTCGGATCTGGCTCCTGAGGAAATGCCAGAGGTTAGTCAGCTCCTTAAACCATTCGAAAGGCTGAATACTGAGCGTCTTGCTCTGGTCAGCCGGTTGATCACCAAATCGAATAGTAGGTCGTTGCTTAACAATGGCCCGCTCTGTGCCTCCCGCTGACTTACTTACTCGCCAGTGGTGACGTCCGTATCTCGATCGATTCAACCAATCTTTCAAGCGATTCTCAATCTCAATTAATCCAATCGATCAAAGTCGGACAAACACGTCTCTCAGTATGGTTACTTCCAGCTATCGCCGTACTCGCAGCGAACGACCTCCTCAAGAGTATGGAAACAGGAGAAGGAGAAGAATTGGGAGAAACGGCTTATCTCGCTGGAACCTTGACCGCTACCGTGCACCTTTGGAGGATTACGACGCCCTCTGAACGAGCCCGTAAAGCTGAGTGGCTAAGCGCTTCTGGGATGCTGATCGGACGTGACGAACATGCATCATTACTCGTATCGCATTTCAACAAGAAAATTCAACAAATTTTCGTTCCCGCAAACAGCAGAGAATGGGCTCACGAGGCTGCCTCTCGTTGGATGATGCCTACTCACTCAGGTCTCTCTGAAGTGATGGCCGAGATAGTCTCATACATGGTAATTCCCCTCATCTTCTACATCGCTCGACCAACTAGTAATACCCTCTGACCTTTCCCTACTTCTCTAGCCCCCCCCGACGACGGCCCACCGACCTTCGCAGATCACGAACCCTTATCGTAGACGTGAAAGGTCTCCGGAACGCCCTCGCTCTCGTTCCCCCGCTCACTCTCTCGCCAAATCCCGTTTCACCCCTCAGCCTCGTTCCCACTTCTAAGCGCACTCATTCCTAGCCTCCTTCCATTCCCATTTCATATTATATTCCCTTTGTGCTCGAACCGTTGTCTCGTAGATCTTCTCCAGCAGACGAGCAGGGCTCTCTCGAAATTTATGTTCTTTCTTGTCTTTTCTTCGTGCGAGTTGCAGTGGCGAGAGAGTGATGAGTCGACAATCGCATGGGATCGATGTGTAGACCAAGTACACAAAACACTGCAGGCAAATTGAGAGTTCAGTTCAATTCCGAATGATTCGAAACGACAGCAAAAAAGGTGCGAACGATCTGATATCCACTCTCGGCTGTCCTTCGTGCTCGATCGTCCCTTCAGTACGAGGGCAAGTTCACCTTTTGATCCCTCCAATGCCTCTCCTTTGACCGAGTTCGCTTTGTCACCCGAGTCGCTCGCTGAGAGACGAGTGAGTGATTGAGATACGACTTCATTGCTTGCGATCTATATAGACATGAAAGAAGTGATACACTATGATTCAAACGATAATCCAAGTTAGATCCGAGGGTCGTGAACAGAAAAGAAAGGAGACGTGAAAACTTACGTACTGAATTCTATGTCCCATCCTCGCATCCAACTCGTCTTCTCCTCACTTCCTCCAAAGATCCCTAAGCTCCCTCCTCTTCTCCACCTCCCTCCTCTCATTTCTCCCCACTCTCTTTCCCCTCCTCCTCCTCCTCTTCTCTCTCCCTATCCCTCTCCAATCCCCTCACAAGTTCCCTCAACCCCTCCCTAACATTCTCTACACCTTTCACGACTCCCTCATCGTACCCCACTTCTCCCAACTCTGGATCATTCTCGCGAGTATGCGCGAAATCAATCATTTTCACTTCAAACGGGATCAAAGTCTTTTCCAACGCGTTACCATCTTCATCCGTTGATTCCTCATCCTCCTCATCCTCTTCTTCATCCTCTTCTGGGTTTGAGTTTGAGTTCGAGGAGGAAATCGCACGTAGGAGAGAACGACGGAGTTGATTGGGATCTCCCTCGATAATGAATAGTAATGAACCACCTCTGATTCGGATCTCTAACGTCTTCAATACCTCTACGAGGGAATCCAAGCGTCGAATAAAAGTGCGTAGGATGGGAAGGAGGAGTTCTAGTGGGAGTGGAGGAGGGAATGAGTTTGGAGGAAGTGGGGAAGAAGGGTTAGGATTCGAGGGGTCGTGGGATCGTTCGGCGTGGGAGAGGGAAGTGTAGGGTAAGGAAGGGTAGAAGAATCTAGAGAGTCCAAGAAGGAGTTCGGAAGGAAGTAATGAACGTCCGAATGGTTTTGAAGTTTGAACGTATTCTTTCAACTTTGAATCCCACACCTAAAAGGGTTTGCTCTCCTTGCAAGCTTGTCAGCACAAAGATAAATAGAAGAGAAGGAAGGAAGGAGAGAAAATACCTGAAATCCAGTCAATCTCAATCCCAATTCTCCACTCGTAGAATTCAAACTGGCCAATTTCATCCTCTCTTGTTTTTCAACAGTCGCATCTTTCGGATCATACAAGACCGTTCCCAATTTGATATCGAGGATATTGGGTCTAAGGAATCGATGAGTCAAATTCTCGAGTACCAACATCTATTCGAAAGTCTCTCAGAAATTTACTATCAGTCGCCTAACCCACATTGCTAGTCTCAGAGAGAGAGAGAGAAAGGGAGGAATCCTACTTGTTCAGGTGCTTTCCCTTTCCCCTTTATGCTCACTCCCTCTACTTGTCCTAAAGGTTCAATCAACCCCTCTCCCTCCTCATTCAACTTGCCTTGTAATTGTAAAGTCCCATAAAACCCAGGGCACCATTCTTCGGTGAACTTGCCACCTGCTAGTGAGGGTCCCAAGGTCGTGTAGAAAGAGAGTTCGGTCGTTGATGAAGGTTTGATCAAAGTTGCAGAGGACAAAGGGGACGAGAGGATCGTAGATGCGTGTCCTCCTACTTGATGGGTGAATGAATTGGCCATCGAAACTGTGGCGAGGAGCGATAGTGAAGTGAGAGGAAAGAAGGAAGAGCCGTCTTCATTCTTCGCAAAAGCTTCAATGTTCAACGTTTCAACTCGACTAGATGAGAATATTACAACACATGATTTACTACTACTGAACAAACATGCGATAGACCAGAATTTCACTACTCTTTCGCATTCTTCATTTCCTCCTCTCTCTTCTTCCTCCTCTCCTCTGCTTTCCTCTTCAATTCCTCTACTTTAGTCTCATCGTTCCTCCTCTTCTGTACCTTCTCTACTCTACCCTTGTCGCTCTCCTCTTGATCTCTCTTGCGTTTCTTCTCCAACTCGACCATTTGTCTCTCAATCTCCCTCGATTGTCGTTCCCTCATCGCCCTTCTCCTCTCCTCGGCACTTTGTCCAGGATGTAACAAATTCCCCGTCGATTCCTCCTCCTCCCCCTCTTTTCGACCGCTCTCTTGCCTCGCTGAAATAGGTAAACTAAATCCACCACCACCTGAACCTGGTAATTGAGGACCCAGTTTCTTCTTGACAATGTTCAAACCACCACTCATCAATTGACGTTTGTCCATAATCTCCCCATCATCGTTGACTTCGACTTTCTTGCCACTCTTCTCTTCAAACTCTTTCGCCAATTCTAAATCACTCTTTTCTTTCTCGGTGGGAGGGGCTTGGATGGTGAAAGATGAGGAAGAGGAAGAAGAAGAGGCGGTGGGTTGTTGTTGTTGAGAGGCTAGAACGGCAGCTTCGTGAGTTGCCGAAGTCGTATCGAGGTATTGTTTGTAAAATGATAACATTCCTCCTTTCTTCCCAGCATTCGCTTCTACTCTTTCGATATCATCAGTAAGCAAGATCTCAATGCTGATGAGTAGTGACAGTGACTCACCTTCTTTCCGTTTCTCTTCTTGTTCAACCCTCCTCATTTCCTCTTGTTGTTTCAAATAACCTGGAGTGACAAATTGATCTTTGTCCTTGAACTCGTCCCCCTCTCGTTCCCTCTCTTTCGCGATCATCTTGTCTTCAGCTCTCAATCGATCTTGTTTCCTCAACTCTGAACTTTGCACCAACTTTGCGATATATTTAGGCTGATTCCGTCCCGCTCTCTCTCGTCAGTTCAAGTTGACTCAGTAAGGTTAGAGGGAGAGAGTGTACGTACTTTACGATCAGTTGATTCTTCCTTCAGTTTAGCTTGTGCGTTCTTCTCTGCACTCTTCATTTGATCATACACTTCATCGTACTCGTATGCGGATTTATCCAATTCCAACTCTTGTTGTTGTTTCAACCTCTGTTGTTTACTTAATCTACTCGTACTCATTCCAGTACCTTTACTAGTGGACGCTATCGGGGGTTGAATGAGAGGTTCTTCATCTTCATCATCATCGTCTTTGAAAGTTGAAAGTGGTTTGCTTAGTTTCCCTTTTGATGTAGAGGATTTGAGTGGTAGTCGTGGTAGTGCTAGTTTGTTTAAACCGAATGATAGTTTAGGCTTTGGTTTAGAGGGATCCATTAGATTCGAATGAAAGGTTGAAAGATGAAAAACAAGTAGTTGGTCTCTTTACACTTTACTTTACTCGACCATGACTAGTACTACTACACAGAATGAATACGTACCTACCTCTCTAATGGATCATACACTTAGAACTGCTCCATTGAAAGTAATTTATGGAACTCTCACTTTCAGTTAGTCCTCTCTTTCTCTGTTCCTCTCTTCACCTCTCAGCGTCACGCTCATCACAGTATGAGAGGGTAGCTGCATTGGGAGGTATAGTAGGAGCAGGATCAGGTGTAGCGAGAGGATTACCTGCTATTCCAGCATCTTTCAAAACTAGTATCAACACTGGTGTATTCTCCTTCACTTTCTTCAGTAAGACTCGCTCCTACTTCTCCCTACATCCATCAAGCTAAGCTGAAACCCCAAATCTATAGGCATCCGAGAATACGCCCTCCTACCACTCCTCACTCAATTCCATTTACATCCTTCACCTCTCACTCCAAACTCCTCCCTATCATTGTCTCCTCACACCGCAAACTTCCTCCCCACCACTTTATCCGGACTAATCTCTGGAACCCTCTTCTCCTACTTTCAACGGCCCACCTCTCCCTCTCTCCAGCACATCCGAGGTGGTTTAACCTTGGGACTAGGATGTCTAATCCTCCAATCCCTCACCAACGAATCCGACTTGATTCGAATCAAACTCCTCCAACGATCAGAAGAGCGTCGTTTGAACCCTCCAGCACCTCCGACTATTTCTTCAACCTTACCTCATTCAGATTCCCCTCCACTAGAGAAACGTCCAACTCTGTTATCGCCCCTTCCACCTTCGGCTCCTTCGAATTCACACCATTTCTCAGATCCAACCAGTTTGACTTTCTCAGAGAGGTCAGACGCGTTGATCTCGAGTGCGTGGGAGAGGACTAAGAATGCTGTCAAAGGGTTAATGCCGTTGAAGAGGATCGAAGAGGGTGTGTTTGAGGAAAGGTTGGAAGGCGCGTTGCAAGGGAAACGGGAGGAATTGAGGGAGATGAGAGAGGAGAGGAGGAGATTGGAGGACGTCTTGAAGGGGAGAAATTGAGAGAGAGAGAGAGAGGGGCAACGAGATGAGAATGACAAAGAGGGACGGTTGGAATTCTCGCTCGCGTGACACGACAGCTCACATAAGGTCAAGTGTTAGGCCTAGGAGGCTTCGGTTGAGATATCGATAAGGGGACGGGGGACGATAAGAAAAGGGAACCCGAAGCGAGGGGAGGGGAGGACTTTTTCAAATTGAGAGATCCCACGGAGAAGCGCTCGAGGAAGTCATCATAGGCAAATGAGGGATGGAACGTTGCATAGAGGGAATCGTAGGAATCGTCAATAAAACTTGTCACCGCAGTTGCTCAATCCCATCAAGTCAGAGTTCCCTCTTTTGCCTCGTCTGCACCGGAGAGCGTCGCGGTTAACTCGAATCTCTCGATGAACCCACTGAAAGGTATCAAACTAAGTTTCTGAGAATTCTTTACAATTGGGACTGACAACTGAAAAACTGAAGTTTTTATCTACTTTCGAAATATACTGAACTTTGCGTGTTTCCACAGATTTGCGATATCACTTTCATCACCACCTCTCCCTCCCTCCCTCTCTCCCATTCACGCGCCAGCTCAAGACGACTCCGTTTCTTTTAAGTTACTCTTCGTCTGCAACTCCAACGACGTCCTCTCCTCCCATACTAGGATCTTTCGCTCCCTTCTCACCATCCTCCATATCAGCCGCCCACAACGCCGCTCCCGCACAACTCGTGAAAGTAAAGAATGGACCCAAGAGGGGAATCAAATTGAGTAATAACGAAGATGCTCCGAAACTGTTTTTCGGTCACAATCAATGAGAGAGAGAGAGAGAGACAAAGTTAGTTGTTTGATTCTTGAGAGGGATCAAGGAGGGGAAAAGGAGCCAAGGAGGACGAACGCGGTATAGGCACCTCGACGTTTCTCTACGAATTGAGATTTCGCACTAGAGGAGAACCCTTTCAGTTCGAAATAACGAGAATGAGCGGCACTACATACAAGAAAGCTTTGAGTCAGTTGGACTGCTTGCGAACAAGGGGAAGGCGGCAGGGGAAAGAGAAAATGAAAAAAAGAAAAAACTCACGGTCCAGCTTTGATTCCGTTCAAACCCAAGAATACGGCAGTTCCAACTCCCGGGATCAAATTCAACGGTAAAGTGATCAAATACCTGACCAAACCTTCTGCCGAAAACTTCCTGACCGGTTTCAATAAACTTTTCCCCAATGAGACTCCTCCCGAACCTCTCGAGATTTTTCTACCTTTCTCTACGAGTTGAGTGTGACCGCGTTGAATCAAGATGGCGTCAAAGATTCGTTCGTTCAGTTGAGGGGAGATTAACGAGCGGAGGAGGATTTGTAGGATGAAATAAGATTCTCCGAGTACGAGGGGAACCGCTACTGCGAATGCTACACACACACTCGACACAATAACGAGAGTCAGCATTCGAGAATGTGAGAGAGGTGTAAAGGAGTGACGGTTACCTAAAGGACCGGAGAAGAGTGCGCAAACGGCTACTTGAGGGAAATAAGTAAAGATGAACATGGACAACACGGTGATGGCACTAATTCCCAAAGTCCTCATCAACAAGGGAGTCAAAGATTGAGCGAGTTTCGGGTGTTGGAGGATGTAGAAGAATCCTTTCAAGGGGTACAGGTAAGCGGTCGATTGAACTGCGGCAGCCGAGATTGAACCCAATTGTTTCGCATCCTCTTTGGCAGTTTGTAAACCTTTTTGTACTTGACGTTGTACGAGTCCGGCTTTGTCAGATGCTTGATCTCGGCTTGTTGCTGAAGATGACATGGTTGGAGAGTGAAGTGGAGTGAAGTGAAGAGAAAGGAGAGAGAAGAGAGAGAGAAAAGAGAGCCAGTTGAATGACGATGTTTTTGATCGACGATTTCTGCTGCTAGATGAGACATTGCTGTGCGATACCTCTATTTCATTAATACAATACATAATCGGAATCAAGCAATACGTTTGAGTTCCCACTTTCTCGCGTTCGATTCTTTCCCTCTCTTTGCTGAGAATATGGCCATAGTATCAGAAGATAGTAAGTCATGTTACCCTCGCTCCTACCAGCGTATTCTCATTACTCCTCGTCGAATTCCAGATGATTCAACCTTTCCCTCTCAACTCGACTCGAGCTGTTCTACCCTCACTCGAACAGCATCACAATCATCACTGAGCATACTAGAATGGGAACAAGCATCTACATCAGCTCACTACATTGCAAACAATTCAAATAACCGTCAGTTTTCTTCCCTTTCTCTCTCAAAACACGTACCTCTTCTACATACTCAACGAGCTAATACTCATCACCTCGTACCTCGAACAGACCAATTGAGGAGTCATGTAGGGACTACAACTGCAACTATTGATTCAATCGCCAGATTATTGAGAAATTTACTCGACATGGACGATAGTCAAGAGGTAGTCAAAGCTAGAATGGAATGTTGTAGGGTCATAGGCAATCTATGCTTCGATCATGGTACCGTCTCTCTCCCTTCCCTATCAACTTGAGACCTCGTTACTGAGAGCAGAACGAGTATGTTTGTACAGATGAAAATCGACAATTAGTTCTCGACTCGGGAATCCCTCAGTTGATTATGGAAACGATTCATACTACTACTAGATATAGGGGAGAACAATGTGATGAATCCGGAAACGAGACGAAGAGAAGGGTGTTGAGAATAGAGGAATTGAAATTGTTGAGAGCTGCTGCAGGAGCTACGATGAATTCATCCTTGAAATTCGGTACGCTTCCTCCTCTCTAGGATTGACATACGGCATAACATATCGCTCATGTAGTGGTGAGGGATTTGTACAGATCCTATGAGAAAGCACCTAGCATCGACACCCTCAACTTTCAGATCACTCTTATCCCTAGTCGATAACCGACCCAATTCTCGTTCGACTCAACCAGTGTACGTCGTAGGACAATGGAAGAGAGAGAGTGGAGGTATGAGTGAGGAAGAATGGCAAGAGAGGTTGGAATTGGGTGAAATGATCGCAGGGTGGACTATGAACGTTTTAGAAGATATCCTTTCCGAAGGTACGGTCTTCAGCTCTTTCTCATTACTCATCGTCTTGCTCTTCAAATCAACGTGTTGAGATCGTTCAAAGATTTCGTACAGATAATTCAAATTTCCCTTCACCCGATGGAATCCCCATTCTAGCATCCATCGTCTTATCCCTCCCGTTCTCCTCGCACCCGTCTCCCACCTCCTCCTCACCTCCATCTATCTCTTCTCTATCCCTCTCGTCCCCCTCCGCTTCTTCAGATTCCGACGACACTTCCTCGCTCGACACGTCGATCGAACTCGTCTCCATCTCTTCCGCCCTCCTCGAAGGACTAGTCCTCGACCACTCGACCCACAAACAAACTCTCGCTTCCCCTACTACTACCATCTACTCCAATCGTCTCACCTCTCCTCAACCCGAATCGACGCTCTTGTACAAGTTTTTCGATTTCTTGGAATTCGCTCGACCCCCTTTAGATTGGGTCACGAACGAGGATGAGCGTAATAGATTGAAGAAGACATTTAGATTGGTCAAGACTGCGATTGGGAGGAGTGTCGTAGAGTGTCCGAATGAGGATTTAGTCATGCACGAGGTTTGGAAAGAAGGGGAATGGGTAGTGGAGAGGATGAAAAATTGGTTGATGATCAACCAGAACAAGGAGGAGGAGGATAGAGAAGATTTAATCATTTGCGCTTCACACTTTTTGGCTGGCTTGGGAAGAACTGGTGAGTTTTTTTCTTTCCTCTTCTCTTGATGAGTTGACTGATTTCACGAGAGAGGGTAACAACAGACGAGTACACTGAGCGATTGGTTCATCAGTATGAACTTGTCGAGCCGTTGGTATCGATCGTTAAGCAACGAGTACCGAAAGCTGTTTCACCACCACCTTCGGAAGGGAGTACGGGAGGGGAGAATACTCAAATCTTGTATGGTGTCATCAGTCTCTTGAGACATCTAGCTATACCACGTGAGCTTTCCTCTTCGATCTACTATGTCTTTGTCAGAGCTGAGGTGGGTTTGGAAGTACGTTCACAGTCAAGAATCGTCAAATCGTTTCAGAGACTCGAATTGTCGGATTATTGACGGAATTGCTGAGGGACAAGATGGATATCGTCAAATTACTACAAATGAGCGTAGTAGGACTGTTGAAACACTTGACGAATCTCAACAGTGAGTGTTCGGCTTTTCGCACCTTCAGATTCCGAATTCTCTCAAAGAAAGCTCACCTCGTTTCTCGATCTGATTGAAAATAGTTCCAAACTCTCTCGACTTGCTTTCAACTCATCGATCAGATTCAACGAGCGACGAAAGACAAACTACCCCGCTAGATCTGATACTCGCTCTGATCAAGCGAACAGACGAATTACAACTTCGATCGGAATCTACTCGAATCCTCGTCAACCTCATTCGTTCCCTCTTCTCTGTCTCCCCTTCGACCTCAAGCGAAGCTATCGATCGAAGGAAAGAAATCGTGCTGGAGAAGAAGGAGATTATCTCGGCAGTCAGTGAGCAAGTGAGGAGGAGTGGGAAATACCCAGTTCTCGTGAACGAGGGAATCGTCGCGTTGAGTCTCGTGAGTGGGAACGGAGAGAAAGGAGGTGAGTATCTTTTTCCCGTTTGCTTGCTGTCATTTGCGAAACCGTCTTTTCTCATCATTTCCTATTTGGAGGATTAGCTTCGCTCGTTCTCGCCTCACTCGTCGATACTCCCTCTACCTCATTCTCTCCCCTTCCAACCGATCCTTCCACACGCGAAACTTCTCTCACCTCATCATCTCAACCACCCCGTCGAACTTCACAATCCTCCGACTCGCCCTCGACGTCACTCGACCAACTCCTCCATTACCTTTCCTCGACACCTACGATCGATCAATCGGGAACGAGCGGGATCAGACCAGAGATGATCGTGAATGTCTGCACACTATTGATTACGACCCTCAAGAACGGTTCGTCTCATGAGAATCAAACCGTTGAAGCGAGCGGGAGAGTGAGGGAGACACTGGAGGAAGTAGGAGAGGGAGAAGGGAGAGAAGGGAAGGAGTGGGATGCGATCCGGATATTGAGGAAAGTCGTAAAAGATGGGAACGTTCGATAGAGTGAATTGCTACAGCGTCACAAATTGGGAAAGAGACAAGTGGGACTGGAGAGACAAGTAGATACGCAAGGGTCTGTGGGGGTCAGAGAAAACAGAGGGGACGAACAGAGAGGAGGAAGAGATGGGGATTATCTCAAAGTTCAGACTTTCCAACGAGCTTGAGGAGTAAAGGCAGATTTGGACAGAGAGTGAGCACGATGGCGCTTAGGGGTAGGAGGAGGAGAACTCGAGTCGTGATTCCGCTTGAGATTCTGGGAGGGAGACGTCGTATTGTGAGGTCTTTTCGTTGATCGTGGTTTCGATGGCTGTCGGCGGTAAGGAAAGGTGAATCAGTCTTCTTGAGTCCTAATAGTATAGAGCTTGATATCTCTTACAGTATAGTTTCGAATCGCTTCGAAAGCAGCACCGATATATCCTTCATCGGGTCCTCCGTCCAGTGCGACTTCTTCGTCGAAAGCAGCGGCCACACCGTCGGTCAAGGCTCGACTGACATCGTCGTTGAAAGAACGTTGAAGCAGAGGTGATCTTCCGGCCATGAGTAGTTCAACCGTGTTGTTCCATTGGTGTTTCTGCTCCTCCAAGCTGAGGTGATCTGTTTCGCAAAACCAGATGCTGATGGCGACCCATACAATTGAAGCGAGTAGATACTTTGTATCGTTGGCCTCAGCGCGGAGTAGGTCGTTGACGGCCAACACAGCGCAAGCGCACGGACACCAGCAGAAGAGGCTTTCTTCGCCGTCGAGAGGATCGATGAGTTCCTTTCGAGCTTGTCTCGATAGTTCCGTGGAGGATAGCGACACTCGAAGCCTGATAGATGTAGGGTGCATCCTGTATAGGGTTCTTAACGACCTCAGCGACTAGTGAGAGTCGAACATGAGAACAAGCTCGAAATCACCTGTCAACTTTTCCAACGTAAATTGATGGCTGAAGGAGGGATGTCAGTGAATCATCTCCTCTCAATAGATGCTGATTGGCTTACCTGACGTCTGGACCCCAGCTTGGGGAGGCGTTCGGTGGCAACGACACATTCGATATCGCGCTCAAACCCCGGGATTCAGCTTCTGATCGAAAACTGTATAGCCCGCCGTCTGCGAGGGTTGCGGTAGCACGATCAATACAGGTCATAGAGAATCGAGAGGCGGTCTCACTCACAATGGGTGTGCAATGGCTCATCCACCACCCGATGAAAGGATCCTCGAGGAATTGAGCAGGGCCGGCGCCGAAATGAATCAAGAGTGACAAAGGAACTGTGATGCTGCTTGATCAGGTCAGAACTAATAGTACTGAACTCGATAGAATCAGACAGCGCTCACCGTTGAGCGTGACTTTGCGATTCTGGTTCAGCTCGTTGAAAAGGCGAGGGGTCAAGAAGTTGTTCGACGCCATCAAAGCACGCGACGGCAGCACAAAGGGAGTAGGATCCACGGGAGACATAGCCAGTGCAATGTGGAGGAGGAGAAATGCGAGAAATGCGAGAGAGCAGAAGACTTGGTTCGGGATTAGACGAACGAGGCTCCGCGGCGAGACAGACTGTACCGCGTGGTCAGATTTCGGAGCTACGGAAAGTCGGAACCAAGACGGAAGTTTCGAATGCTGCGGAAGGGAAAATGAAAATCGCTGAATTTTCGAAACGTCTCGCAAGCTCGCTTATCGAAGGACCTAGCGAGAAACATAAGTTGAGCCCACGAGTAGATAGAGGAGAAAGTAGCTACACAAGTGTCTGAGTGAGGTAGGAGTAACAGAGGGGCGCAAAAAAAGGGGGAAGTTTACGAGCTTCAGACTTCCGAGCGAGATCGAGGGGTGAAGCAACATTTTGAAAGGGAGTGAGCTGGAGAGGGGGACGAGTGACGGATGTGCTTGTGACTTGGAGACGAAGAGCGTGATCCGGCAGAGTTGCGTCGACCATTCGAGGGCTTGAGCAACAAAGAAAGGAGAAAGTCAGCGACCTGCGCGACAGACACCCTCGGAGGTTGAGTTCGTTACGCACCCTATAATCACGAACTTCTATGAAGGCCGCAGATATGTGGCCTCCATCCGGACCCCCGTATGCTTCCAACTCGTCGTCGAAACCATGGAAATCATCATCTCCAATAGCGGCCTCGTCGGTGCAGACTAGCTCAACATCGTTATAGAATGACGCTTTGAGCAAAGGCGAGCTACCAGCTTTGAGTAAGTCGACTGTTCGGTTCCATTCGGCCTTGCGCTCGTCGAAGCTGAGTTGAGGCGTTTTCAAGCGCCAGATCGTGAGAGCCACCACCAGGATGGAAGCGAGGGAGTACTTTGGATCGCTGTCTCTAGATCGGAGTAGATCGTTTGCTGACAACACGGCGCATGCGACCGGTGTCCAGCAGAAGAGGTTGGTTGTTGCGAGCGGTTCGACGAGCCGGCCTTGAGCTTCCTCCGAGAGATCTGTGGACGACAGCGAAAGACGGAACTTCGTCTTTGTGAGATGCGCGCTGTCGTACACTCGAAACCCATCAGCGAGCGTCCCGATTGACATGTCAAGAGAGCCTTAAAGATTACCTGTCAACGAGTCCTTCGTAAATGGGGAGCTGAGGCAACGACGTTAGTGGAGTCCTTGCTGGACAAAGAACAGAGTCACTCACACCATGTTGTGTACTGCGTCTGTTCGAGGCTTTTCGAACAAGCGCAGATTCGATGTCGCGCTCAATCTCGGAATTCAGCTTCTGATCAAACACAGTATAGCCTGCTGTCTGAGAGTACAACCAGACTGTAAGCCTGAAACAACAAGACTAAGAGGCTCTTATCACTTACAATTGGTGTGAAATGCTCGGTCCACCATTTGATGAACAGATCCTCGAGAAAACACCGAGGATCATCGCCAAATTGCACCATCAGTGACATGGGAACTACGATGCGTCCAAATAGGTCAGAATCTATTGGAGCGGGCGGTGAAAAAGGCGCTCACCGTTGAAAGTGATCTTCCTATTCTTATTCAATTCAGTCTGCAAACGCGAGGTCAAGTAGTTGTTGGACACCATCAAGGCGAAAGATGGCAGCGTACTCGGGTGAGCTGTTGATGCCGGCATATTGGGAGTATCTTCGAGGCAGTGTGAGGGAAAGAAGAAGAGGAAGAGGTTGGGAAGAGGGAGTTGAGGGAAATTCGGTAAGAGACGAGGGATCTCCGCCAACTCTCCGCGGCGATCCGGAGGTTTCTACAGGAGGTTTTGGGATTCCACAGGAGGCGATGGGTCCATGGACTGATAGTACGACTGGGGAAACGGACTGAATCGATGAAGAGCGAATTCTTGGAACTTGTGGGAAGGTCGGTCAGGCCGCAACGAATTACTGACTCTCGTCCCATCGTAGTTTGCGACGGATGATAGCGATTGCAGCATCCGAGAGCCAGCACGTGTTACGCTTGAATCCTACTTTCGATTCCTCCTGCCCTCCCTTCGCTGAAGCAATCCCAAACCCGCTTCCCATTCAGATCTTCAACGCCCTTCGCATCTTCCTCCGCGATACCGAGCTTCTTGGGTCGATCGATTTGAGTGGTCGAGAGATGAGAATCGATTCCGAGTACGCGAAGGAAAAGGAATTCCCACATCGATGCGTTTCCGAGAGTAAAGTGTCGCTCGGAGTCCTTGCAGCTGTTGACGGCTCTACGAGATTGGTGTAAGTCGATTCAAGTGAAGGCTTCGAGAGAGCGAGAGACGTACGAGATGTCTCCTTTGAGTAAACTTTCGATCTCACTCTTCCCAATTTCCTGATCCTCTCGAGCCTGTATGCCTGTCTTCGATACGTAAAAGTCATGCAGAGCAGTCCATATAGCTGTACGAGTTGACGAGCGTCACTTTCTGTGACCGTTTGATCTGTCAGTCTGAAGAATTGCGTTCTCACCCTTCGGATCATCAACCTCGACAAGTGTCCCATTCACTCCATCCTCAATCTGAAGAGGGATACCGCCAGCATTCGTACCGATCACCCACTTTCCTTGATAAATCGCCTCGCTGACTTTGATCTCGTAACCTGTGGTTTCGCAAAGAAATCAATCGAAAAAGATTGAGGACATCGCGATCAGACAACGCGACTTACCTTCTCTCGTTGAGACTTGACATACCACATCAGCTCCTCGTAAGATCGTGTTGAGGAGACGATCTAATACATTGTATAAGAATGGGGTTTAGCTTGCCAAAGCGATCCGAACCGAGTTGACTCCGAAAAGGAGGGTAGCTTACCAGAAGAAGGAGCGCGAACAGAGAAGATGTCGTCTCGGATCCCATCGAAAGCAAGGTCATCGAGTTGTGTATGAAGAGCCTTGAGAACGACGACTGAATCAGGGTCGTCGATTGATGAATGACCAGTCTGCGAGCAACTCCATCGAAACATCAGTACAGTGCGAGAATGTGAATTAGATGAGCCAAAGAGTAGCTCACGAGGACCAGCTGAGGAGGCGATCTTGAGTTGAGTCGAGCATCTTGCGAGTATGCGAGTCGGAACAATCCATAAGCTTCGACAAGATGGGGGATTCCCTAGGGGAGGGTGAGAAGGAGACGCGTCAGCTGGTGCTCAGAGACCGTCATTGACAGCTGGCGACCTCATACCTTCGAAGGATCAAATCTAGCGATTTGCAAGATGTAACCTCTTTCCCAATCGATCTCCTTTCCCATCGCGCTCTGTCGATTCGAGCAGCGTTCGGCAGTCGGTCTCGATCTCCTGATCGACTCGATAAGCGAACGCGAACTGTACTTACAGAAGCTGCGAGATTGAAAGTTCTTCGATAAGAGTCCAAGTGTTCGGTAGGAATCGGTTTGTTGAGACCATCGAAGGGTGAAGTACAAGCTGTCACGTCGCCGTCAACATCAGCTTGTCACAACTGAAAGATGCAGGCAGAAGGCAACACGAACGAGGCATGTAAACGACAGGCATCGAATCTTTCACGACTTGAGGAACGAAGCCTTCCACCGGATGCTACGTTCTCAAGAAAAGCTATCACTTTTAGTTTCTCAGGCTCGAAGTGAGCGTTGAATGCGAACGTACAGCTACGAATAAGTCTGCTAATCGAATGAAACTCCACAGGTAATCCCAAGTTGTCGTTTGTTGTTCGACACCTCGATCGATCAAGTCCGCTCGAACTGTGGAATGGTACTGGAATCGACCAATCAGCTCGAGTGAAGCTGATGGATCGGCATGACCACCGACTTTGGATGTGAGAACGATAAATGATCTTCGTTCGAGGCGAAACCTTTCGAATGATCGGGATCAAAGCGCTCACTACGCTCAACAGAAGAAACTACGTCAGTGCTCGCCAGCACGTAGTTTGTGAAAGTTGAAACGTACATTGTGGATCATCGATAACGATAACATCAAACTCTCGCAACATATCTTGCCTGTTCTCGTTCCCTTCCCATAGCATCTTGTAGTACCATTCAGTCCAGCTCTCGAACAGATGCTTGTCCTTCTTCGTGAGGATCGTCGAAGGTGGAGCGACGCCTTGCAGAACGTTCTATAGGTCGCAGAACAAACGAAAGAAGCGAGTAGCCCAGGAGCCATCATGCATCATGAGAGTAGAGAGGATACGTACATGGAACTTCCTTTTCGTTACATCGAAAACTCCCGAATCTCCAGGTGGTACAAACCATTTCGCGTCGACTCCGACCTGATTCCATAACCTGATCAAAGCGTGTCTCATCAAAGCTACGCCACCGCCTCTAGGCGTAGCGGAGAAGAAACCAATTATAGTCTTTTGTGATATCAGGGCTGAGGAGAACAGTTTGAAGGTCGAGAAGAGCGAGGGAGAAGTTGTCTGCTTGAGGAGTGAGAGCGAGTGGAGGTGGACACGGCGGTTGGCATCGACTGTAAGCCGTCACTCCTCTTCCATGAGTAACCAGAATAGCCGATGCAAGATAGAGACGACTCACCAAAAACTTGACGTTTCTGATCGAATTCGATTCTCATCGTCGAACTATCGAGCACTTCCAAACAGCTGACTGCTTCTTCGACTGCCGCAACTGCTTGACTAGCTAATGAGAACTTGAATTTCGCAGATTCGAAAGAAGCGATGAATGGTAAAGCGTCGAGCGAGAGCCAGGTTCGATCAATGAATTTATCGATCGAAGTTGCAGCGAACGAAGGAGGAGGATCTATTGACGAGAGCGTTGGCGACAATGCGATGATCTCAATCTGTGATATCGAGAAGAAGAAGAAGACCATTAGTCTTTCGACAAAGGAGATCAAACGCTTCCCGCTTCTTTCGACTCACCTTGTGACCCCTCGTCTTAGCATACTCCTCCACTTTTGTCACTATCTCGTCCAGAACATCTTGCCAACCCTGTCCTTGCTTTCCAAACGATCGTTCACTCCTCATGACACTCGTGCCATCGCTTATAACCAGAACAGATTCGATTCTCCCACCTTTCTCTTCGTTCGAGATCGCTACTCCGACAAACACTTTCGATCGAGGTGCAGATAATGGTCTGTGCGGCTTCGGAGTGAGCGAGATGTTTCGAGAAATTGACGGAGTCGAGGAACGAGAGATAGAGTCATTCGATTGTGGGTGAGTGAAAGCTGGAACGAGTAGTTGAGGATCGTTTGAGCTCATTGTAGATGACTCGAGAGTAGTAGAAGTGCTTGAGGTAGCAGTAGAGATCGAGTTGAGAGAAAAGGGGAAACGAGGTAACGAGAGCTATTGGAGCTCAGGCGAGAGGAGGGGAAGAGCAGAGGAAGTAGCTAGACGCTTAACTGGTTGGTTCAGGTGGTTCAGAGCAGTTCAGCGAAAGTGAGTGTACAGCAGAAGGTCAACCTTCGAAACTCTTCCTCTCCCTTCTCCACCCAACACTCGAAACACCTAGATATTCACATCAGAATGCAAGCTACAGATAGAAGACGATTCACAGCACCAGAGGGATCTCAACCTCTCAATTACCGTTCAATTCCTTCAACTTCTTCCTCATCAAATTCATCAACTTCAACTTCGGGACGAGAAGACAAGAGAAGTCCTGATCAAGTCAGACCTATATGTGCGTTGTCGTCTTCGTTGCATCGTCATGACTCGTTCATTCGGCTGATGTAAGAGAGTTTCGTCCATCCACAGTTTTGCAACCAGGATTAGTGACTGAAGCTGCTGGATCCGCTTATATCGAAGCGGGAAAGACTAAGCTTATCTGTGCTGTGTGAGCTGAACCCCTGCACGAGTCGTTCTCTGTGATGTTTCGTCGAGACTGACTTTCGCAAAATTGCAACTTATCGTAGATACGGACCTAAACCTACTGCACTTTCGACTGCGTTCAACCCGAAAGCGAAACTCAACGTCGAAGTCAAGTTCTCCCCTTTCTCTTCCGGTGTCCGGCGGTTCGTACCTGGCAAAGTGAGCCACCTTCTCGACTTTCCTCGTTTCTCATTCGAAACTGACGATTTGACTTTGTTTGCTAAGGACACGGAAGCGTCGACTTTAGCAGCGACATTACATCAATCTTTGTTACCTTCGATCATACTGGAAAGTCTGCCGAAGAGTCAGATTGATCTGTTTGTGACGATTTTGGAGAGTGATGGTTGGGATGGAGACGTTTCAATGTATGTTTTCGCTCTGTCCTATCTTATCGAGTGACGACACGACTGATCGACCGAGGTGAAAACATACAGGGCTACGACAGCTGCTTCAGTAGCTCTAGCAGAGGCAGGGATTCAATTGTATGGATTAACGATCGGTCTCTGCGCTGTAAGTCCTGCTTCACTCCTTATTGGCTTGAACCCATAGCTTATAATGATTGCTCCATTGCTTAGGCGTCTCATCCTGCCTTCCCTTCAACTTCACCTTTACTCGATCCGACAAGAACAGAAGCGGCGGCATCAAGTTCCTTCTTCTCGATAGCTCTCATGCCGGCTCTCGGATCTGTCACGAACCTGCGGCTGACAGGGACTATCGACCCTACTGCCTTGGATGTTGTAAGTCATTGGATAACGCTCGAGACCGTCTTCCGGAAACTGACTCGGGAGTTCCCTTGATATACAGGTGTTGGAGAAATGCCTGGAAGTAAGCAAAGGATTACATGGAGTTGCTAGACAGGCATTACTACAGAACGCAGAAAAAGTAGAAGAGGAGCCATAGAAACGAAGTCGTAGACTTTCTGCGGATGTTTCTTCGGAAGCTTGTAACAGCTGATCGCTGTCCAGTCATCGCTTCAATTGGACACTGTTGTAATTCGCTTTGCCTTGAAGTTGCGATCGATCTTATCGAGTCATTGGATCTAGCGAGGAGGCGCAAAACATCTCGCGATTTTGCTAAACCCCTTTCACTCCTCGTTTTCTCCCCCTCATTCCCTCTTCCCTCCTATTCGAAACGAAGTATCGCTCGACTACGCTAAAAGCACATCTGATAGCGACCTTACAATTCCAGCTAGCCTCTCGACTCTCCCTCCCGATTTCTTCCTCAATCGACAAATCCCCCTTTGATCCGAAGGCTCCGACTCCAAGAACCACGCCCACCCACATTCAACCACACAACCGCATCAGTAGACTACGACTAGGCTGTCTAGCAAAGGAATAGACCGAGATCCACTTTACTCTGAAGTCTGACGGCATCTTCCTCACTCTTCTCCTGCAAAACCCGAAATCCACTCTCCCCCACTCTTCCCGTGATCTGGGTCATCTCGAGTGATGTCCCATGACTCATCACTACCTTCGACTTCTCGATCAAACCCCTCTACCCTCGAGAGAGCACCACCGAGGCCGCCACCTTCAGCACCATCTCTCCACCGTCTACCTTCCTTGTTGACCGGTTCTCGATCTGGTTCAGCTTCCCCTTCGACTCGTTACGGCTCATTTCCCCCTGGAGAAGAAGGAATCACTACATCAAACTTCTCTCAACCGAATCATCACCATAGTCAATTATTAGAGGAAGCTCTCGTCAATGCCAGAATTACGAAGAAGAAGAAGAGGAATGGATTCATGAACCGGAAATGGGAGAGGAGTCAGGAGAGATTGTTGAGAGTTACGAGGGATGGGAAAAGTTTCGATGATTCGCATAACCCGAACGGGATCGAGGGAGATGAACATGAGGAGAATGAGATCGATGAGGAAGAGGAGAGATTGCACGAAGGTGGAAGTGATTCGCCTTTGTTGGATACGGATGGAGAGGGAGACGAGGTTTGGAATGCAGGAGATGGGTCTTGGGGAAGAAGAAGAGGGGCAAAGAATTTGAGAAGCGCAGGGAAAGCGAATGGGACAGCTAGTACGGGATCAGCTCATCAGGAAGATAAGCAGTGGGGGGTAGTCAAAATGGAGTTGATGGCGAGAACTTGGGGAAAGAAAGGATTGTTCACCATCTACGCAGGGTGAGTTCTCTCTCTTTTGGGTTGAGGCCTGTGACCATTGACTGATGGAGTGTACTGTCTCAGTCTTTACTTGATCTCGACGTTGATCTCGTTGGAGGGCAACACGACACCAACAATCGAACCTTACTTCTTGAGTCTTCTCGGTGAACATTCGATGTTGAGTTCAGTTATCATCGTCACTTCCGTAAGTATCGCCTACACTATTTAATAGTCGGAACTCTCGCTCACCGCCCCCGACAATCATAGATCACTTTCGCCGTCGGAAAACCACCTTTCACCAAGATTCTCGACGTTTTCGGTCGAGCAGAGGGAGTTTGCCTCGCTGCAGCTCTTTACTCACTCGGATACCTCTTGACTGCCTGTGCTACCGATGTCAAGGTGTTTGTCTTCGCTCGAGCACTCGCTGCGTTAGGTGGACAAGGCATTCAACTCGCTCAACAAATCATCGTTGCTGGTTCGTTTCCTCCCAATTTCTCTTCGACATTCTCCTTCACTGCTCATCACGGATTTCTAATCTAGATACGACAACGCTATCGAACCGAGGATTGATCACTTCAACAGTTTCCCTCCCTTGGTTGCTCACAACTTGGATCGGACCTCCCCTAGGCGCATTCTTTCAACGTCGTGGTCCAATCGGTTATCGACTCGCCTACGCAACGTTCGGTATCCTTCTTCCCTTGCTCGCTACCGTTCTGTTCTGCACACTCTGGTTGGAGTGGAAGAAAATCAAGAGAAAGGCGGTTAGGGAAGGGAGGACACCTAGTACGAGGGATCTAGGATTTGGCGTCAGTACGAGAGCGGCGTGGAAGACTGCTAGGAGTGTTAGTGTTATCGAAGAGGGAGGGGCACGAGCTGGTTTACATCATCAACATTATCAACCGGGAAGGAGCTCCTTGTCTGCTGTTAGCGAAGACGAGGACGAGGATGATACAGTGCAGTACGGCAGGAGGGATCGAAGGCTATCACATGCGGCAGATGCGGCTGCGAACGAGTTGAGCAAGAGGAAGAGGTGGAGAATGTCGATTTGGGATAAAGCGGCAGAACTTTGGAAAGATCTCGATGTTGTTGGATTGGTTGCTCTCACAGTGGGATGCGGTGCTTTCTTGTTGCCGTTCACTCTGGCGATGAAGACGAATCATAGTTGGGCCAGTCGTGAGTTCCTGTCTTAATTTACTTTCCTCTGTACTTCTATGCTCATCCTTTGACTTTTCGCTGTAGCCTCAATTTGGGGATTGATCTTATTCGGCCTCGCATTACTCGTCTTCTTCGCTTATTACGAAACCCACATCTCTTCGATTCCTCTCCTACCTCCCCGACTCCTCAAGAACAAAACGATCGTAGGAGGTTCAGCACTCGGGTTCTTCCACTTCTGTAGTCAATTCTGCTACGAGAGTTTCTTCACGAGCTTCCTACAGTACGTCGCACAGCTCGATGACTCTTTCTTACCGCTCACTGAAATTTCACTGTCGTCAAAACAGAGTCGCCCGAGGTCATTCTCCTCAAGACGCTTCTTACATCAGGTGAGCTTCCTCTCGTTTCTAGTCTGCTACGGGATGCGTAGACTGACGTTCTTTCTCGCTTTTCAGTCAATCCTATATCTTTGCTGCCTGTGTCGCAGCTATCGTCGCTGGTTCTTTTGCCAAAATGACAAATCGCTACAAATGGATCGGAATCGCTGGAGTCCTGATCCATGCTGTCGGAGTTTGGCTCATGATGAGATCGAGGAATCTGAACGGGTCAACCTTCGAACTTGTCTTGAGTCAGTTGATTGGTGGAGTCGGAGGAGGATTTACGACGATTGCTGCTCAAATCGGTTGTCAAAGTGTAGTCGGCCATCAAGGTAAGCATCTCCATTTCACCCCGTATAGTATGACTCGTGACTGACGACTCGAATGGATTGCTAGACGTCGGAATCGCTACGGCTATCTTCCTCACGATTACTCAAATCGGAGGAGCCGTCGGAGGTGCTCTGGCAGGAGCTGTCTGGTCTACTGTCTTACCGAATCGACTTCGCGCCCACCTAGACTCATCTCAATACCCTCTGATCCCGCAAATTCTCGCTTCTCTACCTTACGCCCTCTCGTTCCCTCCCGGTTCCGATACTCGACTCGCAATCGATCGAGCCTACGTCGACGTGCAGAAGAACTTGAACTGGTTGGCGATGGCGATGTTGCTACCTGCTTTACTCGCGGTTTGTAGCATGAAGAATGTCAATCTCGAGAAGGAAGATCAGGGTCAAGGTGAAGGTGTCGTCGTGCTCGGTAGAGCTAGCTTCTTAGGTACGTTTCTTCCTCTCACGTCAGTATCACGATCCCTTGACACTGACTCTGTCTGTGTGTTTCGTAGCTTGTGAGGATGATCTGGGAGGTAGTGAAACTTCAAGTCTTCTCGGCGACCCTCCTGCCTCTGCCCGCTGATCCCGACTCTCCCCCCTTCTCTACTCGACGCTGTATCTTTTGTATCCTGTATACCCTCACGCTCATAGCTGTAATACCCTCTGTCCTTGCATAGCTTTTATAACACTCTCAGATCTCTTATCCATATCGTTTCCGTATTGTCCATTGTCACTTCATAGATCCCTCTGCAGGCTTCCCTCTTATCTCTATTTCGTTGTCGATCACTTAATGCTACACTCCTTTGCAAAGACTTGTGAACTCGTTTTCTCAACTTTCGCAACTTTCGTCGAGTTTCGTCTAATCGAGGCTGTGTGGTGGGGTCTGTCATCACTGGCTCTGGGCTCTGTCTCGCGTCGAGGCTGTAACACAGCGGTCAGTCGTAGCGGTCGAACCCAAACAGCTCGAGGTTTGCAATCCTAGTCTTTGACATCCTGAGAGAGTTGCTTCATCTACGCTCATTCACTTCGACTCTTCACTCCAGTAATTTCCTTTCGCAACTCAGCAAGCTCTACCTGAGGCTCTACACATTACAGCAAACTCGCCCTTGATCTTCTCATCAGTCCCACTCCCTCATCTCCTCGAACAGAATGCCTCGTCCCATCGTCTTCTTCGATATCAATATCGGTAACACTGCGGCCGGTAGAATCAAGATGGAGCTATTTGATGATGTAGTCCCTCGGTAAGTCTTCCCGCTCGCCCTTAATCTTCACTTTCATCACCAAACTGAACATTCCCCTCTCTACAACTTATAGAACGGCAGAGAACTTCCGACAACTTACAACTGGAGAACATAAAGAGAATGGACAACCGGTAGGGTACAAGAGCGCAGTGTTTCACCGAGTGATTCCTCATTTCATGATTCAAGGTGGAGATTTCCTCAACTCCGATGGAACTGGTTCTTTGAGTATCTATGGATCGAAATTCGAGGATGAGAACTTCAAGTTGACTCATGATCAAGCCGGTCTGCTGAGTATGGTAAGTTTTGCGATTCATTTTACCGTTTTCGAGGATCCGTCGAGTTAATCGTTTCGTTTGTGTATTTAGGCCAACTCTGGACCTCATACGAACGGCTGTCAATTCTTCATTACGACCGAGCCGGCACCTTTCCTCGATGGAAAGCACGTCGTTTTCGGAAAAGTGATCGGACAAGATAGTATGTTGGTGGTGAGAAAGATTGAGAACGTCGCGACTGGTGAGTGTCTCCATTCGCTCTGAGCATCGACTGTACTGATTGTCTCTCGAATGCGCAGGACCGAATAATCGACCAAAATTGGCTTGTACGGTTACAGGTGAGTTTGATCTCTTTTCGCCTCGTACGCCTTGCTGTTGCTGACGATTCACCTTGACTCGTATCGCAGAGTGTGGAGAACTGTAGATACTACGCTATGCAAGTATCTAATAACGTATCGCAGCATGAAATTCGTGAGAGAGCACCGATTCAGCCTCTCGACTTCGGCAGATTGAACTACTCGAAGGAAAGCTAGGCGCCGTTCAATCAGCGAGCACCCGATCAAATTCAACGCATCTCGTTGAAGCGGAACACAGAAGAGCGAGTAAGTAGGGGAAACTAAACTGAATTTACGAATAGGATAACTTTCTACTCAAGATGCACAAATTGAGATGTCAAAGGAAACGAGAGAACGAGGAGAACCTATATGATATGGAGACGCGAGTGTATCGTCTAGAACGAGAGAGAGGGAGAGAAGGGCGATCACGCAGAATCTAAACAAACGAATCTATACGAAAGAACGCTCTACATGTAGATCTTTGCCGAGTAAGGAGCGATCTCTCCGTCCTTGCCAGCATTACCAGTCTCCATGACGACCTTGAGTCCCTCGGAGCCCGCGGGGAGAGAATAAGGGGAGGTCTTGTCGCGGAAGTTGAGAACAACAACGGCCTTGCGAGACTTGTCCTCGGCGGAAGTCTTGGTGTAAACGAAGACGTTGTCGTCGTCGTCGGTCTTCTCGTCGTAAGCGAACGCTCCGTGAGTGAAAATGTCCTTGTTCTCCTTACGGAATTTGACGACACGGCGATAGTAGTTGAGGACCGAGGCGTCGTCTCCCTCTTGATCCTTGACGTTGATCTCCTTGAACGAGTGAGCGAGCATCCAGCATTCATCGGCGTCAGAGAATCCTCCATTCTTTGAGGAATCCCAGTTCATGGGTGTACGAGCGTGGTCTCGGGCTGACAGCTGAATTCCTGCGATCGCCTTCTCCCACATGTCGGGATCGGCTCCCTCCATCTTCATGGCTTCCTTAACTTCCTTCAACCATCCAATCGTGTCACCTGTAGGCGATGGAAGAGCAGGGGCAAAAAGGGTAAATGGGCTGAGGTTTCGCTCAAAGCAAACGAAGAGGACGGGCAATAGCGACTTACAATCCTTGTACTCCTTCTCGACGTCGACACCCTTGGGAATGTTGACCATACCGATCTCCTCTGCAGGAAGGCAAAGACAAAGGCGTTAGATTCGTCGAGGAGAAACAGAGAGCAAGAACTTCTTCGAAAATCAACTTACGACCTTGGTAGACAATCGGAGTTCCTGAAAGAGTCATGAAGTAGGTAGCGAGCATCTTTGCAGATTGTACGCGGTACTCGGGCGAATCGTTACCGAAGCGTGAGACGACTCGAGAGATATCGTGGTTTTCTGCAATCGAAATAATGATCAGTAACGAAATAGACGAGAGACTATACAAGCGACTTACCAAGATGGTTGATAGCCCAAGCTTTGTTCGAGGGATCAGCGAGAAGTTGCATCTCCTTGGTAATTTGCTTGACTCGTCGAAGATGCCATGGGGTCTTCATGAACTTCCATCCAGAGTTAACAACCATAGCGAGATCGAATTGAATGCTGCAAGGGATACGAGAAGTTAGAAATGCTGACGAGCTGGAGAGGACGAAAGAGCGACTCACACAGTATCCAATTCCTTCGAATCCCTGCTGATGTAGGCGAGAACATCCTTGAGTTTGGGAGTATTGGGTAGCTCTCCGATAGTGAGAGCGTCTCCGAGAGCTTCCTTCCTCAACTCCTTCAAGTACTCGTGCTCCCGAGGACCTGTCACATCGACCAAAGTCAGATCTTCCGAAGAAGGAGAGAACAAGCGAGATACAACACACCATTCGTGATGTGATCCCATGCAGGTTGCTCCTTGACTAGTTTGTCAGTAATCTTGACATCCGGGAACGAAGTGTCTTTGCTGTACATGTCTATGAGAGAGAAGTCGGATCGTCAGTACAGATCTAGCTCGGGAATCGGCAGAGGAAAAGAGCGACTCACTGACTGTGTCGACACGGAAACCTGCAACTCCTCGTTTCAACCAGAAGCGAACGGCGTCCTCGTAGATCGCTTCACGGCATTCCTTGACTTCCCAGTTCAATTCCGGTTGTTCGGAGAGGAAGCTGTGGGAAAAAGAGGGAAGAAGGTCAGGAACGATTAGAGGAGAAAGGCAAAATCGGGGGAAATTCACGTGTGGAAATAGTACTAGAGAGAGGGAACATGTTCGTCAGCTAGGAAGAGTGAGAGAGGAGGAATAAAGGGACCGGGTATAGACTTACTTGTTGAGTTCCCTCATGCCACGTCCAAGTCGGGCCTCCAAAAGCCGTACGCCAATTGCAAGGAACCTCTCGCTTTCCATCAACCATACGAGCGTCTCGCCAGATGAACTAGAAGGAGGGGACATCAGTCGCAAAGTCGACGAAAAAGAACGTGGAATTCACTCACCCAATCGCGTTTAGGACTATCCTTGCTAGAGCACGCCTCTTTGAACCATTCGTGTTCGTTTGAGCAGTGGTTGACAACGAGATCGCAGAGAATTTTGATATTGTGCTTCTTTGATTCAGCGATGATTGCGTCGATATCTTCAAGTTTGCCGTAAGGAGGGTCGACAGAGGTATAGTCTGAGATATCATAACCGAGATCGGCCTATACGTATGCTCCAATATTGTTCAGTGGAGCTGTTTTTAATCGAACCTCGAGGAGAAAGTACTCACTTGCGGCGATTTGTAGAAGGGAGAAATCCAAATCGCATCTACTCCGAGTGAAGCTAGGTAAGGAATCTTTGAGAGGATACCTTGTAAGTTTCCACCACCCGTAGAGCTGTCTTTCTCGAGGAAGGTCTTAGGATAGATTTGGTAAACTGTAAACGTGGAAATTTGGTCAGTAGATGTTGAAGGAAGGGGGAACGTGAGAGCGTTCTCACTGATTGCATCTTGCCACCACTTGATATCAGTATCGCCAATGATTTGAGCCATGTTGTATGTGCTGTAGCTGAGGGAGTGGAATAGTAGAGAAGAAGGGGAGGATTTGAGATCGGCTCGAAGTGGGGGACGAAAAAAAACCGATTTCAAAGATTTTTGAATGGAATACGCCGCTGTCTCCGCTCTCTCCCGCTATGGTCTGCCGTACAGGCACTGTACACCTTGCGGTCTAATGGTTTGTGGTCTTCTCTGGGTAGATGTGGGCAAGCATCGATAACTGCTTTGACGCGGGGGGTCAAAACTCAAAAGTGCTTGTTCTTCTTCGCTGCAAGCCCGTGCGAGAAGGAAACTTCCTATCGATCTAGCCGGAGAATAGCCAACAAAAGGCCGCCGCGGCAGGCCATCTCTAGCAAACGGGAGCGGAAAATGATCCGCGAGGAGATCAGTTGATTGAAATTCCAAGAAGGACTCGCATTTTCCCATCGATGAGGCTTAATTTTCACTTAGCTCTTCCCGGCTCGGTTGGGGGAACTTGCCGCTTGTACGGCTATGAATTCGCTCGAAGCCGCCCGAATTCCAAGGACGTTCAGCGCTTCCAAGAAGTTCGCAGGAAAATTGACGTGGGAAACGGCTGAAAATACCGCGGTCAACGGCTCCGTGGGTCCCCAGTCGTGAGAGATCAATCATGGAAATCAGTGGGGTCAGTATCGCCCTGATCGAGACTTCCATAGAAACCTTCGCAAGAAGTTTTCCTCCAAGCCTTTCTCTTCCAAACTCACGCTACCGTTCGAACGCCTTCAACCTTGATCCCTTTCTTCTTTCTTTCCTTCGTCTCCATCAATCTCTCATACCGACAAGTTTTCCCCCTCCTTCTCAGGTTCCGCCAAACTTGACCTTCGACGACAGTGAGTCTTCGCAACTTCTTTCGTTCTTCAATCTTGGGCTTACACCTTGTGCTTCTTATAGGCTTCCTTCGCCCGTCGTCACCTTCCACACTTTCCCTTCCTTCGCACCCACTCATCTTGATCAACGATGTCTGAGAAAGCTCAACTCTCGACGACCACCGACTTGCAAAAGTCAACTATCACTACCGACGGCGGTCAACCTATCGAACAAGTAGTTGGTACCGACGCCGAGATTCAAGATAAACTCGCTGAACGTATCGAACATGTCGAAGATGTTTACGCTGGAGCGGCCGCGGCGACGAAGCAAGAGCAAGATATGACATTCTTCCAAGCTCTGAAAGCCTACCCTAGGGCGAGTGCATTCAGCATCTTGTTCTCGAGTGAGCCGAAGCGTTCTCTGTCTACATCCGTTCTCTCGCTGACCCTACAACTCTCTCTCTGCGGGAAAACAGCGGCGATCATCATGGAAGTAAGACAGCATCTCTCTGAGTGTCGTATATTCATACCTTAGCCTTGAGTTATCGGTGGCATCGATAGCGCGACTTCGAAAACGAACTTTGAGAACGAAATGAGCTGACCTTTCCCTCGTTTCTTCCTTTCAGGGTTTTGATCTCACTCTGTAAGTGCCTCCTCTCCATAGTCAAGCTATAGTCGTTATTCCCTGTCGATTACAGTCTCCGAACGGATTTATTGACTCTTCGAATTTTTCGCGTTTCCCGTTCTTCAACAGTATCGGTTCCTTCTACGGTCTTCCCGCTTTCCAGAAGCGCTTCGGTCAACAGATTGGTCCCGACGAATATGTGTGAGTACCTCTCAGCCTTTCTACCACTCAGAACTCTCTGACCTCTCGCATTTTCGTTTTCGTTCAGTATCACGGCCGCCTGGCAAACGGGTATCTCGAACGCTGTACAAATCGGTCAAATTCTCGGTTTGATGGTGCGTACAGCTGGATTCGTCTCTCCTGTTTGAGCTGTACTGATCAGACTCCAAATCGTCGACGTTTAGATCAACGGATGGGCGTGTGGTGAGTTGAAGTCGTTCTCCGTCAACCTGCTCTCTACTAATCTTTGTTTGTATTGTTAACGACGCCTAGACCGCTTCGGGTACGCCATCTCAATCCGACTCTCATCGCATATTCACTGACTCGAAATTTATACAGGTACAAAAAAACTATCGCCTTCTCGCTAGTGACGATTTGCGCATTCATCTTTATCACGTTCTTCGCAACGTCTCTCGGTATGCTCCTCGCCGGAGGTGAGTCGCTTTTTCCGTTCTTTACCTCTTCGACACCTGTTAACTTCCCCTCTTTCCACAGAATTACTTTGCGGTTTACCATGGGTTTGTCGTAACGCTTTCTTCCTTCAATCGTATCGATACTCACCCTCTACTTCGTCTATAGGGAGTCTTCCAAACCTTGACTACCGCCTACGCTGCTGAAATCGCTCCCGCCGCTCTTCGACCTTTCCTCACGACCTACGTGAACCTTTGTTGGGTCATGGGCCAGTTCTTCGCATCAGCCGTACTGAAAGGTGTAGAAACCCTTGATGTCAACAACGAGTGGGCATATCGCATTCCTTTCGCTCTTCAATGGGTGAGTTCTCCGATTCTTCCCGCGGTCTTTCGTTCATTCACTGATATCATCGTTATTCCCTCGTCAGATCTGGCCCCTACCTATTCTCGCTGGAGTCTACTTTGCCCCCGAAAGTCCGTGGTACTTGGTTCGAAAGGGCAGAATCGAAGAAGCAAGGAAATCACTCATCGAACTTGGATCGGAGCGACCTGGAGCGATCTCCGCCGACGAGCGTATTAAGCAGATTCAACACACCAATGAAATGGAGGCGGCAATGTCGTCGGGAACGTCGTATCTTGATTGCTTCCGAGGAACCAACAGGCGTCGAACTGAAATCGCTGCCGTCGCTTGGATGATTCAAAGTGAGTACCTCTCTAATTATCCGGCCAATACGACATCTTACTGACTCTCTGAACCTCACAGCTGCTTGTGGTTCCGGTCTCATCGGTCAATCAACTGTTTTCTACCAAGAAGCCGGTCTCTCTCCTGCCGATTCTTTCTCGTTCAATCTCGGCATGTACGCTCTCGGAGCTATCGGTGTACGTTCCTGTTTCGCTACTTCACGGAGTCGAGGACGCTACATTTTCGCGAACTTGGGTTGCTGATCGTCCCCTTGCGATCCTTCGCAGACTATCTCCTCTTGGTTCACCATGCAGCGCTACGGACGTCGTCAACTCTACAATTGGGGTCTTATGGCAATGCTTGTCGTCCTTCTCGGAGTCGGAGGAACTGGCTTCACCGACAACACCAGTGCCGCCTGGGCTTCAGGATCTCTCCTGGTCGTCTACTCGTTCTTCTACCAATTCACCGTTGGACCTGTGTGCTACTGTCTTGTCGCCGAAATCCCCTCGACTCGTCTTCGTGCCAAGGTGAGATTCTTTTCGACGATGTCTATAACCGAAATCTGACCTGTCTCATTACTGACTTACGTGCTTCTTCCGTAGACTGTCGTGCTCGCCAGGAATGCCTACAACTTGATCGGGATCATCAGTGAGTCATTCGCTCTCTCTCTACCCCTTTCTTGATCCTCGAACTCATTCTCGATCCTTTTCGCAGACAACATCCTCGTCCCTCGCATGCTATCACCGATTGAATGGGATCTCGGCCCAAAGACGCAGGTTTACATCCTCTGGAAACCACGAGATGTCAGTAGAAGCTAACCCGGCGTCGTTTTTCGCAACAGTGCTTTCTTCTTCGCCGGTCTCTGTCTTCTCTGCTTGATTTACTGCTGGCTTAGATTACCTGAGACAAAGGGCAGGACGTATGCGGAATTATCTGTACTCTTCGATGACCGTGTCAGCGCTAGGAAGTTCCGAACCACCGCCGTGAGCTTTTTTTCTGCTTTCCTATTGGTTTTCTGCCCCCCTCCCGTCATGAGTGGTTACTGACTCTCTCGCGCATCCTATAGGTCGATCTCTACGGCAAGGGTGGAGAACCCCTCGAGAAAGGCGACTCTTTCGAACCCGCTCCTGGAGGAATCCACTAAGCTTTCTACGGCCCCTCACCTTTCTTCTCTCTCCCTTATCAACTCTTCCCTCGTTCATCATCTACATTGTTATTATATCATATACTTCCGTCGGGCTTGTATGGAATTGGAAACTGTCTCTACTCTCACTTTTCCATGTTCTCTGCTGCGAAGACGCGAGAGAGAATAGATAGCGACAGGATGAGAGGACGGTCTTACGCGCTACTGGATGATGTTGTTTCACCAAATACTACTAGAGCGCTTGAAAGCTCAAATCGACATCCCGATTTCATGAACGCAAGAGCGTTGTACCCGATCATGTTTCTACGACTTCGTACATATTCATTGAGCGATGCGTCAGGATAGCGTAGCGGAGCAACACGTTGAGATTAGTGACGCACTGCAGCGGACAAACAAGTTCGTAATTTCGACGCATTCAGCAGACCCGACTCTCGAGTTTCCCGCTCGAGCTTCGCAGTCCTGAGTCTCTTGGAAAGGACAGGAGGACGAAGCGAGCTCGAATCTCGTTGTAATCGGGTTCGAACTTTCCCGAATCAAGCTGACGTCGACAGAGAAGCCAGTCCTCTCGATTATTATACGAAGCTATTGTCGAGCATCGAAAGTCGCACAGTATTCTGTAGTTGCAAAGAAGGTCTCGGTGTAAGGTATATTGAAAGAAGCGAGAATTTTGAACAGAGGGGACCGATTCGAGGTTGTCGGTAGTTCGGAGAGACTCGACTGCGCGGGTGAAGGAAACTGATCAAACACAGTGCCTAAGTCGAATGTACAGGTATAAAGTAGAAAGGGAGAGAGGTGCGAGGTATCTGACGGAGAGCGGCAATTTCTAGACTCGTTCTCCTTTTTGAGCGTGAGCTAACGACTTGTTGGCCTTTTCACTGTCGACCGTACTGCATCGGCCTGAGGGAACATTCAAGCTCGGAATCAGTCGACTGATTCGCGAGCTTCATAACACTCGAGCGGGTTTCACTCACCATCTTGCCATCTGACCTGAACTTGACCATTAGGGTAACCAAAGTACGCCGCTTCCGCCATACCTGCGAAAATACCGACCTCCAATACACCCGTGAGCCTATACGAGACAAGCAGAATCAGTCTACTGTCCAATGTCGAGGCAATCAAGAACAGGAACGCACATTTTGATTCGGTGAAGAAGCTCAGAGGGATCTCGCATGTAAGATTCTGAGAACACAGCATCTATCACAAAGTTTCTACGTACATCGGAATAGAATGCATGAGCATACGATCTAGAGGAGAGCAGGAAAAAGGAGGCACTAACCCATTATCCGTTACAACAGGTCCAGCCTTCATTTTACCCATTCGCAGCGTTGGCTTCTCACATCCCATCTTTTGCAAGTCTGTAGGATATACGAGAGTCAAAACCCAGACGAAATTGAACGAAAGTAGGAGATATTCGACTCACTTTGGAAAACCTTTGCCCAAGCGAAAGGTGCGACTTCGACAGGTACACCTTGTTTCCAGTTTGTTCCGAGCACTTTCGAATCTTTGCGAGAGTCGGCGACGATAATGAAGTGAGTCGCAGCCTCTGCTAAGACCTTTTCCCGTAATTGACAAGCTCCTCCACCCCTATCGAACGAAAACGAAGCGTCAGTCACTTTGTCAAATCGAAACCGTTCAAATAGAAGTAGCTCACTTGATGGCATTCAATTCATCCTGTGAGAAAGCATACCAAAACCGAAATCAGCTCGATTCTTATATATTTCGTTCGGAGTGAATGGCTCACATCAACCTCATCAGCTCCATCAATCGTAACGTCGAGACTCGGGAATTGATCAACGTCTCCCAAGTTGAGCCCAGCTTTAACGATGAGCTCTTTTGATTGAAATCCAGTCGGGATGAACCAGCGATCAAAGTTGTTGCCGTTGTGAGGGGGTTGACAGAGTCGTTCGACGACGTAAGGGACAGTAGAGCCGGATCTATAATGGCAAGGAATAGTTCAGTACTTTCACTCTCGCTTTCACGGGCGGATTACGAAGAAATGGGCAAAAGTTCGGCAATGAGATAGAGACTCACCCAATTCCAATGACTTTGTGATGATCCTTGACATGTTCGTCGACAGCAGCGTAAGCAGCCAATCGTTTCGCCTTCTCTTCAGGGGTGAGCTCTCCATGAGGAACGACCCTCAAACCTGTTGGAATGACTCCGGGACCAATTCGAGAAGCCTACGGAGTGAGGCCAAAGGTCAGCACATCGAGAAAGAGAGCGAGAGGTATCGGGCGAAGAGCGAGTGAGACAGAGTGGAGGAAAAGGGAAAGGAAGAAGAAGCGAGATCCGGGGTAAGGGGGACGGGGAGCGAGAGGGAGAGGGAAGGAGGGAATCGTACTGAAGCATGGGTGATACTGGATAGAGGGTCAGGTCTAGCATTGCTAGATTGAGACGGTCTTCGGCTGTTTGCTTGTGATTGAGGTTGTGATTTCGATTCTTTGACCGATGACATCTTGAGAGCTGAAGCCGACATGTTGAATCTCCTATTGAGGTGCTGTGAGAGGTAGCAGCAAGGCTGTACTCGCCGTAAAGACTGAATATCGGGAATTGGTGAGGAAAAAAGTGAAAGAAAAGTGAGGAGAGAGAGGAAACCGCAGTCAGCCGGTCGCTCATACTTGGTTCCATTGTCAGCTTCGGCAACAGTCCCTAGCGTGGAATTTCATTAGCAGGTGACTCGTTCAGAAGTCGGAGTACCACGGATTTAAGCTATTTATCACCTTCGCTCTAACTTCGACGGGTGAGAATCGAGTACTCCGGACAATCAAGCAGACTCGCTGGAATAGGAGGAATCGAGAGATGCGAAGTTGATCAGGGAATTTTGCGAATGAAAGTTATTGACGCCAACCCTTTCAGTCAACCACAACACTTCGTTTAAGGAATCAGACCCAGATCAAGAGCAACATCAGTACATCTAGATAGCAGAGCGAACCAACCGATAGCTCTTCATCGGGATTCGACTTTCTCCACCTCTAGCCGTCCTGCCTTCTCTGACAACAACTTCCGAAACAACTCGTAACCTAGAGGAGAAGGGGTATCAAACCATGTCGGAGTTAGATGAAGGTCTACCTGTACCTCGCTCGAGTAAACAGGCGAAAATGTTGGGAGTTGATCATTCTCCAATCTCTCCAATCACCTCGACCACCACGAACACTACTTCATCCAGTCGGCAGAGCCAAGATAGATCAGATACGATGAGTACAAATTCAGCGCAGAGGAGGAAAGAACCTATCGAAGTCATTCCTCCTTGGGGTTGGCCAGGTTCAAGTAATTCAACTCCAAATCCAAACGAGGTGAGTCGCGCTCTCTTGCTATCTCAGGAACGGAGGGGATTGCTGATGTAAGATCTGGTGAAAACTATCGCGTCCGCAGTCCAAGCGAAAAGCTTCAATGCCACCTTCGATGCTGAACAACAATCAACCACTTCGCGGCGCGAGAAGCGCTAGTGTTTTGCGAGGTCCAATCGAAGACAAGTTTGCGAATGGGAGTGTCAAAGAGAGGAAGAAAGGATTGTTTGGAGGACTGTTGAAACGAAGAGGGAGTAAAGGAGACGTTCGTGAATGTAAGTTGACTCTCTCGAAGTTTCGAAAATTTTATCTTTCGTTGACAGTCCTGAAGCTAATTGATCGTCCGCCATGGCTCAAACAGCTTACGAAGCCGACAATCGGAATCCTACAGAGTTCGCAAGTGTCCCTCCACCGTCAGGCTATCACGATCTACCTCTCCCCGCGAAACTTCAAGCACGAGGAGACGCTGCCGATTCCATGCCTCATCGAACAAACACGATACTCGGGACGACAGGCAAACCGGTGAAAGTCAAGAAATCGAAGCGACCAACAACTCCAGTTCGATCTCACGGCAACGGTAGCAAGATCAATCCGAATGCGAGCGTCTTCACCGCCGACCCCGAAATCTCACTCGATACGAATCTCGATTCGATGGAAGGTATCATCGCCAGTGCACCACCCGTAGAACGAACTCGATCGAATTCGAACCCAGATCAAGCTATCTTCAATGGCGCTCGACGGCCTAGCGTTCCACCTTCTGTACTCGGCCGCTCAGGATCGATGGCGTTCCGAAGACCTTCTGTCGATCCTTTCGGCCATTACGATGGATTCCACCACCCGAATCGTACTGGATCTGTAGCGACAGTCGGATCTCCCTTCTCCACTATCTCTCGACCTCCAGGTTCTTCCGGAACTGGTTCTTCCTCTCCTGTTCGACCCGGTATCGGCTCTCGACAGTCTTCCTCTACAAACTTCCCTATGAACGGCAATGATCGAAGATCTTCGAGCATCACACCTCAACCTCAACCACAATCTACCTTTCCCTCACTTCAGTCTCGACAAGGTTCCGTCTTTCCGATTTCGAATGGACCTGGAGGAGGACCTGGGATTGGACCTGGAGCATGGACGGCGCCAGATAGTTGGGCAGTTAAAGCGGAGAGTGGAGCGAGTTTGGATCATGATTCTTCAGACGACGATGATGAGGACGAAGATGAGGAAGGTTTGGCAGACGACGGAATGGACGAGACTGAGAGTGATCCGGGAATGAGTCCAGCTTTAGGGAAAGGAAGTGGAGGATCAATATCTGGACCAAATGGAGGAGGGGGAATTTTGGAGAAACTGGAAACTAGGATGGGATCGATAGCTCCGGGAAGTGGTGCAGAGAAGATCTTTGGTCATGGATTCGAAGCGGATGGAACAGGTGCGGCAGGATTAGGGTTGAGACCTGGAACTGCTCGACCTGGGACGAGAGGTGGGAGACCAGTCACTGCCGATGGAGAAGGAGGAGGATTCGGAGGAGGAAGACGGACACAAGCGCAGAAGAATGTGAGTCTTCTCGATATCTTGGCTTCTTCGAATTGACGAGAAACTAGAACTTACACCTTCGTTCTCAACATAGTTCATGATTCGAATATTCCGACTCGACGGAACTTTCTCTACTCTTCCCGTCACACTCTCGGCAACTGCAAGTGACTTGACCAACCTCCTCGCTCGCAAATTCCAAGTTAGCTCGTCGACAAGTTATGCTTTGTTCCTTCGAGAAAAAGGACTCGGTAAGTTGCCATCTTCGTCTCATTTTCGATTGTCCGCACATGCTAATCGCACATTTCGCCCCACAGAACGGAAGGTTGGGCCAAATGAGAAGCCAGTACTGCTGCAGAAGCGTAAATTCGAACAAGCTGGTTATACTGAGCTGGACAAGTTGGAAGAATTAGGTCGAGAAGATAACTCGTACCTGTCGAAGCTAGTGTACAAAGCTACGTTCAGCTCGATGACTACCGGGGTGAGACTTCCTACATTCATCGAGAGTCAGTGCTTGCCGACACTGACTATCGCTATTTCGTACAATCGTTCAGGAGGAGGATTTAGCAGGAGACAACCTCGAATTCGTCGATCTCTCCGGAAGGAATGTCGAAACTGTCCCTATCTTCCTCTACAAACACGCACACGAGATTCGATCACTCAACCTTTCCAAGAATCGACCTTTCGACCTCCCTACCGACTTTGTCCAACTCTGTACCTCCCTTCGCGAACTCGTCCTCTCTCACATGGGAATTAAACGACTACCGCAAGCGATTCGAGAATGCGAAAACCTCACTCGACTCGACATCAGCAGCAACAACATTGTCGACCTCGAACACATCGGTCTCGACGAGCTGAGTGACCTCTCCAGTCTCAAATGTCACAATAATCGCCTTTCGACAGTTCCCGAATACTTCCAAAACTTCCGACATCTCAAATACCTCAATCTCTCGAACAATCGATTCGATCTCATTCCTACGACCGTTTGCGAAATCAAGCCGCTCCTCGAACTCGACATCTCGTTCAACACGGCGACGAGCGTTCCACCTGAGATCGCCAAGCTCAAGAACCTCGAGCGACTGATCCTTCTCGCCAACTTGATCACGACTCTTCCCCTCTCACTCTCCGAACTCTCTTCGCTCAAAGAACTCGATTGTCGAAGGAACGCAATCACCGATCTCGCCCCTATCGCTGGTATCGCCTCACTGGAAGTCCTCCGCTGCGAACACAATCAGGCTTCGATCCTCGATGCGACCTGGAACAACATGCGAGTGTTGACGGCGAAACACAACTCGCTCACTCGATTCAGTCTCGCCGGTACTGGAACGACTCTCACAACTCTCAATCTCTCCTACGGCAAACTGTCAACCCTCTCGGCCGATCTCTTCGCGAACCTTGGATCACTCGAAACCCTCATCCTCGACAGCAACACCCTCCGAGTCCTCCCCGAAACCCTCGGCTCCCTCACGAATCTCGTCAACTTCTCGATCAAGAACAACCTCCTTACTCACATCCCCGAGAGCGTCGGTCAACTACAGCGGCTGGCGAATCTTCAAGTATCCGGCAACAACCTTCACGATCTTCCTCCCCAACTCTGGCTCTGCGCTCAACTCGTCTCCCTCAATGCCTCTTCGAACTTGATCAAAGACTTCCCAGATCCACCTCTCGCTACAGCAGCATCTTCAGCTCCCCTCGCTTCTCCCCAAGATCCCGATATGGAAATCAACGAAGTACTCGATGTCCGGAAAATGTCATCGACGAAAACTCCCGCAACTTCAGCTGGACGAATGGCACCTCCCATGGCTCTCACTCTACAACACCTCTTCCTCGGAGACAATCAATTCGGAGACGACGTTTTCGCCCCAATCTCGATCATGACGGAACTTCGAGTACTCAACCTCTCGTTCAACGATATCTACGAAATTCCGACGGGAAGTCTGTTCAAGTGTCAACAACTCGAGGAGTTATACCTGTCTGGGAACAAGATTACGAGTTTACCGCCCGACGATCTCGAACGACTCGTCAATCTTCGTCTCATCTACCTCAACGGCAACAAACTGCAAACTCTCCCGGCAGAGTTGGGGAAGATCAAGAAGTTGTTCGCTCTAGACGTCGGATCGAATGTCCTCAAGTACAACATTGCGAATTGGCCTTACGATTGGAATTGGTCAGTCTCAATCCTCATTTTCACTCATCCCACCTTTACTCACTCAATCGTTCTTGAACTATCGCAGGAACTGGAACGTCGAACTTCGATACCTCAACTTGTCTGGCAACAAGCGTCTCGAGATCAAGCCAGGTAATCAAAACGAAGCGAACTTACCTCGAGGATCTGGCAAGAAGCGCAACCTCGCCGATTTCACCGCTCTCTCGAAACTACACATCCTCGGTCTCATGGACATCACTCTCATGATCCCTTCGGTACCGGACGAAAGCGAGGACCGACGAGTGCGAACTTCGCAATCAGAAATCAACGACATGGGTTACGGAATCGCCGACACTCTCGGACAACGCTTCGATACCCTCTCTCTCGTCGATATTGTCGTCCCGAGGTTCCGATCGAAGGAGGACGAGGCGATCTTTGGATTGTTCGATGCCGTCAACAAAGGTCAGAACACTGGAGCGAAACTCGTCAAGTACTTGCAAGATTCGTTCAGCGCCGTCTTCACCCTTGAATTATCCCGTCTCAAGAGTGGAGAAGTTACGAGTGATGCACTTAGACGAGCGTTCCTCAACATCAATCGAGATTACGGAAACCTCCTCCTACCCGATGTCGAAACTCGCCGCAAAGGTTCCGAAATCAGTCTCACGGATCGATCTTCAGCCTCGGTTCGAACTGGTGCCGCCGGTATCATCGTCTACATTCGCAAGAAGAGGATGTACATCGCAAACGCCGGAAACGCTCTCGCAGTCATCGCAGGTCGAGGAGGAACCGCTCGTCTCGTTGCGAAACGACACGAACCTTTCGACAGCGGGGAGATCGCTCGGATTCGACAAGCCGAAGGATGGATCTCGCACCGAGGATACGTCAACGACGAGGTCGACATCTCCCGTTCTTTCGGTTTCTACAACGTCTTCCCAGCGATCAACGCCGCTCCGAACGTCGACGAGATCGAGCTCACTGAGACCGACGAGTTCGTCATCATCGCGAATCGAGGACTGTGGGAACACATCTCGTATCAAGCCGCCGTCGATGTCGCTCGAACGGAACGAAGCGATCCTATGGCCGCAGCAGCGAAACTTCGAGATCTCGCCATTTCGTACGGATCGTTGCAAAACATCATGGTCATGGTCCTCGCTGTTGGAGATCTCTTCAAGGACAAGAAGAAGGCTGGTTACTATTCGAAACATCGAGGAGCGACGGGACCTGGAGGAGATGAAAGTTTCTATGGAACTCACAAAGCTGGAGTCGCAAGACGTGGAGAACGAGCAGAAGGTGCTGGAGAACGGTACCTCAATCTCCTCGATCGTGAAGTCGCTCCTCCCGTTGGAATGGTCGCTCTCGTCTTTACCGATATCCGAAATTCGACAGCACTTTGGGAGTCGAATCCAGGAATGCAAACTGCCATTCGAATGCACAATCAACTTCTTCGTCGTCAACTACGAGCTATCGGAGGATACGAGGTCAAGACTGAAGGAGATGCTTTCATGGTATCCTTCCCTACTGTCACTTCAGCACTCTTGTGGTGTTTGACGACTCAGCTCGAGCTCTTGCGAGAGGATTGGCCTCAAGAGATTCTCGACTCGGATGAAGGACGGGAAATCCTGGATACGAGGGGAGAGATTCTTTATCGAGGTCTATCGGTTCGAATGGGTATTCACTGGGGAGCTCCCGTGTGCGAAGCTGATCCCATCACTCGTCGAATGGATTACTTCGGTCCTATGTAAGTCTCCCTCTGCTCTATTATCGAGCGAGACAATGCTGATGCTATCTCTCTCATTCGATAGCGTCAATCGAGCTGCTCGTATCTCTGCTGTTGCCGATGGAGGGCACATCTCGGCATCTCAAGACGTTATTGAGATCATCCAAGATGTTGTGATGGAACACAAGCCTGGTCCTTCGTCTCTCGATTCTGACAATGGTGAAGAGGTAAGTTTCGTTTTTCTCGCTTGTTCCTGTAATTTGCGGGAGCTGAATCCTTTCCTCTGCTTCGATCACAAAGGAGGACGAAGAGGAGGAATACCTCGATCCTCGTGACAAGCAAGATATCGCCGCTCTTCGTCGACTTGGATTCGGAATCAGCGAATTGGGAGAACGCAAACTCAAAGGTACGTAATCTCGGTTGCCACGATAGTCGAATGAGCTGCTGCTGATTCAATATGAGTATACAGGTCTTGAATCTGCCGAACTCATCTCGCTCATCTGGCCGAAGGCTCTCAAAGAACGAGTCGAAAAACCTGGTGAGACCTCAGAGAAGAAGACTGAAGTTATCGAAGACGACACTCCTCAACTTCTCGATGTTCAAACTATCAAGAGTCTCGGTAAAGTCGTTCAACGAGTGCGTACTACTCTCTACTCGCGTCCTGCCACCGAAACTAACCCTGCTTTACGATTTCTAGCTCGAGGCCGTTGGTAGTCTCCTCGTTCACGGTCTCGATTCAGAAGACTCGACGCATCCAGGTGCTCTCCCTTCAGCCGCTTCTCAATCACATCCCGACAGTCGACCGTCTACTCCGAACGCTCCCGCTGCTACCATCGCTACGAAACGGAGAACACTCATTCATCCGACCACTCTCGCATTCCCGATTCGAGCTGATGCTACGGACGATGAGCTTGCTGCTCTTCTCGAGGTGAGCACAACTCTCTCAAGTGACTATCAGCCGGTAAGCTGACACTTGAACCTTTTCTTGCAGTCCTACATCGTTCGCACTGAAAACTGTCTCTCAACTCTCGCCCTTCATCAACTCGGTCCATTCACCGAGGTCCTCTCCGCTCTCGGTCAAGCACTGCGACTCGACGCTCGAAGTGTCTTGCTCGCACTGACGAGATTCGCGGGAGTGATGCAAGCGCAAGCAGGAGCGATTCCTCCAGCCCCATCTTCTGCCTCAAACCCTCTCCTCTCCTCTGTCTCTCGTGATGACAGCTCGAGTAGCCGCAATTCGTACCTCAACGTCTCTACTACTACCTCGAATGGTCGACCACCAACATCTGAAAATGGACGAGCACTCTCACCTCTTCGTCGAACCTAGAAAAATCATCATTTCTCCCTGCATTCATATCCGGAATTCGACTCTCCTGCAGTATACATGTACCTGTTCCTTCCTCTCTTTCTCTATCTCTCTCTATCTCTATCTCTATTACAACTTGTCGTTCTTAATCCGTTTCTATAGTTGTTTAGTTTCCCCTTCGTTGGTGTACAGCTCTATTTCGTCTTCTCTTCATTTGTTCGTATCTTCTAGAGCTAGTTAAGTAAGACCTGTTGATCCCGCATAAAGATTCTTGCGAGAGGAGAGGCGTGTCTTTCGGCACGACGTTGAAAAGTCCCTCGCGAAAGAGTTGAGGAATTTCTCAAGTCGACAACCCGAAAGCCGAATCCCTTTCTTTCACATCTTCATCACCCTCCTCGATCTCTCCGACAAATGGTTTCGATTCAAGTCATAGCACTGATAGCAGCTCTCGTCGGTGGAGCGTGGTTCTTATTCGGCCGCAACAAATCTGCTTCTTCTTCCGCCGATCGACTCGCCGCTGATCCAGCTCTCACCAACGGGAAACAAGCTCTAGTCAACGGTAATGGGGCAGCCGATACTGGTAGGGACTTTGTAGCAGCTATGCAAGCAGCAGTAAGCCCAATCTCGTCCTCTCTTTCGAAGGAAATACCTTTGTTGTAAACGCGGCAAAGTTATCAATCGGCATCGATGGCTTTCATTCCGAGGACTCGGCGCCTATGGAGTATAGCTCTATGTAATATTGTAACGAACTAGGTGGAAGTTCCGGTCACTTTTGACCTAGTCGCACGATGTTGGGTTCCTCTCCTCTCGCGAATTCACCTCGCTACAGACACATCTCCGACATCGATAGAAAGCTGACTCATTCCCGAATTCCTGCTCATAGAAGAAGAAGATTGTCATCTTCTACGGATCTCAAACTGGAACTGCCGAAGATTATGGAACGAGAATCGCAAAGGAGGCAAAGTCAAGATATGGACTTTCATCTCTCGTTTGCGATCCCGAAGAGTACGTCCTCTCTCCTTTCAGTCTTGTTGCGTTGATACGAGAGCTAATGCGCCTTCCTTCCTCAGCTACGATTTCGACAATCTCGATCAAGTTCCCGAAGACTCACTCGTCGTTTTCTGTATGGCGACTTATGGAGAGGGAGAGCCTACGGACAATGCAGTGCCGTTGATGGAGTTTATCAAGGAGGAAGGTGTCGAGTTCTCGAACGGATCAACTCTCGACAACTTGCGTTACGTCGTCTTTGGTCGTGAGTCCATTTCCTTTTCGATTCTTGCTTCAGGATCTGAAGCTCAAACTGGCCTCATGTAGTCGGTAACTCTACATATGAGCACTTTAATGCCATCGGACGCGAGATTGACGAGCGTCTAGCTGCCCTCGGAGCGAAGCGAGTCGGAGAACGAGGAGAGGGAGACGATGACAAATCTATGGAAGAAGATTACTTAGCCTGGAAGGATGGTATGTTCGATGCTCTTCACGCAGAGCTCGGGTGGGAAGAAGGCGCTGGAGGAGATGTGGCCGATTTCGAGATTCACGAGTTGGACGAGGTCGACGAAGCGAAACTTTACTTGGGAGAATTATCAGCTCGCGCTCTCACCGGAACTCGAGGAGTTTACGACGCCAAGAACCCCTTCCCTGCCGCCATCCTCGAAGCAAAGGAACTGTTCGAAGACGGAGATCGAAACTGCGTCCACACTGAATTCGACCTCACCGATTCTGGCATTCGATACCAAACTGGAGATCACCTCGGACTCTGGCCTCTCAACCCCGATTCAGAGATCGAACGCTTCCTCGCCGTTCTCGAATTGACTGAGAAGCGCGACAAACCAATCGATGTCAAATCCCTCGATCCCGCTCTCGCCAAAGTTCCCTTCCCTATCCCAACGACTTATGACACTGTCCTTCGCCATTACCTCGACATCTCTTCTCCCGCTTCTCGTCAAACCATCGGCCAATTCGCCAAGTACGCTCCTCACGATTCAGCTCGTCAAATGCTCGAGAAACTCGGTGCCGACAAGCAATACTACCACGAAATCGTCGGATCAAAGTGCCTCAAGCTTTCAGAAGTCCTCGTCCTCGCCGCGGGAGATCCCATCTCGACCCCAAAGAACCCCGATACCGTCGCCAAATACACCGTTTGGTCTATTCCTTTCGACCGAATCATCTCGTCCATTCACCGATTACAACCTCGTTACTACTCGATCTCTTCTTCGCCCAAACTCCACCCTACTTCGATCCACATCACGGCAGTCGTACTCAAGTATGAACCCGTCATGGGATCAAACAAGGTCTTTGGAGTAGGAACGAATTACCTCCTCAACCTCAAGACCGCTCACAACAAGGGAGTCAAGGGAGTCAGGGAGGAGGACGCACCAGTGTACAGACTCGATGGACCTAGAGGCAAATATCAAAAGGAGGGAGGAGCTTTCGCTGCGCCGATTCACGTTCGAAGAAGTAACTTCCGATTGCCCACGAGTCCTAAAGTTCCCATCGTCATGATCGGACCCGGAACTGTACGTCACTCCTCTCTTCTATTTCTTCATGTAGATCAACGGGATTGACTCGTTGTCGCTTATTCGTACAGGGTGTCGCACCATTCCGAGCGTTCATTCAAGATCGAGTCGCGCTCGCTCGTAAAGCTAAAGCAAAGGATGGAGCAGATGCGCTCAAAGATTGGGGCACGATCGATCTCTTCTACGGATGCCGACGGTCTTCATGGGATTTCCTTTACAAGCAAGAGTGGGAAGAGTACGCGAAGGAACTCGATGGGAAGTTCAAGATGCACGTAGCGTTGTCGAGGGAAGAGAACGTACCCAAGACTTACGTACAACAGCTACTGAAGGATGAAGGTGATCGAATTGGAGACGCTTTGGTCAACAAGAAGGGTTACGCTTATATCTGGTTCGTCTTTGCTTTTCCTTCACATCGTTCCTCATTAGTGAGACTAAGTGAGGTTCGCGTCTTCGAACAGTGGTGACGCTGGAAGTATGGCAAAGGCAGTCGAGCGTGAATTGGCAGCGATCTTGGGTAAAGCAAAGGGCGAGTCTCTCGAAGTAGGAGAGAAAGAACTCAAGTTACTCAAGGATCGAAACCGCCTCTTACTCGATGTAAGTTCTACTCCTCTCTTGCTGTTCTCTCTTTGTCTTATTGACTATAACCTCTTGCCTCAATAGGTCTGGTCCTAGTCTCTTCACCCTCGTATTTCGTCTTTTCATATCCATTTTTAGACACTTTCTCTCTCCGCCATCTGCAACGCATAGCTATTCAACTGCTCTCTTGTTCTCAGTATCGCAACGAGAGCTATATCTTGCGAATTATTTTGCTCGTTTCGCAGAGTGACAGAGAAAAAAAAGTGGGGGAATTTAAACAAAGAGTTTGGCTAGAGAGTAGCGTAATGCGAGTGCAGGAAGGAGGTGAAGACGAAAGGGGGGGATAGTGCTGTGTGTGTGTCTTATAAACGAGAAGATAGAAGGCTAGGTACAATTGATAGAGAGAGAGAGAGAGAGAGAGAGAGAGAGAGAGAGAGAGAGAGAGAGAGAAAAGAAACACA
>JGI24890J29729_1000133_pt1 | contig 59216 bp, 74 predicted proteins | sample FreactcultureFD7_FD_29729 | JGI IMG/M metagenome (IMG submission 29729)
TTTGGGTAAACTGTAGACTAGTTAAAGATAATCCACAATCTGACTGGAAATTAATTCATAGAGATACTCAATATGAACAACCAAAACGATTAAGATCAGCTAGTCCACATGAATACATTACTGGACTAACAGTTGCTATGTGCGCACTTACACAACAAGTAGGAACTACTACTAAAAATGTAAATGGTATAATGGCTAAGTTAGGAGTCACAAATGGTTTTTAATTAAACTACAAATTTATCTACTATGACAACATTACAATTGGCTTGTCTTGAATTATGGGTTTCTGCGCTTAGAAATAAAAATTTTAAGCAAGGTAGAGGTTTACTTAGATCTTGGATTACAGATCCTGTAACATATAAAACACAAGTTTGGACTGCACTTGGTTTAGCTGTTCAAATCTTTTATACTGGTCCAGACCTAGACCAAGTAATAGAAAATCAGTCTGATCTAAGTGGGTTAGGCGTAGAAGAATTGATAGGTTTAGATAGTGTGGGTTCTTTGCCCAATAGTATACTAGTACAAATACCTATGGGTGACAACACTCAATCAGGTAAATGTACTAGTATACAATGTCTAAATGACAGAGCTAGATATACGTTTAGTCAGATTGCTGACCAGATAGAACGTCAAATTATCAAGCCACAAAAAGCTATTTTGGGAGTTTAACTCCTAATTATTAAGGACCGAAAAGTTAGGTTATCAACTTTTATGATCACATCCTAACTTACTATATTGTCTTTGATTTCAGTGCAAGCGTCTACTAAATGGAATAGGTACCCTCCCTTTCAAGGAGAAAAATGCGAGTTCGAGTCTCGTCGCTTGTACCACAAATTAAGACTCAATTCGATTTCAAAGTTTATGGACCGAATGATTAAGGTTATCTTAAATCCAAACTACGGGTCAGTGGTTCGAATCCATTATGCCGGTTTTTCTGGCATTAGCTCAGTCTGGTAGAGCAGTAGTATATAAATCCTTATTCAATCATCTAGTCTATAATTTTAGTTTTACGTACGAGCCGTTCATGTTTTGTTATCCCTTCCAATTATCAGGGAAGTAGCTTAGCGGTCAAAGCACCCTCGAAAGAGGATTATCTTGGGTTCAAATCCCGACTTCAACCAAAACATAAATAAATTGTTTGTACAAATTTTGTGAGCCGCAAATAAGTGGATTATCATGTTAAGATCGTGAAACAGGTTCGATTCCTGTATAAACCTAGAGTTTATTAGCTTAATGGTAGAGCACGAACCCCATTTATAATTTTTGCTTACAATTAGTTTTCGGGTCGACAGCAATGGGTTAACTTTAATTGAAAATAAAAGGTCTGGGTTCGAATCCCAGTGTGCCAAATAAAATTGGTACATGTTGTAATGGTAGCACAAATACGTCCAAAGCAAAAATTTATCCGGATAAAAATTATGAGTATTAATTCACACTTAGAAAGATTAAATTCAAAATTACAAAAAGTTACAGGACTAACTTTAAAAGACCTACCATTTGTCGAAGTTAATGAATTTATTGTGCTAGATCAATATCTAGACTGGATTCAATCTAATACACCACCACCTACTGCTACTAAGTCAGACTTATTGGCAATTAGCAAAGAATTAAACACAGTTCTTTGTAACTATTACTTATTCTTGAAGAGGAACGAACATGAGATCAACATTTAATTACGCTACAACACTTAATAAAACACCGCAATCTAGCCCACAGGTTGGAGTAACTAACCAAGTTAAAAATAATGCAGGAGGATATACCTATGCAATTGATAAGTGGAGCCAGCTTAAACGATTTTTAATTTTAGGTTCATGTGACAATACTTACTATCAAAATGCTACTGCTTTAACTGTTAGCAATGCTAAAGTTATTGTAGATCTTATTAAAGAAAACGGTCTTAGAGTGCTAACTGAAACTGAATCTATTAGCCAAGCAGGAACAGCAGTTAAAAACGACCCAGCAATTTTTGTGTGGGCACTTGCTATTAAGTTTGGTGATGAAGCTACCAGACAGTATGCCTACAAGAATTTGAACCAAGTTTGTAGAATTGGTACTCACTTGTTTATGTTTACAGAGTACTTGAAACAACTTGATAAAGGTTGGAGTAGAGGATTAAAGAGTGCTGTTGGTAACTGGTATTTGAATCAACGTAACTTAGGTTTACAGCTTGCTAAGTACCAGCAAAGAAACGGTTGGTCTAACAGAGATCTTCTTAGACTTAGCCACCCCAAGACTACAAATCAGCCTCTTAATGCACTTTTAAAATGGGCTGTTAAAGGCCACTCAGATGACGATGCAGACATTTATCCTCCAATGATTAATGCTATCAAGTGCATCAAAGAAAACCTTGTAAGTGATACTCACAAGCTCAAACTTATTAGTGAACACAACATTCCCAGAGAATGTTTGCCAACAGAAATGTTGAACCAGGTTGATACTTGGTTAGCTTTGTTGCCTAGTATGGGAATGACTGCATTAATTAGAAACTTAGGAACCATGAGTAAGTTGGGTGTTCTGAATCCTCTTAGTCAAGGAGAAAAGTTGGCAGTTAATAAGTTGACTTCAGAAACTGAAATCAAAAATGCCAAGGTACATCCTATGACAATTTTGATGGCTCTTAAAACCTATTCTTCAGGAAGAGGACTATTGAGCACAGCAATGTGGTCTGTTAATAAAAACATTGTTTCCGCATTGCAAACAGCTTTTTATAGCTCATTCAAGTATGTCGAACCTACAGGCTTGAATTATTATATAGGACTTGATGTTTCTGGTTCTATGTCTGGTGGAACTGTTGGTGGAATTAATATGACACCTAGAGAGGCTACTGCAGCAATTGCAATGTCATTGATTCGCACAGAACCTTGGACATATATTGCAGGATTTACTGGTAAAATGGTGCCTTTGACAGACTTTACCAAGACTGCAAGTTTGGATGCAATATGTAATTCTATTAGTAGATTACCATTTGGCAGAACTGATTGTTCTCTTCCTATGTTAGATGCTATTCAGAAGAAAATGGATGTAGATGTATTTGTTATCATGACAGATAACGAAACATGGTGTGGTACCGTACATCCTATGCAAGCACTAAAAGAGTATAGAAGAGTAATGAATAAACCAAATGCAAAGTTGGTAATTCTAAGTACTACGCCCACTAAATTTAGTATTGCAGACCCAGCAGATGCTGGTTGCCTGGATATTCCAGGCTTCAGTAGTGATGTTCCTGCTGTAATTAGTGAGTTTAGTAAACTTTGACAGCTGTTGAAGTTAAGGTCCAAGGTATTAATTCTTGGGCCTTAACTTTGCCTTATTCGCAGTTAGATACTAAAACCACTCAAAAGTTTTGGGAATTGTTTATGGAATTAGAAAATAACGCAGAAATTATTGAAGAATTGTACTTGATAAGCGCAGTAGATTTTGAGTTGAAAGAAAATGAACGTACTAAAGTTTTAGGAAAACAACCTTTAAAACTTTACGTGTCTAAAAGTAAAGCTAGAACAGAGTTAGTTAATTTACTTATTGAGTATTTTACGCATAGTAAACTTAGTTTATGTCTTCTTTTCCCAGGTATAGAATTTACACCTCCTAAAATTAGTGATTTTTTGGATGATTACGGAGTATATGGATTATATTTTAAGTACTATACTAAGACAGAAATTGCACGATTAAGTAATAGTTTTGTAGATATTGGTTTTCCTTATACAATAGATCCAATAAAAATAGAAGATTAACATATAGCTCTAGTTATATGTGCGTAAATACAATCCAATATTCAGTTTTAGTGGCTGGTACTTAAAAGAAGGTCAAGAAATACATTTTAGATCGTTAAAAGAACTCAGTTTTATGCTAGAAATGGATAAAACAGGTAGAATTTGGAGATCTGCTGAAAGTATGAGTGTAACTTACACTCTTAACGGAGTTACGCATAAATATCATCCTGATTTTATATTAGATGAACGAATAGTTATTGAGATTAAACCTAAAAAATTAACCAAACTAAAAATTAATAAGCTAAAAGCTGATGCTATGACAAAGTGGTGTGATACACATAATATGGAGTATCAAATTATAAGTCCTAAAAAGATAGCAAAAATTAAGCTTAAAGAGTTAGTAGATGTAGGTAAGGTTAGAATAGAATCTCACCTTCAACTTAAGTTTAAAAGATATCTAGCATCTCGTTAGCTGGAAGGGTCTTACTGTCCTTATTTCAGTAAGTGGTGCGAAGGATATATTAATGGAACGAGAATTCATTGATTTTGGAAAGGTGTCTCGCCTTAAAAGAGAAGTTACTATTACTGAAAAAATTGATGGTACTAATGCCGCTATAATCATAGGCGATGGTGATCTTTATTGCCAGTCTAGAAACAAAGTTATTGATCCAACATGCGACAATGCTGGATTTGCTACTTGGGTACACGCTCACAAAGCAGAAATAATTGAACAGCTTGGACCAGGTTGTTGGTTTGGTGAATGGTGGGGTTCAGGCATTCAAAGAAACTATAACCTACCAAAAGGCGAAAAAAGATTTAGCTTATTTAATACTCATTATTGGCATGGCGATCCTGAACAACAATACAAATGTATCGAAGCTCCATTATTTTATGTAGCTCCTGTACTTGCTGTAGGGGAATTCAACACTCAATTTATTGATGAAACACTTGCTAATTTAGCAGTTACAGGTAGTCAAGCTAGTCCTGGATTTATGAGACCAGAAGGAATTGTTGTATTTCACAGTCAGAATCAGGCATTATATAAAGTCACATACGAGTACGATGTAGAAGGCAAAGGCAAAAATAGATAATGAGAAAATTTACCACGATATGGGATAGAATGACTGAGTCTGAAAAGTCTATTAGGCGTTCTATCCGTACTGGTATGACTGATAAGAAAGATGGCTCTCTTCTTACTATAAAGTTCATATCTGGCTTTGAAGAATTTAATCATCCAGAAGGATGGGATCAAGGCTGGATTGTTGAAGGCTATGGATTACATGATAAGTTTATTCAAGCAAAAAGAGAGCTACTACAAGACGCTATTAATGATTGGATAGCCCAATATGAGGCTCAATGAGTAAGTTTGTGTATATAGTCTATGACATAGGTAGACGTACACGCATCTATTATCGACTTAATTTTGCTAAGCGTAGACGAATTGAAGCAACTTGTGGTAGGTGTCATCCTCCACAAAGTTGCCCTCATTACTCAGAATCGTGGATCGTGAAGACTAGGTACCAACCAGGCAAACTAATTGACATACTTAAACAGTATGACGTAGGAAAGAAATTTGGATGAATTATTTGTAAGCAGAAATGATAGTGGCAGATTACTATTAGTTATTGATTTTGTTATTCCTGTGTATTGGGGGTATTCCTTTTGGTTCTGAACCAGACTTTGATTGTACTCGAATTACTGCTATTAAAAGGATCAGTTTGACATGAAAAACGTATATATTGGGGTGCACTCTGATGGTCCAATTGCGCTTATAAAGGATGTGATACATACTACTCACTGGTCTATTCCATTTGGAACCGAGAAAGAAATTCATAAGCTGTGTGTATCTTATAGTGAGTTAGGAAAACCACATTACAAGCCTGAAAAGATTGAGTTTGACACCTTGTATGACATAGCTCCGACTATTGGTAAAATTGGTTCGGTACAAGAAGGACCGAGTAGTTCTTGTGTGGTAAGCTTATCTAAAATCAAAGATGCCAAAACAATGGCAGGGCTTACTCATTTAGTTATAATAGATAGGGAGTTTATTTGGGGAATAGTTGATGAGTCAACAAGTGGTATTTTAGTATGAAATTAACTCCAGCTGATATTCGTTATGAATGGTGTTGGCACTGTAAACATGCCACTGCTATGTGCAATTTTTGTAATGGCAATGCTTGTGCTTGTGGCTGTCATAATCTTGATCACAGTATACCTCAGGAACAAAAGCCGTGTAGGTTAAATGGGTTTTGGGAAGCAGAAAAACTAGCTCAACAACAAGGACTTGAACCTACCTTACCTACCCCGACAGAAATTTTAGAATATTTAGCTAGCAGAGCCAAGTACTGTGTAAAAATAGATACTCCTGAATCGGATATATTGGACTGGACGATATTTAGTGATGAAGATTACTGGTACATCAAAAAGTATGCTGACTTACAAAACATCGTAATTCCTGATTACGTAGACTTTTGTTCTGCTCATAATTTACTAACTAAATTTGAGTGTCAATCAGGAGCTCAATTTATGCTTGAAACACCTGAAATTCAAATATTAGATTACTCTTCTGCTTGGCCTAGTCAAGATAGTTTTGACACAGAATTAATTCCTTGGCGAGAGTATTGTTTACGCAGAGACAGATCAAAATGTGAAAAGAAATAAAACAAATAAAAGCTCCCAATCAATTAGAATTAAAAGATTTTGAAGTACCATTACTATTTATGGCTGGAGGCATTTCAAACTGCGCTGACTGGCAAAGTGAAATGGCCAGTAAATTAGAAAATGTTAACTTAACTATTATAAATCCTAGAAGAGATTACTTTGATTTGTCTGATGAAAATGCTGGAAGTGAGCAAATTGAATGGGAAGCAGTACACCTAAGATTAGCAGACATAATAAGTTTTTGGTTTTCACCTGAAACTGTATGTCCAATTACATTGCTTGAATTGGGACTGTACTGTAAATCTGACACTACTGTATTGGTAGGCTGTGATCCTAATTATGTCAGAAAGTTTGACGTAGTAAAGCAGTTATCAATTTACGAACCAAATATATTAGTTTGTTTTAGTTTGGACGAGCTAGTTAACCAGATTAAAACAAAGCTGAAATTGTCAGCTCATGAAATTAAACCCTTGGTAAACAATGAACTTAAAGTGGGAGATGTTGTTACCAGATATATGCCTGGTAATGTAACTATGCCTGTAACGATCACAGCAATTAAAGATGACTTAATTGAGTGTCAGTTATGGCAATTTGATCGTAATACAGGTCAAGAAATAGATGATATGTTTCCTGATATTACCGTGTCCTACATAAATTTGGAGGTGAAATGAGTAAATTAATAGCAATTAGTGGTTGTCCTGGAACAGGTAAAACTACACTAGCACGCGGTTTAGGCAGTCAAATTAGGTACAAAACTAAATTCAAGACAGTTGAATTAGTTTGTGAGTGGGCTAGAACCTTTATCTATAAATACGAAATTAAGAATGTTAGTGACCAGTATTTGATAATGGAAAAACAACTCAAAGATGAAGCCAACTACCCTCCAACTACTGATGTCGTAGTAACAGATTCTCCCGTATTTTACTCATTTTTATACGGTATTGAGGTGGCTGATAATTCAGTACACGATGCTAAAGTAGTTAGCGAGCTCTTTCATAGATTAATTCTTCTTCCTAAACCTCATTATGATATTGTTTTTCACTTGAATCCAATTCTAAAGCCTGTGCAAGATGGAGTTAGATCTTCTCATCAGTTTGAAGATGAATGGCGAAATGAGTTCAATGAAAAAATTAAAAGTTTATTTAGCTTATTTAAGCCTAAACATTTTGTTATTGTACCAGATAATCTTGTTTCACTGCAAGATAGAATAGATTGGTGCACTAATTACATTAATACACATGACTAGATTTAAACTTATAAACTATAGAGAAAAAGGAATAAGTTTTTTTGAGTACGCACATTCTCCTGAATTTGGATTAGCAAGTCCTAGTCCTATTTCACTATTTTTATATGAGTCAGTATTTTCAGAAGTTAATCCAGAATCTCTTGAAAATTTACGATTACTTAAAACTGGTGATGTCGTACAATTGAGTATGGATCTAAAATCTCCTAGATGGGCAAGTTGGAATCCTCCTCAACAGTTTAAAAACATCTCTTCACAACCTGTTAAGCTTTTATTTAAGCTTAAAGATAAAAGGAACCAGACTATTTGGATCTTTGATGGTGCTATATAATTTGATATGTTAACTAATACTAAATACTGGAAATTATCATGATAAAAATAGACAGAAAATTAAAAGGTAAAGAACTTACTTATGATGAATATGAAGTTATTATAGACGGTGAATTATGGGAAGAGGTTGAATCCTGTATTGCTGATCAAGGACGCTGGAATACGCTGTTTTATACAGTATATAAAAATATCGAAGACGGACAATTAGTTATTATTGCAAAATCAGAGGGTTCAACTGAAAGTCAATATAATGAGTACAGGAGTGATCCTGCCATACTATACAAAGCTGAAAAGCAAACAGTAAGTGTAACTCAATACACTGCACTGTAATCTAATATTACGATGACACTAAAACAAGAATTAGCAGAACAATATCGTCCTCTTACTGTTGAAACTAGAATACAAGATTTTGAATTGCCTAGACAAGTTCAACTTGGCGGCAAACTTATTAATGTTCCTGAAATATTTTTAAGTAAAGATATTCACTGGTTAGTAGACTGGCAGGGCAAAACTCAAAAAGCAGCATGGATTAATAAAGTTTTGGCCCATATATTAAACTCTTATAAGCAATCTGAGACAGGACAACCTGTAGGTGCTGTAAATGAGATACGTAGATCTCTTGAAGCATTAGACACTTCAATTAGCAGACTAATTAGAAATGGAGTACTAAAAGATAAACAAGGCCCAGGTGCTATGTCTTTTAGTCAAGCAAATGAAAATGTACCTGTTGATTCTATTGTTATTACTGAAAGAACTTGGGAGCAACTTTGTAATTACAATTATCGCTGGAAAAATGCAGAAGAAGTAATGGTAGTTAGATTTCCTAATTTAGGACCTGGTACTACTTGTAAGCTAAAATTAATAGTCAATAAAGAATGGATTCCAAGTAAACCCATTACTGAAAATAGTATTAGCAACAGAGCACCTAGTTTAACTGAGTTCTTTGATCTAATTGGAGAAGAAGAAGCAGTTTCTAGCACCCAACCTGAAGTTATTGATGCATTTTATTTACATCCTAGTATTTTGCAGCAACAATTATGTGGCGATTCTGACGGTGATGCTATTTACATGGTCATTGAAAAGCAGGGAAGAACTAGATTTCAAGAAATCGATTTTACCAGGAAACCAGGTCCTATTCGTGAAGATCACATGTCTACTTTGTACAAGAAAGCAAATAGAATAGACAGGTCTAGCTTAAGTCAATGGTTGCCTCCTTATATTGATGATATCCCTATCGGACAAGCTACTTATGCAATTAGATGGGAATTGTATAAAATGCTTAGAAAGTATAAAAACAATTCACATCCTATGCATTTAGCATGGGCTAAATACAGTCCTGAAGCTATTGATCTAATTGAATTTGTAATGGATATCAGAAAGAATGAGTGGACTGAAGATCAGATTACTCAAAAACTGAAGTATATAAGTTCAAAAAATAAAGAGATTATTAAAGCTCGTGAAGAAGGTAACTGGTTTGCTAAGACTGTTACTAATAATCAAATCGAAGACATACGAAATTTTGTAAGTAGATTTCAAACACTGCAACAGTATGCAAATTATATAACTGGTCAAAAGCCTGAAGTTATTGAACAGTAGGTACGAAGAATATGAATGAAAATGAACTATACGAGTTAAGTTACAGGACACTTGGGCACACAGTGTTAATGTCTATTATCAGTAAAAGAGGAAACTTAAGTGCTAAAAGCAGTGAAAAAGTTATACCTCCTATTATCGAATATAACAAGCAAGGAGACTATAGAATTATAGGCGCAAAAGAAGTATTACAAACTTTGCCTATGCATCCTTACAAATCAAATAGTTCAGATTTTAACAAAGCTAGACTTGCTGATGTTAGAGTACACGATATAATGAAAGGGCTAGAAAATTTTCCTACACTGCCCACAATAATCAACGATTCTACTAGAACTAACCATCCAATTGCAGAGTTAATTTATGGCAGTCAAGTATACTTGAAACCAACTGCTGAATTACAAGCTGAACTTAATAAACTAAACTATCTTAATAAATCTAAAATGATTCCTCAGATACTAGAAAAAGTTGCAAATAAGTTTGCTGCAAATTCTAAGTATAAGCTTGATTTATTTTCTGTTCCTAAGCGTAAAGTAGGAACATTTGGCTATATTACGACTGATGGATACTCGGAACCAAGTAAAGTGTTTAGTTTTGGCTACCATTTTGCCATTCCTAATGACAGACTTGGTAGAGAACTTAGCAGCCTAAAAAATGCAGAGAAATTTGTAGCCCCTCATCCAGTTCCTTGGAACATTCCAGATTCGATTAGACCTTATGTAACAATGGTTCGTGTAGCAGTTGTTGGACTGGAAAATAGCATGCTTGATGGTGCAGACATGTATCCAAGTTGCATACCAAAAATAGCTTGTAAATTAACTCGTGAAGAAATTGTTAAAGATGTAAGTTTGGTTCCTGTTGCAGATAGAAATTTAAGACTTGCTCCTTTTAGATCAGGCATAGATATTCAACATGTAACTTACAGTGAAACAGATGAAAGTAAAGTAAAACCAGGAGCTATCAGACTTATTTTTCCAGGCGGAATTAAAGTTGCAACTCAATGGCAAGACATTCAAGCAAGAGATGAATGGGGTGATCCTATTGATCTATTAATGGATTTCGAAACTTTTGCAAAGAAAGGTGCAGTAGCTACTTTAGCTATGATGGCAGATAAAACATTTGATAAAAATCCAACTTTAAGTGAATGTATTGAAATGTTCAAGAACATGGAGCAAGAAGATGTGTGGGTTAATGGTACTAAATATACAGGTTGGGTTGGATATTTACCTGTAATTAGACCAGGACAAAGATATACAGAGCTAAGTAAAGGTAGTAATGACATTACTGTAGATTTAATTGCCAAAGCTATTTTGAATAAATCTTATACAGTAAAACCTAGAGTTGAATCACAGTATCAAGAACTCAAACAATTTAGATCCGCTCTAAGTTCTGAACTTAGTTTACTTGTTGGAGCTCAAAATGGATGAGAATATTGTATCTTTGCATCAGGCAGCAGATTTAATTGTTAGAAATTTTTATGCAGATAAAAACAGCATAAATTCTACTCGTACAGTAAGCATGTTACATTCTGCTCCTGGAGCAGGTAAATCTAGTATTCTTAGAAAAGTAGTACAAAAATTAATAGAAAATACAGGAGAAGCATGGGTACTTTATAGTCTTAGACTAAATCAAAGAGACCCTACAGACCTTAAAGGCGTACCAATTTATATAGAAATAGATGGAGTTAAGTATGCGTCATGGGCTACACCTTATAAATTTCCTATTTTAAATCAACCTAAATCTGCAGACGGTTGTAATGTATTAATCTTCTTAGACGAAGTAATGCAAGCTACACCTGCTATGCAACATTTGTTTGCTAATGTAATTGATGGTGTTATAGGCGACGAGCTTTTAGACCCTAAGAGAACTTTGATTGTAGGTGCAAGTAATAGAAAACAAGATGGTAGTGCTGTAATGCCGATGCCACTAAATGTAAAAACTAGATTAATGCACTATACTATAGTTCCTAGTTTAAAGGAGTGGATAGAATATGGGACTGAAACCAATATTCACCCACTAGTACTTTCATATCTACACAGCAACCCAAATAATTTTAATGAAGAACCTAATCCTAATGTAATGACATTGGCTAATCCTAGAACATGGGAAATGTTGAGTAACGATATTAACTATTACGGAGATAACTGGATAGATAATGAGTTAAGTAGAAAACAATGTGTTGCTGCTTTGGGTCAAGTTGGATCTCACTTTCACGCTTTCTGTAAAACTATTAAGTATTCGGCAACTATACAAAAAATTATATCTGGTAGTTATGTACAAGTACCCACTAGTACAGATATGCTTTTTAGCTTAGTCTATGCTAGTGTAGCTTGGATTAATAATCAATGGGGAACGTCAAATTTTAATTTAACTTCGGAAATAATTAAAGGTACAAACAATTTGTATGCTTGGTTTGATCAAGATAAAATTGATATTAGTACGGCTTATCTATTAAATAAATACCAAACCGACTCAACTAAAAATGTACTTAGGCGTTATATGTTGACTATGTCTGAATTAGAACCGGCATATAAAGCATATGAAAAAATAGCTGAAAGTTACGCAAAAACAACGAGGTAAAGTTGGACGTTCAAGAAGTAATAGACAGTACCAAAATGGCGCTTATGATTAATGAACCTTTTTACGGTATCATATTAAGTAAGCTAAAACTAGAAATTATAGATAAGCCAATACCTTTAGTTGCGGCTGTAAATTACACCACTCTAACTTTAAATGTTAGCAGCACTAATCCAGTTAACATTTTGAGTATGCCAGTTGACACTAGAATTACACTGTTAAAGCACGAACTACAACATGTAATATTTGGACACCTAGATCACTCAAAAGATCTAGACGGTTATATAGTAAACATAGCTCAAGATGCGGTTATTCATCGCACTTTACTTAAAGAAAGAAGTACTTGTTTGGACTACTTTCCTAAAGGAATAGTTAAACCTATTAAAGATTCTCAAGGAACTTTTAATGGATTTCAATTTGGATCTGGAGCTGAAAAATTAGAGTATATAATTCCTAATTTTGATAAGTTAGATTGGTATTCAATTTATCTTGCAATTGAAACTGAAAACAAAAAAAGAAAAGGAAGTGTTAGCTATGACTATGTTGATGTCAAACCTGACACTGACTCTGAAAAAGATAAAGAAGAATTTGAAGAGATATTATTGCAAGCTGCAGAAATGAATTGGGGAGATCTTCCCAATGAAATTCAAGAAAAAGTTAATAAACTTAGAAATCCTAAGATTGCTTGGAACTCTTATCTCTACAATGCAATAAGAACAGAAATAACTCGAACAGATTATAGTTGGAAATCAGATAGTCGTTTTAGCCACATTACTATAATGACACCTCAATTAAAGACTGAGTCTGTTAGAGATGTTTACGTTGTTCTTGATACCAGTGGTTCAATGTCTTTAAAAGACATTAGTGATGGTATAAGTGAGTTCAAATCTCTAAGAGAAACAATAAGCTTTAGACTTCATTTTGTTCAATGCGATGCTTCAGTACAAGATGTACAAACCTATGAGGAATATGAAGAGCCTGAGTGGGAACAATTAAAGGTAAAAGGAAGAGGTGGAACCAGCTTTTGTCCTGTCTTTAAATTAGTCGAAAGCAAAGAAGCAGAGTTTGACAAGCCTGCATTATTAATCTATTACACCGATGGTTTCGGATCATTTGGAAAAGGAAATTATGATTATCCCATCATTTGGGTTACAAAAACAAAAAACACTAAGATTTTTCCTTTTGGACAAGTAATAGTAATAGATTAATAATTCTATAAAACAATGAATAGATTCAAAACACTAAAAATAGTACATTATAACTAAAGGAGATAAATGAGTACAATAAGTAAAGCTGTCATTTCTGATTCAACCGAAGCATATAACTTGTTTCGAGAATTTTGTAGAACTTCTAATTCTAACGCTATTAAATTAAAAAATAGTAAAGCTAAGTATTATACAGTAAAACAAATAGTTGACTGGGCTAGAACAGCAAAAAATATCGAACTAGACCGTGGATGGTTTGGTCGAGCACTAAATAAAGCAATCAATGCTGAAAAACAAATTAGTGTAAATTCAATTCCAAACTGTGCCTGGAAAGGCAAACCAATTTCTATTTATAGAAATTCAAAATAATTAAAAAGCTGATGCTTATGTGTCAGCTTTTTAAATANTTAATTATACGAAGATAAGAAACGAGTATGCGTAGGCGGGCGGTCCATACTTAAAAGAGAAATTAAATGCATCAATCAATCACTAAATATAGAAATTTAATGCGTGAATACGCTCAAAGTAAACCTACTGGAGACTGGCTACTTGATAAAGCTTTTCGAATAACTGAAATGACTGCAATTAGAACAGACAATACAATAGCTGGATTTGCAGTATGCCTACAAATTGCAAGGGCACGCCTTGAACAAGGATCACTAGTTATTTTTATAGACCAAGCATTAGATGGTTTTGACTATAAAATGAAAGACCTATTATCAAATCCGTACTTTTTTATTATGTGTCCTACAAACCCTATTGACATAGTAAATGCTTCTAAAAAAATTAAGGGCCTAGCAGAATCAGTTCCTAGAACTTACATCTTTTCTCAAAGTTATTGGTCTAGTAATGAAATTTGGAAAGTTCGTAAAGATTACACTGAATTTGCAGAGACTATTAAAAAGTATGACCCTCATGCTTACTTAGTATTTGAAGTTATGCCGCACAGAATTAAACCTAGTCAAGGATGGAATGTAGTAGACATAGTAAAACTAGAAGATGACTGGGTAACAGGCGAAAAAACTACTAATGTAGCAGTAGGATTTACTATTCAAGTTCATAAACCTGACGGTTTAGGAGAAGTTATAACTCACTACATAGAACGGTACACTAATAACTTAAGTAAAGCTTGGACTCGTGTTCAGCAAGATATGCAAGAAGACGGTATAAGCCCTAATTCTGTTTTTGAAAGCGATGATGGTACAATAAAAGCACAAGGTTATATGAAATTTGTTCGGGAAAGTAATAAAAAATTAAAAGAGTAGAAAATGATAACAAGTTGTAATTTTGACGGAGATGTACGCATAATAGCAAGCAGTATTGTAGTTCCTGTAGCAGTAAATTTAGAAGTAAACGGAGTTACATATAGTTTTTCTGCCCAAGCTGTTTCAGAGTCAGGAAGTGAAGAAGATATAGATCAAGCATTTTTAAGGGCCAAAGAAAAAGCTGAAAAAATGTCAGCAAACGTAATAGAAAAAGCTAATTTAGGCACGAAAGTAACTACACAAGTCTTCAAAGATTTAAGTGAAATCAAGTCTCAAGATATGGTTACAGAACTTAAATCTTCTGATAAGTATACCGCAGAAGCTATTGCTATTTTAAATGGTCCACCTAAACAACCAGACCAAGACAAAATAAATAAATTGTGTGAAGTTCTAGGTATACCTAGAATTCAAGCTACATCAGAAAATGGATTTACTTTCTTGTATGCAAGAGCATTAATTAAAGAGCTGGAAAAGAAAGCTCAAATGTTTGAAGTTGACATGGACTCTCAGAAACTAGGATATAAATAATGACTTTTATAGTAATGGGTAACATAGTTAAGGTAGAACTTAATACATGTCAGGTTTACGATATGATGGGAGGAGAGACTCATTTAATTCATATTAATGGAGAGTCCATTTTAGATCTTAAACCTGGTATGGACGGTATTTTTATAGGCGATTGTGTACACGGTAAACTAAAAGCAAAGAAAGTAGAAATTAGTAAATTCTTGAATGCACTTTATGAAGAAGACTTGTTTGATAGTAGCGGAGCATGGACATTAGTACAAGTGGTAGATGATCCATTTCCTGAAATCTTTAAAAAATATATGGAAGAACAAAAATTACTAGAGGTTGAACACTATAAAGCTGATGCCTTAGTTGATCTTGACTTAGAAGATATTGAAGATTTTGAAAGCTACGAAGAAGATGAAGATGAACCAGACGAATAATTCAATTAATAGCGCAGGCAAATATTTCCTTAAAAAATTAGAAGAAGCTGAAGCTTCTTTTGCAACTAGGACAGGTCCTTATATACAATGGATACCTGAAACTGAAGATGATTCTGTACTTAGAGTACAAGATTACGACCTACATAATGGTATTCCTACCATTACTGCTAGCTTAAATGACTTTGGTCAGGGTGGCATAGCTTGTTTGGCAGGACCACCAAATCATGGTAAAAGTTCACTCATGACTAACATGATTTTGCACGGTCTAAATCAAAATCCTGATTTAATGATCATTGATATAAGTTTAGATGATCCTCTTACTAAAAGATATCAACAGTATTTAGCATGTTTAACCTCATTAGCGTATCAAGATATTAGTTGTCCTCAAAATTTAAGCCCTAATAAACAAACAGCACTTAAAATTGCCAAAGAACAAATTAGACAATATTACAGAGAAGATAGACTTAGAACTTATGAAACCATGGAAAAGATTGGTGAAGGCACTAATGTTAGATCTTACTCTATGAGAGACTTTACTAATGTATTTAATGTAATGACTGAAGTTAGAGCATTGTATCCTACACGTAAAATTGTAGTGTTTTTAGATGCCTGGAATAATTTGCAGTTTAATGTCCAAAAAGGTAGAGATGAACTTGGATCTGTTAATGAATATTTACAGCAACTTAAATCTCATAGCGAGTCTACCGGTATTGGAGTGTTTTTAAGCGCACACTTAAAAAAGATTGATGGCCGTAAAGCTACCTTAGAAGATATCAAAGGAACTAGTGATATGATATACACTGCTACATGGGCAGGTTTACTACGTAACGATTTTAAAGAAAATCAAGACGGTGATCCTCTTATGTATATTTCTGAAGGTAAAAAGTGGCCTCTTATAATTATTGAGCAACCAAAAAATAAAAGTAGTACATGGGAGCTTCCTCTTTATTACGGACTTAAAGCTGGTCTTAATCAGTTATGTCCAGTTACTAGATCTGAATATAGAAATATTAGAAGCCAAATTTACAACAGATCGCAAGAAGAAAAAGCTTCAAGAAGAAAGAAATAATGGAAGAACCTACAGTAAAAACTATGTTTGATCATGGAAGCACTAAGTTTCCTGGTCTACTAGAAATGAACGCAAAAGAAAGAACCATACAAACTGATATGGACCCAGAAGATCTAAAAGATATGGTAGAGTATTGGCTCGACTGTGTAGAAAAGTTTTTAGAGGATGTTAATAAATTTATTACAGAACTAGATTATGTACCTACTGTGAGTAGCAGTAGACCTGCACTTCATTCTTATGAACTAGCTAATGGAGGTATGATGAGTTTTGGAGTGGCATTACAACCCGTAGTTAGATGGCAATCACAATGTGAATTAGCAGAAATGACTACAGGTAAAAAACCTACTGATAAATCTATTGATGCATACGCAAAAAGTAAGTCTAGTAGAATTGATGGTGCACTTGTTAAATTAGAGAAGATTGCTAAGACTATAGAGAATAAAATGTTCGATTCTAATAGTAACGGAAACTTTAAGAAATACTAATATGAATCAATCTTTAAAATTAAGTAGTAAAATAGCTTGTATCTCTATGCTTTATTTAGGTAAGGTGTGCACATAATGATACTTTGGGAAGGTAATTCAAATATAGATAACAAACCTATTGTAGCTATTATGACTGGTATTAAGAGTTCAAGTAGTAATAGCAAAACAGGTGATATGCCTCAAGTATGGATACTTAGATCAGACATGCATCCAATGGATGCTCTTAAAACAGGTGAAGACAAATCAATTTGTGGAAGTTGTATTTATAGACCTACTATACTTGGTCCGGACGCATTAAAGAAAACTAGTAGACTATGTTATGTAAGTCCTATGGCATTTAATAGTGTGTATAAAGCTTATAAAGCAGGTAATTATCCTATGGCAAATTTATCTGTACTAGCAAAACAATTAGCTAGTAAACGAGTACGTATTGGTGCATATGGTGATCCTGCTGCTGTTCCTATTAAGGTATGGGATACTTTATTAGAGTACTGTGCATCTACTGGGTACACACATCAATGGCGTAATTGTGATTTACAGTATGCTAAATATTGTATGGCAAGTTGTGATTCACCTATAGATGTAATACTTGCTACTAGCAAAGGTTATCGTACCTTTTTTGTACAAAACACATCTAGTTTTGATAACGTTTTGAGAGACGTAACTGGAATCAAGCTGGCTTGGTGTCCTGCTAGTAAAGAAAAAGGAAAAGTGACTACTTGTTCGAAGTGTATGGCGTGTAGTGGTACACGTACAGGATTACACTCAAACATAGCCATAATGATACACTGATGAATACTCAAATAATACTAGAAAGAGTTAAGTACATTGATGATATGTTTTACTCTATTGATAACTTGGTCGAGAATCTGGATTACTATGATAAGATCTTTATTAAACAGATAGCAAATGAAGTCCATGACTTAAAGCGAGATCTACAAGAAGTTGTAGATACATTTTGTATATTGTATGACAAGCAAGAACAATGTTTAATTACTAGTAGACATGAAAGAGATATCAAACTATGAAACTTACTTATGCTCAAGAATGTGAAATTAGTGTTGCCAAGTTAACAGGTGGAAAAATAACTCCAGGTAGCGGTAATAAAAGAGTAAAAGGTGATGTAATTACTTCAGAAGGTGGTCGAATAGAAGTCAAATCAACTATTTATGATACCATTAATATTCAGTATGAATGGCTAGAAAAACTAGAACATATTGGATTGACTGTTGATGTGTGTCTGGTAATTGTTTTTGGTGATGGATCTATGCATGTTTATTATCCTGATTTTCCTTATATTGGTACCTTTCCTAGATCTAAATGGTCTACAATTAAAGTTAAAAAAGATGCTATGCCTTTAACTTTAAATACTGAACGTTACAATTGGTGTTTGGATGACTCAGACTCTTTAAAGTACTGGTTAAAATAATGCAAGTCAATTTTGAAGAACGGTTTATATCAATGTACGGGGCTGTTGTACAACGTACAAATAATGGTCAAGTAAAGTTTTGGTGTCCTAAATGTAATAAAAAAAGTTTAAGCTGTAACGTAATAACAGGACAGTTTAAGTGTTGGCTAGGTTGTGGGTTACAAGGTCATTTAGACGGATACGTAAGTACTAAAGTTGGCCCTAGTATCGATGTTAAAGCTCAACAAAAAATCATAAACTTTATCTGGAAAAAAGCACAACTAAGTAAGATACATAAAACTTACTTAGTTAATCGAGGAATATGGAATCCTGATCGTTACGGATTTAAAACTGTACCTTTTGGATTACAGTCTATTTTGGAGCAAAATTTCACTAAAACTGAACTACAAGATAGCGGAATATTAACTTGTATAGATAAAGACTGTAAATTAGATTGGTCTCTTAGAAAACCTAGACTAATGATACCTTATATATCTGACGGACAAGTGTTAGGATTAAAAATGAGGGCTAATGAAGTAGAATTTATTGATCCTTCGTTTAAATATATGTGGCCTAAAGGATCACCAGTAAAAGACTTACTTTGGCACCCTGAAAAATTAGGATCTGATACTATTATAACAGAAGGGGAAATTGCTGCTTGTGTAGGATGTGAATACGGTATTACTAGTTGCGGAATATCAGGCATGAATTTTAATGTAGGTTCTATAAAAAAGTTTAATAGTTTGTGTTCTAAATTTGAAGTTAAAAGAAAATTTATTATCATTGATACTGACTTTGAAATGGAAGATAGAGTTTCTAATATTAGGAACGCTTTAAAAATGCACTATCTTATACCTAACTCTTGTATTGCATTTTTGCCTCACGATGGATTGGTAAAGTCTGTAGACTTGGACTACTACCTAAATACTTATGGAGTAGATATACTATATGAAGTACTGGAAGATGCATGGATACAAAGAACTATATACAGACAAAATTGGACCGAAAAGCTAAAAGAAATCCAAAAAAGATTGAAGAACTAATTAGAATAGCACAATTAGAAATAACCAAGTTAAAACATAAATACAAATACTATATACCTATTGATGATATTCAAGAACTTAGTAACTATAAGTTAGCTTTTATATGGGATAAGATAGATATGTCAAAAACTCCTGGTGCATTTATCTATACTTCAATCAATAGACACTTGATAAGGCACATCAAACAAATTAAACCTACTGTTAATTGGGAAGACTGTAATTTAACTGTTACAGAACCTGGTTATAATGAAGTAGAGTTACAAGATGTATTATCTAATTTTTACAGTAGATTAAGTACAGCAGATAAAAATGTTGTGTCTTTGCTAGTTGAAGGTTATAGTATTTTACAAATAAGCAAGATGTTAAATATAAATTACGAGACACTATATGTTTACTTGGCTAAAAACAGAGCACTAAAATGGAAGTCAATCTTCCAAGAGATTACTAATGAGAAAATATGAAAATCCAATATTAGCCAGAATAGCTAGCATAAAAGAAGATTATTTGACGGACATTGATGAAGCTAAATGCCCTACAGACCCTACTGAATTTTTAGAGCTGTTTTGGCAAAAAGAAATGGCTACTTGTAAAGAATGTATTTTGTCTCAAACTCGTACTCAAGTAGTAAAATGGGACGGCATTGTAAATGCTCCTATTATGGTTGTATTAGAAGCTCCTGGACAATTAGAAGACTTAGCAGGTATTCCATTAGTAGGTCCCATGGAATTAAGAGGAAGTAGATGTGGACATTGTGTTAACGTAAAAGACTGTTACTCATATCGTCTTTTAAATAGGCCTAATGAATTTAAAAAGAAAAGGTCTGGCAGAGAATGTGTTCCTGATTTAACTTCAGAATCAACTTTAAACTCAAAATTTTATATGCGTAGTAGTGGTGCACTAATTGATGGTATACTATTGAATAAATGGAAGTTTATGTATCCTAGACACAATTGGATAGAACAGTATAACAAACTACACCCAGATGCAGAATGGAAACATAAATCTCCATTCTTTTTTACTAATACAGTACTTTGTAGGGGAACAGATGCAAGTAAGTCTAGAGATTTGCCTCCTGAATCAGTTCCAGCTAAAAAGTGTAAGCGTTGGCTAACATTTCAATGGGCAGCAGTACAGCCTAAATTAATTATTGCGTTTGGAAAAGTTAGTGCTTCTATATTACTTGGTAGTGGTGAAGCAGAAAAACGTGCTGTTTATAATGAAATAAATGATACTAAGTTTGGACCTGTTATTTATCAAATGCATCCAGCTAGTTTTATGCGTGAACCCAATAAAGAATTAAGAGGCTATGGTTACAGTAAAATACAAAGTACACTTGAACTTGCACTTGATTATATAGGATTACCTGTATGACTGAAGAAATATTAAGACATTGGGAAAATTACGTAGCAAAATCAGATCCTAGATGTAAATGGGATCAATGTGAGTTAATAGAATTACTGTGTGAGTTTATTGATGAAGTGGAAGAGGGCGATCAAACATGTTCGTTTGAATCTTGGATTGCTAAGAAAGCCTCTGATAGAACTACATGGTGGTCAATATAAAGATAACAGATAAAACATTAACATAATTGACCTAAAAACACAGAACAAAAGCAGAATAAGGAAAACGATGATACAAGAACAAAAGAAAATCGATATAATTAAATCTCATGATTTTAAAGAAACTTACTTTGGAATATCCCAAGGAAACGAAGCTCATATCTTTGGGATATTGAGAAACAATTTGTATTCAGATAAGCAGCTTGCTGTTATTAGAGAGTACGTAACTAATGCTAATGACTCGCATATTCAAGCAGGCATAAATGCACCTATAGAAATTACACTTCCTAGTTTAATAGATAGTAATTTTAGAGTTAGAGATTTTGGCTCAGGACTAAGCGAAGAAGACGTATCTAATATTTTTGGTAAATATGGCGCTAGTACTAAACGCGGTACTAACGAGCAAGTTGGATTTATGGGTATTGGAAGTAAGTCAGCATTTTGCTATACTGATTCTTTCTCTGTTGTGTCTAGAAATAACGGCGAAAAATGTGTATACTGTTGCTATATAGATGAGTCTCAGCTAGGAAAAATAGCTCAAATTAGCAGAGAGCCACTTTCTAGCGACGATAGACCAGGTTTAGAGATAATTGTTCCTGTAAAATCTAATGACATACATATTTTTACGTCTAAACTATATTCTTTTTGTAAGTATTTTTATCCTTCTCCAAAGATAAACGGCAAAATTTATGCACCAAATATTGCAGAAAGTTACGTAAGTATTACGTCTAAATATATTTGTCCAAAAGACTACACTAAGACTGTAATAATGGGTAATATTCCTTATACTGTTAATATAGCTAGCTTAAACGGATTTACTCCTCAGCAAATTCAATTTTACAGTCATCCAAATATTTGTTATTTTCCGCTTGGTAGTTTAGATATTGCAGCTAGCAGAGAAACATTACAGTTTACTCCTAGAACACTAGACGCGATGAAAAAATTTGCAAACGATGAAATAGAAGTTCTTAGAAAACGGCTATCTGATAACTTTAACAAATGTAAAACATATTATGAGGCAGTTGTATACTGGAATGATCTACAGCAGAATAGTAATCTACATTCTTTGGCTAGATCTTTAGGTATAGTTGAAAGTTTTTGGAATAGTAGAGCAATTAATTCTTATGCACCAGCTAAAGATTTTAAGGCTAAAGTTAGAGAAGTAAACCATATTAGATCAGGAATAATTTTAAAGTCTGTAACATTTCTTTATTTAAGTTCTTCTACTCAATACTTTATTAATGACAGCAAGAAATTTAGCTCTAAAGCTATAGAGCAAAATGTTAAATCTACGTCATTAGCATTTGTTTTAGACTTTGATTCTGCTGAAGATCAAGCTGCTTTTATTAAAGAATTTAAAGGATTAAATGTACGCTTAATAAGTGATCTAAAAACTGTTAAAGAAGAAAAAGAAATTGATACTAAAAGCAAACAAAAAATACTGCAATTTAATCTTAATAAACATTTATCAAGAGACAGATGGGAAGAAGTTGAGTTAGATTATGAAGAAGGTGGAATTTATGTACCAATCTGGCACTACGGAGCAGACATAAAAAATAAGTACGTTGAAGGCACTTACGATCCTGCTAAAATGGAATATCTAATCAAGCTATTAAATGATTCTAAAATAGTGAAAATTGATAAGCTCTATGGTGTTAAAAGAGCATATGTTCCAAAATTAAATTCAAAATGGGTTAGTTTGAGTTCATTGTTTGAAAAATATCTAGATTCTATTTCTAACCAGACTGTATTAGAACTTGCCACTAAAAAACAATGGAACGAAATTAAAAGACGTGACAATACATTAAGTTTATTGTCACTTATGAGTAATGCTAAATTTAATATTGAAACAGTAAAAGATCCAATTGTAAAAGAATTTTACGAATTAATAAAAGTAAATTCTATGGTTGAAAAAGTCTATCATGCTGCACTTGAGAGTATTTTTGCTGATTTAAGTTTGGATGTAACTCAGTTTGCTAAGGCTAAAAAAGTCGATGTAAATATTGAAAAAGTAACTTCTGATTTTCATAGTAAGTATAATGTTTTAAAACATTTGGGTATTAGTTATTGGCAGAATGATATTTTAGCCTCTGTCCTACAAGAATATATTCAAGTATTAGAGCACAAAGAAGAACTAAGCAGAGAGTTTAATAATTTGCTTAACTCTAAAGATATTACTCTTAAAAACGGATGTTATTCCATTTGTACCCCTAGTAAAGTCTCTTAAAAGATTTGACTCGACTATGTTAGATATTACGAGGCTAACATTTGTATTATAATCGTAAACTCGGAGTAAAATAATGAATAGAAATTTTCCTATAATTATCTCGGAAGACACTATTACGATGTTTGCTGACGGCAAAACAATTTCCGTTCACAGACATCCAAATACAGATAAATTCGAAGAAATTAAAAGATTAGTAAGCAATGAACAGTATGAACTGGCACTACAAAAAGCTGATACAGCTAGTGTAGTTCATAGATTTGTACAAGGTGATCTAAAGCTAGAGAACTATGTACTAACTTATAAGGGCGAGCCTGTAAACGGTGTGATTGCAGAAAGAATTGTAGGCTTTGCAACAAACGGTGTGGACGTTAAGCCTGTTATGAGATTTCTAGAAAAGCTGTTAAGCAATCCAAGTAAGAGAGCATTAGATGAGCTTTATAAGTTTTTGGAGCACAAGTTTTTACCTATCAGTACTGACGGTAACTTTTTGGCTTACAAGGCAGTTAGAAATGACTGGAAAGACAAGCATAGTGGAGTGTTTGATAACAGTATAGGTAATACTGTGCAAATTACTCGCAATAAGGTAGATGATAATTGTAATCATGCATGCAGTTATGGATTACATGTAGGTAGCCTGGAGTATGTTAGTAGTTTTGCATGTGGCTATGGCAGACCAGGTGGAGACCATATTGTAATTGTAAGTGTTAACCCTGCTGACGTAGTAAGTGTACCACTTGATTCTAGATGCCAGAAAGTTAGATGCTGCAAGTATAAAGTTATTGCTGAATATACTGATCCACTTCCAGATTACTATACTAGTAAATATGATGAGTATCTAGATGATGAGTATCTAGATGATATGGAGGACGAAGATGACTGGAACGACTACTATGCTTATCTTTACAAAAACGAATTGTGCGAACATGAGTATAGCTTTGAAGAATGGAAAGAGCATCAGGAATAATCCAAATTCATGGTAGAAAAATCTAGTAAGGGACACTATGCGCGAATAATTGCGGATAGTGTATCTCCAGAAGGAGTCCGCCTAACGACTTTTGAGGTACGTTATTGGCGGGCTATTTTGGCTGAAATGAATACTCATCGTATGTTTAGTAGAAATACTGCTAGCAGTAGAGCTAAACCAGTAAGTGTCTTATATCAAGAAGTTGCAGAAGATCCATTTACGCCTGTATATTGGGGTCTTAATCAATCAGGCATGTCTGCTCGTCAAGAATTAACAACTAAAGCAAAAGAAAAAGCAATTCAATCCTGGTTAATTGGTAGAGATAAAGCACTTGAAGTAGTTCAAACACTATCAGATATAGAAGTACACAAACAAATTGCTAATCGAGTTCTTGAACCTTGGATGTGGACTACTCAAATTATAAGTAGTACCAATTACTCTAACTTCTTTGCGCTTAGATGTCATACAGATGCACAACCTGAAATTCAGCACATTGCTAATTTAATGCGCAATGCTTACTTTGAATCTATTCCTATACCTAAATATTGGGGCGACTGGCATTTACCTTACTTACAAAAAAATGAAGTACATCTTGATCCTCTGATTCAACGTAAAATTTCTGTTGCTAGATGTGCAAGAGTTAGTTACAAGAATTTTACAGGCTTAGTAAATATTGATAAAGATTTGGAATTGTACGAAAGATTGTGTAGTCAAGTACCGCTTCACGCAAGTCCTGCTGAACATGTTGCAAAAGCTAGTCAGTACCCTGCACCAAGTAATTTTACTGGTTGGGAGCAACTTAGAAAAACTCTACCAAACGAGTGTGTTTGGAATTTTGAAGGTGAAAATTGTTAACGTCAGAACAAATTACAAAAGAACTTAATTCTCTTCCTGAAACAGTTAAATCTGAATTGGCAAGTTATTTAGATCATGAAGGTATCGGGCATGCTTTATGGAACGGAGCTGACTATATAGGCTCCTTTACAAGTCCTGAATTAAAACAAATATTATTAACTTTTAATCAGGTTTATGACGGGTTTTGTACCTTTTTAACTGAATTTGACTGGGATAAAGAGGAAACATGTTACTAATTGGAATTAGCGGACACAAACAAGCAGGTAAAGATACTACAGTTGATGTTGTACGTAAAATGTTAGAAGGGGCTAGTGTACCTATTGAACGAATTAGCTTGGCTGATCCTCTTAAAGAAGAGTTAGCAGAGTTTTTAAGTACACATACAGCACAAGAAATTTTGACTTTTTTAGCAAAAGAATGTGCCACTACAGAAGAACTGATAACTATTAATAACACTACTAAACCATTTACTGAAATTGTATTAAGTTTATTTCCTTCAATTGGGATTAGTCAAGTACATGACAGTGTTGAGTACACTGTATTTGATACCGATATACTAGCTAAACAAGAGTATCTAGATATTTTTAACGATCCTGCACGTAAAAGTAGGTTTAGAAGACTTATGCAGTGGTATGGTACTGATTATATTAGAGCTACTGATGATAGTTATTGGCGTAAAAAATGTATTGAAACTATTAAAAAATTAGATTCTAAATGGCAAGGTCAATGTATTATTTTCTTGCCTGACATTAGATTTCCTGATGAAGCTAAAATGGTAAAGGAATTAGGTGGTTTAATGTTTAGAGTTGAACGACCTAACAGTGAAACTGATACACATGTTAGCGAAACATTAATGGATAACTATACTGAATTTGATTGCATACTTAATAACACAGGTACAATAGAACAGTATAGTTTAGAAGTCTTTGAAAAAACTGCTGTAATATTTATAAACTTTTTCAACACGCTATAGGAGTATTATGATTATAAAGAGATTACGAGGGCACAACTTTAAATCTTACGCAGATTTAGACATTACTTTTGACCCTACTACATCCTTTATAGGAATAAGTGACCACGGTAAAACAACATTACTTAAAGCAACACACTTAGTATGTATGCATGGTAACTGGCCTGAAGACTGGATTAGAAAGGGCACAGATGCGGCTTGGCTCGAAATTGAACTTACCAATGGTAACAAAGTTAGACGTGACCGTAAAAGAGGGTCACAATCTACAACTGTTACCATTGGTGGTGTATGCAAAACTCTAGAAGGAGTAAAGACTGCTGAACCTTATGTGCGTAAAGCTATGGGGTTTAATGCAATTACATTAGATGAATCAACAGGTCCAGAAGACTTAAATTTTATAGGTGTAAACGATTCTAGTTACGGAATGAATAATAGTCCAGAAGTTATGCTTAGAAAAATAAGCGGAATTCTAGGTACTAATGTTATAGAAGACGCTAGAAATCGACTAACTAAAGAAAAGAATAAGTTAAGTCCTAAAAGAGAATCTATATTAGAAGAACTAGGCCCCTTGCGTACTAGAGTAACCTCCAGAAAAAGCATGCTCGACACAATGGAGAAGTCTCTGCAAAAGCTTAATGAGCTCAATACAGATTGGAACGATAAGAAGCAGCGTCTCGAAAAATTTAAGAAAATCAGAGATCAATTTGAATCACCACTATATACTATACATCAAGTTGATGAATTATTAGTACTAGCAAGTAAAATTTCTAAGAATCTTTTTACTATTAAAAACAATCTTAAAACCAAAGAGTTACTTGAAGGACTTAAGTCTACTCAAATAACTATTAATGTAGACTGGAATTTGATAGATGAAATTAGATTAGACTTACAAAAACTGAAAGAATACTCAGAACTACATACCAGACTTAATAAGCTAAATACTGAAATTGCTAATCTAAAATTAGAATCAAATAGCGCTATAATTGTAACACAGGAATTGATAGCTCAACTTAAAAAAGAAAAAGTAGATCTATTAAACAAATTAGGACTGTGCCCTGTTTGCGGTCAGGTGATTAAATGAGCAAAATATTCGTAATTTCAGATGTTCATCTTAGAACAGGAAAATGTGGTAAACGACTAGAAGACGATATCTTAAATGTAGGTCTTACTAAGTTGCGTTATTTAGGAGAGCAAGCTAAGTTACAAGGTGCTTCAGCTATTGTGTGCACAGGAGACTTGGGACACTATGCAGATTGGAAATCAGTAAGCATGTTCTGGAAAGTCTACGATACTATTAAAGCGCTACCAGTACCTTTCTATACAGTTGTAGGTAATCATGATGTACCAGGTAGACTATTTACAGAGTACAAAGAATATGCACTGGGTTATTTAGAAAAGTATGGTGCAATACACATATTACACCCTAACAATCCAACTAAAATTGGTAACATACAACTCTGGGGATTTCATGCTGATACTCAAGAAACAGAAAACTTAGTGGCTGGTAGATTCAAGCCCAATAAAAAGTTACTAGATCCAGATTGTATGCAAGTAGCTATAGTACATGCTAATGTAGGAGAAGATGAAACTCCATGGCAAAAAGGACATAAGTCTCTGTATATACCCCATTTTAACTATGCTTTATTTGGTGATATTCATACAGGATTTAAACCTTATCAATTAGCTAGTAAATGTACTGTAGCAAATCCAGGTTGTCTTGTAAGAACTAGAATAGATGAAGCAAATGTTAAGCCAAGTTACCTGGTTATAGATAAAACAGGCATAACAGTAAAAGAAGTACCGCACACTGTTGCATCTAAGGCATTTGATCTTAGCTCTTTAAAAATAATAGAAAAACATACTGGCAAATCTTTTAGTGAGCACTTGAAAGAGGCAATGAAAGCCAATAACAAAGATCCTTATAAATATGTACTAGAAGAAGGCCTAAAACATAAATACAGCAAAGAGTCTATTGAACTATTACAAGAAGAAATTAAGAAATAATTGAGGTGTATTTTGGATACTATAACTTTAACACCGTGGGACTATAAAATTGGATGTGAAGAATACTATAAGGAAAACTATGATTACTACGGAAGAATTGAAGAACTTGGAGTCGGAACTAGAAAGAGAATCAAGAAATCTACTCAGACTACAAGCAATAAGCGAACAAAGAGAGCGCAAAATAGAAGAAGACAAACAAGAGATTCGAGACTTGGGATATGATCCTGACAACTTAGATCAAGTAATACAAGACCTAGAAGAAAACTGCATGCAAATGTTAGTAGAACTGAAAAGTAGCTTGAATGAATTAGTACAACAAAGAACTAAATATGACAACCTCTAATCCGACACTAAGAGATTTAGAGAATATATTAATAGGGTATTCAGCTGTAATTAAAAATGATGAGCAAAGATTAAGAAATCTTGAGACTGAGTACGCTAAAATTGATGCTCGAATGAAATTACTAGAAGAAACAATTGACCTAGCTAGAAGATGTTCAGAAATGACATTAGGCTTAGTAGGTAATATTGAAAACATCATTAGTCAAGGCTTAACTGAAGTTTACGGAGTTCCTTATGTTTTTAAGTTAGAACAAGTTAGAGAAGAAGGTAGGCTTAAAGGATTAAGACCTAGATTAAGTATTAATGGAGATTCTTTTGATGATCCTACTAGTACATATGGAACAGGTGTTATGTCTGTTATTAATGTTTGCTTTAAAATTATGATCCTTCTTCTTAGCACAGGAACTCAAAAAGTTATTGTATTTGACGAGCCTCTTGCTGGACATTTAAATACTGAATTACAGTTAGCGGCTCAAGCTTTTATTGAAAATATATGCTCTAAAACTGGTCTTCAATTTATCGCAACTACACACCTTAGTGCACCATTTGGAACTGTCTGGAAGGTAACCAAGAAAATAACTAAAAAAGAACGTAGAGGAGTATCTACTGTTACGAAACTAATACCATGAAACATTTAAGAATAAAAACAGACAACCTAGTATGGGCTATATGCCTTAGCGGTGCAGCTATTTCTGCTAGTAAAAATGTAGCAAATCCTGCATTTAATTTGGTTATTGAATCTGACGTACCAGAAATAAAATTTTTAGCTTCAGCATTTAGTACTAAAACTCCAGGAGTACAATATACTGATATTGTTATTCCAACTGACGAAAAAGAATTAGCACAGTTAGATATTGCAGGTACCAGAAAGCTAGAAAGAGAGCTTAGAGTATTGCACGGCATTGATGTAACAGAAGAAGTAAATGTGTTGACTTTGCTTGACTTAAGTACAATTGTATTAGATCAATACGGTATAAAGTCACAAGCTAAAACTTTCTATCCTAAATTAAGTAAACCACAATATGAAAAATATCAAGAATATGATTGTGTAATTACTAAATCTGAATATTTAAAATGGGCGCAAGAATATGCTCGTGGTTATGGTCGTGAATTTAATATACTAGACGCAACTAATCTTCCTGTATCAGAAGTAATTAAAGCAATCAATAATCCAGGTCTTAAACTATTAGTTGCACACGCATCTGATCCTATTTTATTTGTTGCTAAATCATACTACAAAGATTATGATAACATTGCTCAAACATTTTGCACTTTGATTATGTATGAACCTGAGTTTAGATTTGATAGATTTTGCTGTCCTTTATGGGGAGCATGTTTACCTCAAAATACTGAAGATCCGGTAGCAGAAAACAAAGGAAAGCTAAGAAAAGTACAAGAAATTTGTCATTTTGATAACCATGTCTACAAAAAGAAGAAAGCAACTGGAGAAATTGATATTATTATCAGTAGTTAATACATAAAACTGTGTAATAGTAGACAAAAACATAAGGACAGATTAAATATGTNTATAAATGATAAGAAAAAGTACGAACCACGCTTACTATGGTGTGATGTATGTCACAATAACACAGTTAATTGTGAAGTACACTTAGTATATAAGAATCGTGTAGTACAGAAAGGTGAATCAGCTATTAAATTAGAAAATTATGCACTAGATAACAGTTATACACCAGCATTAATTAAATTTGTGTACGGTTGTACACATTGTAAACACGAAAAGACAGTACATCAGCGCTATTTTACAGAACAATTATTCGGAACAAGATGTTAACAACTAATCAAAAAATCGTTACCTTAACTGTTAGAGAAATGGCAGATAAACTTGGCTTCTCTGAGTATGATGTACACATGTTTTATGATCCTTATGATCATAAGTGTTTAATTACTCTTACGCTTACAGAGAAACAAGAATTGAGATTAGAATTTAAATGAGAAAAACTAAAGATAAACCAATTGAAGTAATTGTAGACTCGACACCTAAGCCACTTAAAAAATATGGTGAGGTTCGTGACAGTCAAGGCAAATTTATTGGCCGCTATGTTTATCTCTATGAAAAATCTGATCAAGTTACATTCGATGCTTTATGTCAGTCTTGGTTAGATACTTATTCAAGAGATAATAACTTTTTTTTAACATTAGACCTTGAAACTCAAGGACTTTATCCCAAGAAAAAACGTATACTTTTAGATGCTGTAAGTTGGGATGGTAATAGTGCACTAGTATGGTCTCCATGGAGTTTTGATCAATCTAAATTTTTGGAAGTATTAGAAACAATACCCATTTCAAACCATAATTGTTTACAGGCAGATACATTAATTATAACTGAATATGGCTTTATGCGTATAGCAGATATTGTAAACGAAAAACGTAAAATTAAAGTACTAAGTTTTAATCCTGATAAACCAGGATATCAATGGGGTACTATTACTAACTACTGGAATAATGGCAGCAAGAAAAACTGGATAAGAGTAGTGTTTGAACACTATCCATATCATATCATAGCAACTGGCGATCACAAATTTTACTACTTTGATAATGGAACATTAAAAAAGAAACCTCTTAGAGAGTTTACTATCAAAGATGAGATTATTCTACATTCTCAAAAAGGATTGGTTACAATACCAATTAAAACTATGGATCCTTATAGTCCAATTGATAAAATTGGTTATGATCTTGAAGTTGATGGTACTCATAATTATATTGCCAATAACATACTTGTTTCAAATTGTAAGTTTGACTCGAAATTTATTTACTGGGAAACTGGTATTGAAATGCAGATTTGTTTTGATACAATGGTGGCAACACAAATGGGCTATGCAGGATGTTTTCCTGGTGTAGGTAAAAAGTTTGGACTTGATAATGTAATTTCAAATTTATTACCTGGGCTGAAAATTTCTAAGGCAGTTAGATGTGAGTTTATAGATAAAGAAATCGGCACCCCTTTTACTAATGAACAAATTGAGTATGCTGCTTGTGATGTTTTAACCACACATCGTCTTGTGTATCCTCTAAAGAAAAGACTGTATAATGAAGGCCTAACTACTTTATTTGAAGAAGTAGAACTGGCTGATATTTCATTGCAAGTTCAATCCGAGTTAGATGGTGTAGCAGTTGATTTGCCCGTTCTTGAGTCTATGTATGAAGAGAAAATGATAGAACTAGACTCTCTATTAGAGGATATTAGAAAAGAAGTAGAAAAATTTCCTTTAAATAAACAACCTAAATACAAAAAAGGAGACAGATTTAATCCTAAATCTCCTTCTCAAGTTGTTGATTTAATGGGTCAGTGTTATGATTATAGAATGACCAGTACTAACAAAGAAGGAATGGTCAAAGCTTTAACTGAAACTAAAGAACCTATAGTCCAAAAAATAATTACATTTAGAGATTTATTTGACCAAGTCCATAAGCAAATGCAAGGTTGGTTGAATGAAGAAATAGATCGTACTGATAATACTTTACACCCAAACACTAATACATACGGAACTAACTCAGGCAGAGAATCACAAAACGAACCTAACTTGATGCAGGTACGTAAAGATCAGCGTGGAGTTTTGATGGCTAGACCTGGAAACTTGCTGATTAAAAGTGACTACTCTAGTTATGAGTTTAGAGCTTGTGCTGCTGTTACAGGTGAGCCTTATTTAGTTCAGATTTATAATGACCGTGCTGCTCTATTACCAAAAATCAAAGAGCTAGCAGAGTATTATGGACAAGGTGATGATCCTGAAGGATTTATTAAGAAAGTTAAAGCAGGTAAAATACAAGTAGCTAGTGATGAATTAGCTCTAGTTATTGAGTTTGACTCTACTGACATACACAGAAGAAATACTGCTTTGATTCTTGGTAAAGAAATAGGTGATGTACTTGCAAATGAAAGAGATGGTATTGGAAAAACTTTAGGTTATGCGGCTCTTTATGGTGGCGCATCAAATATGGTTCAAACTAAATTAGCGGTAGCTGGTTTCTTTTACGATATTCCAAAATGCGATAAATTACTAGATACATTCTATTCTAAATTACCACTAGTTAAGCAATGTGTAGATGAAACTTATAGACAAGTTGAGGAACAAGGATGGGTTCAAACTATGTTGGGCAGGAAACTATATTTTGATCTAGGCCCTAAATGGCGTAGAAAAGAATATCAGACCAGACTAAGTGAAGCTCAAAGAGCAGCGATCAACTTTAAATTTCAAGGCAATAATGCAGATGCAGTGAAGTACGCTAAAGCATGGTTATGGCAGGCACATAAAGATCTTTATGAACTTGATGTCAGGCCAAAATTAGTGTTAAGTGTACATGATGAACTAGTTTACGATACGCCTACTGAAATAGTACAAGTAACAAAAGCTAGAATTGAAGACTTGATGGTTAAAGCAGGTCAAAAAGCTACTATGTACAAAGTACCAATGGAAACGAGTACAAAAATAAGTAAGAACTGGTCAAAGTGACTTGTTGATACTCTTTCTCTGTCTACTATTAAGATAGGCGCAAAATGAATAGAATGGAAAGGTCAAGCATAGAGGATATGTTGTAAATAAATGAATCAAATTATTGTAAAAGAAATCGAAAAAGGAAAATTATGTCTTTTTGATACTAAATCTAATAAATTCTTTTTAGGGGGATGCATTAGAAAGCCAGACGATCAACAATATATTACTGATCTTGCTAATTCTATAGTAAAGAAAACACCCAGAATTATTTATGGAATAGTGCAGTCAGCTTTATATGATGCTGAAAATGGATATCTTAATTACATGATTGCTAGAGACTACTTGGTCTTAAATCCTGATATTAAAGAACAAGCTTTACAGGCACTAGAAAAAATCAAACAAAGACGTCTTAAAAAAGAACAGGCTAAAAGAGAAAAAAAGGAAAAGAAAGAAAATGATAACCGAAGAACAACACAAATCAAGACTAAACCTAGCAAATAGTATAATGAAAAGTCTTAACAAAGACAAGAAAAATAATACTGTAGAAGGGTCTGGAGATTTTATTAAAGGATTTAACGGAGAAGCATTTAAAGCAAAATTTATATCTACAGGCATTGCACCTTTAGATGATACACTTAATGGAGGTCTGTGTGAAGGAACAATTAGTATTTTGTGGGGACCTTATGGAACAGGCAAAACTTGTGTAGCTTTGTCAGTAGTAAGAGAAGTACTTAGAAAAAATGGAATGGTATTGTACGTGAATGCAGAAGGCAAGATGAAAGAAGACTTGCTAGAAATGTTCTTGTATAATGACTTTACTCCAGAATATGTCGAACAACATATTGTATTTGTGGAGCCTCAAAGAGACGGAGACTCTCTAATTAATGCAATTGAGGCTATGCTGGTCGATCCGAAAACTAAACAGCTTCATCATATTTTTGATTTGATTGTCATAGACTCTATGAACACTGTCATTCCTGGTAGTATTGTAGATACTTACTTGGAGAAGGGTGTAGAAGGTACACCGCAAATAGCAAGTAAATCTATGTTGCAGACTAAATTTGCAGATAGACTTATGAGCGCACAACTACTAAGAGATGGGTGCCACCTACTTATACTTGCACAGGCAAGAGCTAATATGAGTGGTATGCCTGGTATGGGCTCTTCACTTAAAATGAGTATGGGAGAGGCACTTAAACATGCCGCTAAGCTCATTGTACAGCTTAGTCCTGTACCCATGTATAAAAACTTGACCGTGGACGGTAAAACTAAACGGGTGAAGATTGGTCACACTATTAATGTCAATGTTGAAAAGCAGGGCGTTAAAGGTGAGATCAAGAAAGGTGAATATAGCGTAATGTACGGTGAAGGAGTCGATGATTCTCAAGCTGTATCAGAAAAGCTAGAAATGTTAGGTTACTGTTTGAAGAATGCTGATTGGGGCAGAAATGTAGTTAAGATTCCACTTAGAAATGGTGACTGGACATTTAAAAAGAAGACTGATGTTATTGAAAGGATTAAACTTGATCCTGAATTCAAAGACATGGTCAAAGAAGTGATTAGAAATCACGATCCTAAGATAAAAGATTTTGTAGCTCAGCTAAAAGGCTTTGATGCAGAACAACCGTCTCTCGACGTTAAAGAAGAAAGTGAACCTGTAGACTAGATCTACAGGACGTATAAGGAATAAAATGAATAATGTAGCAATTTCTGGTAAGATTATTAACCAGATTCAAAAGAATGAGTTTAGTGGCGGCGAAGTTAGTAACTTTACACTACTAGTTATGGGCGCAGGGAACAAAAACTCTGAAAACAAAAATGGCTTTGTTAGAGTAGCTGTATTCGGACAGCAATCTGAGTTTCTAAATAAGTACTTCCAAGAAGGAAGTTATATTGGTGTAGTCGGTTCTCTTCAACAAGACACATGGCTAGACAAAGATACTCAAGCTAAGAGATCTGAGATTAAGGTACTAGCTAGCAAGCTAAGTTTTCCTGATGGACCTAAGAGTGGAGAAGAAGTTACTACTCCTACTTCAGAAGCACCACCTAAAAAGATAGGCGGTAAAGCTCCTAAACAAGGTGACGGCGATTATGATCCGTTTGCAGATTCGTAGGAATTATGGTACTAAATAAGCTCTCAGACACAATTGAGTTTTACGTTGCTGGGATTGCTTATACAGGTTATGAGGGGTACGCTAAAACTTTACAAGTAGGTACCCCTCTACAATTAATTCCAGAACCTGAACATGAAATAGATCCTAATGCTATAGCTGTGCATTGCAAGTATAAAATAGGGTATGTTCCAAATTCTGGTTATACTTGTGCAAACTGTAATGCAGCTATTAAGTCTAACTCTAGTTGCTGCCCTAAATGTAATAGTGAAGAATGGATTAAAGGCGGCTTGGCTACTAGGATCAAAATTAGTAATGTACTAAACAAAGAATACGGATGTTGTATTACAAAAGTCAACCAAGTAGGAGACCGTACAGATATTTTTGCGACGCTGGTTACTTAATCCAAACTCTATTATCTTACAACGCAGGACAAAAATATTAAAGAGAACGATTTATGAACCTCAAACAAGAATTAATTGAAAGATACGGCCCTACAAATTTTGATAACCCATTTAGTGAAGAACTATGGAAAGACAACTATAAAGATTACGCAGACCAAAATGTGACTGACACAATATTCAGAGTAGCTTCTGCTATTGCTTCCCAAGAAAAAGATCCAGATTACTGGACTGAACAATTTTTCTGTATGCTTAGTAATTTTATGGCTTGTCCAGGTGGACGTATAAATGCTAATGCAGGTACTCAATGGAATGGTACCACAATGTTTAACTGTTTTACTGGTCCCAAAGCAGAATACGATTTAGATAGCATAGACGGTATCTATCAGACATTACTTTATCAAGCTAAAACACTTAAGTCTGAAGGTGGATGGGGAATGAATTTTTCATTTATTAGACCCAGAGGATCTTTTATAAAGGGAATTGGAAGTGAGTCTCCAGGAGCAGTTAAGTTCATGGAGATTTTTGATAAGTCTAGTGAAATAATTACCCATGGTTCAGGAACTAAAAAGAAGAACGCACAAGGTAAAGAGAAAATTAGAAAAGGCGCACAAATGGGTGAGCTTAATATATGGCATCCTGATATTGAAGAGTTTATCTTTGCCAAACTAACTCCAGGTAGACTTACAAAATTTAATATCTCTGTAAATTGTACCAACAAATTTATGGATTTGATACTTAAAATTGAAAGTCTTAAAGAATCTGGTGCTTCTCAAGAAGAGATTGATGAAGTAGATAAGTGGGACTTGATTTTTCCAGATACTACTCATAAAGAATTTAAGTCTAAGTGGTATGGTAGTATTGAAAATTGGCAGAAAAAAGGTTACCCTGTTATAGTATATAAAACAGTCAAAGCTACTGAGTTGTTTGAAAAGATTGTTACATCTACATATACTAGAAACGATCCAGGTATTCAATTTATGGACATAGCTAATCACACTCATTTATGGAATTATGGTGATGAAGCTAGTGAAATTGATTCTAGTAATCCTTGTGGTGAGCAAATGATGCCTCCTGGATCTGCTTGTGATTTAGCTTCTCTAAATCTTACTAAGTTTATTTACTATAATGAATTAGGACATCCTTCTGTTAGACTGGAACATATTAAAGAATGCGGCTCTTTGTTGACTAGATTTTTAGACAACGTCAATGATATTTCTATGGCTCCTCTTGATATTTACATGTCTAACATTAAAAAGAGAAGACGTATAGGTATTGGCATAATGGGCTGGGGTTCTCTTTTGTTTATGATGAAAATCAGATATGGTAGTGAACAAGCGGAAGCCTTGAAACAAGAGATTATGGAAACTCTTTGTTACTCTGCTATTAGTGAAAGTGTTAACTTGGCACGAGAGAAAGGTATGTTTGAAGGCTGTGACCCTGAAAAGCTGGCTGATCATCCTTATTTTGACTTAATCAACTTGCCTGATGATATTAGAGCAGAAATTAGAAAATATGGAATGAGAAATAGTTCACTGTTTTCTATTCAACCTACAGGAAATACTGGTATATATTGTGGTGTTATTAGTGGCGGTTTAGAGCCTATATTTTTACCTCAGTATATCAGAACAATGATTATTCCTAGGTGCCCTGATCAGTTACTAGATAAAGCTCCTAAGTATTGGGAAGGTCAATTTCATGAAACAGAATGGTTTAAGTTGACCAAAGAAGGCGACGATGAGATTTTGGTTGCTCAAATTGATGATGTTAAATACAAGATAGATAGAAATCGTGGACTTACTAGAGAAATACTATGTGAAGACTACGGTGTACGGTATCTTAAGTCTCGTAATGAATGGGATCCTGAAGCAGACTACGTAGTAACTACTGATAAGTTAAGTGTAGAAGAACATCTAAGAGACATGAAAGGATGGGCTAAATGGATTGATTCTAGTATTAGTAAAACTATTAACGTACCTAATAAGTATTCTTATGAAGATTTTAGAAATATCTACTTGGACACTTACTGTAGTGGAGTGATAAAAGGTATTACAACATATCGTGCCGGCACTATGACTAGTGTATTAAAAGCAGTAGATGAAGAACTAAATGATGAACCTCATATTACTGATACAGTAGCTCCTAAAAGACCTGACATGTTACCATGTGACATAATTCACAGTACTATTAGTGGTGAGAAGTGGACAACATTTATTGGCTTGCTTAATGATCGACCATATGAAATTTTTGGTGGTTTAAGTGAGCATGTAGAGTTACCTAAAAAATACAAGACAGGTTACATACTTAAACGTAAGTGCGAGAAAGCAAATTCAAAAGGCAGAATGAGCTGCTATGATTTAGTAATTGGAGAAGGCGAAGAACGTTTTGTAGTAAAAGATATTGCAGTAGCTTTTAATGATGTTGAATTGGCATGGGCAACTAGAGCTATTTCTACTATGTTAAGACATGGTGTACCTGTAAGTATTGCAGTGGATCAGCTAAGTAAAGATATGAACTCTAACTTCCAAAGTTTTAGCAAAGTCATTGCAAGGCAACTTAAGAAGTATGTAGTAGATGGAACTAGTAGTGGAGAATCTTGCCCAGAATGTGGGTCTAAATTGATATTCCAAGAAGGTTGTCATTTATGTCTGCAGTGTGGATCAAGTAAGTGTAGCTAAATTGGAGTAAAGATTGAGACAAAATAAAAATAAAGAAGTTGAGCCTGAACAGGTTCATAAGACTGAAAGATCAGAACCTATTGATGATTATATAGGCGAAGAAGATGTAGAAACAGACAAATTAGGTAAGGTAGACGATCAGACACAACAAAGTTCAGAAGTTGTGTCTGATGTAGATGAAAATTACTCTAATCAAAAATGTGGATCGATCCTAAGTATTGGAGGCCGACAAGCAGATGTTGCTAAGTTTCATGCACAAGCTTGTGCAGTACCAGATCCAGTTACTCCAACAGTTCCAGATCAACAAACAGCTTTTCTTAGATTTAATTTAATTCGCGAAGAATTGGTTGAACTTGCAACTGCAATGGGTATTACTCTAAGTGAAGATCTTAAACCTAAATATTATCATCCTTCACAGTTTAATATGATTGAAGCTATTGATGCTTTAGTGGATATTGAATATGTAACCAATGGTGCATATTGTGCACTTGGTGTAAACAGTGCTCCATTTTGGACTGCTGTTCACGAAAACAATATGACCAAGTTTATTGATGGTTGGAGACGTGAAGACGGAAAATGGATGAAGGGCCCGTCTTATGTTCCAGTAAATCTAAAAAAGGTATACGAAAATGTTTACGGAAAGTGATTACGATTCTTATGATTTAGTAAAATTATTAGATGAGTTTGAAGAAAGAAAATTAACAGTTCCAGTGGTACTTAGATATGAGCATACTAAAGGGTATAATATTTACTATACCCTTTATGATTTTACAAACAATACAAGAACCATAAAAATAAGCGTGGTAGTCCATTCACTTGGTGAGGCTACTGAACGCATTTACAAGCAAGTATTAACTAAGTTCAACTTTATTGAAGAGTTGAAGAGAGCAGAAAAATGACAGGTATTTATACATTATACAACACAGTATCGAATAAAGTATACATAGGCGGAGCAGAAGATATTACATTTGCATGGTCTAATGAAATTACAACATTATTAACTAAAACACATACTAATACACACCTACAAAATTCTTGGAATAAATATGGTCCAACTGTGTGGCAGTTTAGTATTTTTAAAACTTGTATGCCTAGAGAACTAGAAGCACTTAAAAATGCTACAGTTGATAAATTTTTAAACGATAAAGGCAAGGCAAATGTTTATAACGTGCCTGAAAAACCAGCACAAGTAACTGTACAATCACCTAGAACAGTTCAACATATTAAGCCAAGTACTATTAATCCTAGTACACGTGTAGGTACAACCACTAGACCAAATGTAGTTGTAGACAGAGAAACTAGTGTAGCTAAGTATTTTACAGTTCCTTTTAAGTATAGAAAGACCTTGGCTGCTGTACAAGCAACACAGTCTGTGCAGCCAACACAGTTACAATCTGCACAACTACAAACTAACACATCTAGATTTCGATCATGCGCAAAATGTAGTGGTCCTGTTTACATGAAAAACAAACACTACAATAAGTTGTGTCCTACTTGTTACAGTAAACTAGTTACTAAATCTTAATTATCTATGGTAGGTGTTTACTCCATCCATAATTCGCAGAAACCAATGCAATACATAGGTAGTAGCATTGACATCTATGATAGATGGGTTGCACACAAGAAAAACCTTAGATCTAATACTCATATTAATTCCAAGCTGCAAAATGCTTGGAATAAATATGGAGAGTCTAGTTTTAATTTTTACGTGTTAGAAATCCTTCCTGACAATAGTGATAAAGATACCATATTCAAAACAGAACAAAAACATATTGACGTTTTTAACTTTGATGAAGACCTGTACAACCTAAATCCTAAAGCTGGAGGTCCTCCAGCAATAGCTAATAGCAAAAGCTATGTAAAAGGTATGTATAGAAACGAACCTGTTAAACCAAGATATTGTCGTATTTGTGGTGCTCAAATATATTTAACAAAAAAATATTACAGAGTTACGTGTGGATCGCAGGCATGTATTAGAGAAACATCAAGATGGAATTCACCGACGAACAGAACAAAATAATTTTTAGCAATGGCAGATACAACATAGCAAACTGTTGTGCTGGATCTGGTAAGTCTACCGTATTAGCTGAAAGAGCAAAGAGATTGTACAGGGAATTTAATGAGCCTGTATTAGTATGCACTTTTAGTAATGAAGCTGTAACTAGTTTAAGTAAAAAGATAGGTCCGGAATTTCAACCTCACATAAAAATACAAACAATACATAGTTTGGCTTATAACATAGTCAAAGATTATTGGTCCGTGCTGGGAGAGATTATTGGCGGCACTGAATGGTTGTCTGCTCCTAAAATAGTTGATAAAGAAGAAGAAATCAAGCTTATATCTGAATTGTTTTGTGGTCGTGACCCTGAACAGATTTACGATACTTTTGCAGGTCTTAGAAAATTTAATATAGACAGTAGTGACTTACTTAGAATGTACATAAAAGGCATTTATTTTGGAAAGACTAGTAAAACTGATATTGAAAACTTTAACTCATATGAAAAGACTAGGCTAAGTCGTGGATTAATTAATTTTGATGATATGGTTGACTTGGCCAATATTTTAATGCCCTTGCCAGAAGTAAGTGTGCCTATGAGTAGAAAGTATAGTCACATACTTATTGATGAAGCACAAGATACTAGCAAGTCACAATGGGCCATTATTAGGCCTTTAGTAGCTCATGCAAAGACTACTTTGGCTGCTGCAGATAGAAACCAGTCTATTTATTCATTTAGAAATGCAGATGGATCTGTACTTACTGATCTAGGTTATCTACAAAATTCTATTGTATTTAACATGTCTGAAAGTTTTAGAAGTGGAGAGGAAATTTGTGATTTTGCCAATAAAGTAGTTACAGACAAAAAAACTAAGATTAAAACAAAACATAAAAAGTCCAGTGTACTAACTCATAATTTTGAATCTAGAGAAGATGAGATCAAATTTGTATTGAAAGGGCTAGACAAAACTTCCGCAATCTTGAGCAGAACTAACAGTTATTTGGAGTTGTTTGAAAGAGAGTGTATCAAAGCAAATATTAGTTATGCTGGTCATGGATTTTATAGAAGTCCACACATTAAAATGCTAAGTGAATTTATTCAAAATTACACTGGTTCTGACCTACCTTTTATGATTGAACAAGCTTTTATGCAAAACTCAAAGTACGGTAAAGTTGAGAAAGAGGATTTTAAGTTAGTACAAAAAATCATAGATACTGAGACTTTGGCTGGTTTTCAGAAACTAATAGCTAAATCAAATGCTATGAATAATGAAGGTATTACTTTGATTACTTGTCACGCTAGTAAAGGGTTAGAATGGGATAAGGTATTTGTAGTAGGCGCACATGAAGGTATGATGCCACACAAATTAAGTTCTGACATGGAAGAAGAAAGTAACTTGTTTTATGTTGCTTGTACCCGAGCTAGAACTAACTTACATTTAAGCTACGTAAAGGATCCAAGTAGGTTTATTCCTGCTGAATTCATAAAAAAATAGGCCCCTTTTCTTTGGGGCCTATTACGAAGAATATATCTTACTTCAATGTCACTTTGAAATTGAGGTCAGATAATGTTACGCCTAATACAGAGAATCCAGGGAAAGACCATGTCTTGCTATTACCCTTGGCCATCGCAGTTATTTCACTTGCAATATCAAAAGTGTGCGAATATACGTTTAGTAATCCGCCTAGATTAGCTACGATCTTAATTTTATTACCCATTAAACTAACTACAATATGTAGCGGTCCTGGAATTGGTAGTACTTCTGTAAAAGACTCACTTGGAGCTGGGAAGTCATGTTCTAGGTCGAAAGATCCTTTCTTAGTGAAATTAAAAATCCACCATTTTTCGACTACATTATAGTTCCCGTAAAATTGAACATCAAAATCCATATTAATCACCTACGTATGAATAGAGGGGGTTTTCCCTTAGATTATTTTTTTGGGCCTAGCATGTTAAAAGTTAGTAAGATGAAAATATTAGATTACTTTCTTATACTTATAGCATTTATTATAGCTTTGATTGTATCAATTACTGCTGGGTATATTGTTAACTCATATTATGGTGTACACTCACAAGATACTAAAAAAATATCTACAAGTATGTCGGTTAAAGAAAATGAAGACCCATTTGACGGGTATGATTATTCTTCTTTAAAAATTTCAGCTCTTGATGATTGTTGGGATAGGTTTGATTTGCAGTCTATTAGTGATTTTAATAAAAGTGATGTGCCACGTGTAAAGCTGACTTTGAGTAAATGGGAAGAGTTTAATAAGAAAATTAAAAGTGCCAAACTTAGAGAAGCATACAATGAATGGTTAAATTTTTATAAAAATAAAACTAATGAACAAATTGTTCGTTTTGAAGTTAGGAAGCAAATTACTGCTTCTTTAAAAGATGTACATTCTTATGCCTCTAATATCAAATAGGCACAAAAATGCCCTGCAACCTATATGATTGCAGGGCATAGATTATATTTTAAGTATCTGGTGTTACACGCATTATATCAGTACCTGCAGCATTCAATTTTAGTATTGCAGTTTTGCCAGCTGCAATAGATACTCCAGATTGTCCTGTTATTTTAACTGTAATAGCTTGATCTGCGCTATTAGTTATAATCCACTGCCAACCTAGATTAGATCCTTGGTTTGCTGATAGTGCTGGAAGTATCCAGCTAAGTCCTACACTAATACCTGATCCTGTAAATGTAATAGATTTATACTTAGATGACAGGTAAGTAGCAGTTACATTAGAAGTTGTAAACGCAATAGATGTTGTAAGTCTTTGTGTTTCTTGAGTATAGAAGTTTGCTTCTTTTGCAAGTGTTCCACTTGGGCTAGGTTGTGTACCAGGGATTAATTCCATGTTAGTCCAGGCACTAAATGAAGTATCTGTAGCAATAGTACTTGTTCTAGCAAATAACTGAATTAGTAGTGATTGCTCTGTTCCGCCTAGATAGATAGTAGCACTTACTCTTTGCCATTGATCCATAGGTGTAATTAATACCTGAGTAACATCTCCATTACCAGTTTGTAGCTGAAGTGCAGGAGCATTTGTGCTTGCTTTAGGTACATAAACCCACACACTAAAGGTAACAAAACTACCTCGAAGATAATACATATCTAATACACTCAAAGTGTAAGTAGTTAAACATGTACCCGTTGAACCGCTTGGATTTAACTTGTAAATATAGTTTGGACCTGAACTAGACATACCAGTTTGATAGTTAGGAATCAAACCTGTAATAGTACTAGAAGGTACAACACCTGCACTACCTACAGATCCACTTGCTCTCCAAATATTGGATGTTTCTGAGCGACCTAGTCTAGCATCTTCAATTAAGTTAGGTCCATAGAAAATAGGTTGAGTTATTAGATTATACGAGAACTGATCATATTGTACATTTGGTTTATCTTTAAATGCTAATACAGCATCTCCTCCAATTATATTGGAGTTGAGGTCCCACATCCAAACTGCACCAAACGCATAGAAACAGCTAGAAAAGATAACTGCACCACTAGGGTTAGCATAATCTGCTCTCAACCATTTTTGTACTTCTTGCAAATTAGAACCGTCAGGTGTAACAGCATAAAGATGTACGTAAGCATCAGAGTTACCTGCCCATGAGCCGCCATTAAAGTCAGATTCGGATTGAATTAATATAGTTCCATTTGGCATTAAACAACCATGCCAACCTTCACCAGAAACTCTTCCAGATTGAGTTGTTACAGTATTTGCATTAATATCAATCTGTCTTAAAATGTTACATCCATTAGGAGCTGCATATCCGTCATTAGGAGGGAATGTACCTACATTGGTATATCGTGCTGCTTGGTCAGGAACAAAATAAGCATGCCAGTGTGGCTTAACAGCTGTTACAGATGTAGTTGTAAGGAAAGCGTCTGAGCCTGTTATATTGTGTGTATTATCAAATGCTACACTAGACTGATCAGGTCTAATATACAAAGTATTTACGCCCATTGCTACTAGTCTACCCCATGCACCTGAAGTAGCTTGTCTCATAATGTCACCAATTATGAAGTTACTTGTAGGTGATGAAGTCCAAGTTGCAGTGATGGTGTTGATGCCGTCACCAATAATTTCAACTGTACGAGAATCTTGACCTCCCATACCTTGTGTTCCAGTTAAACTTGCAGTAGATGTAAGTGGATAAGGATTATTTCCTATCGCGTAGTTAAGACCACCACCAATATTTGAAGTTGATCCAGCAACTGTGGGTGTAGTAGTTTTGGTACTTGTAGTACCTGTAACAACTGAACCTGAAGTAAATGCACTACTACCTGGATTTAGATTAATAACCATTGTATCTGTATTGTTATCTGAAATAACATAACCTACATTGGTTCCTTGTGTAACTTTTTCACCTATTCTAAAAGGACCTGACTNACTTGAGTAAGTCAAAGTTTGCTGGAATATAGACGCAGAACTAAACCATGAACTTCTAGCTGGACCATTAACATTTGTAAGGCCCCAGTTTACTCCCCAATTAGAAGGGTTGTTACACATATCAGCTACGTCATCACAATAAAGTATACCAGCTTGATAGTCATTATCTCCACACATAATGTAAAGACGTCCATCATTCGCTCCGTAACCTGCAAAGAATTCTGCACCGTGAAAGTGTCTAATTGCTTGGTCGCCACCTGCACCAAAACTAAATTGACCATTGGTACCTTTACATGTAAACATTGTATGCCACACAAAAGGTTCTTTATCTGGTAAATTGAAGTACATCTTCATTCCACCATCACCATAATCGCCAAACCATAATACGCGTGTATTGGAATAGGTGCCGCTTGCAACTGTTATAGGTTTGGTTATGATACCACAATCACAGATTTGATGTTGTAGATAGATGGAAGAAGAATTGGTTGCAAGTACTGGTCTGAACGGCACATTTAATCCATCTGGACTCCACTCTAACCACCACACACCTGATGTATTTGTGACAGCATTAACTCCACTAAGTGTAGCGGTAGAGGTAGTAAATGTTATTGTATGTGAGTTATCAAAGTCAGCAGGTGAGTTAGCAGACTTTTCTATGATTGCTACATTACCTGAAACAGACAAAACTCTACCAGTAGCTAAACTTGTAGCTTGAGTACAAGGTTCTCCAGGTTGCGGAGTACCTGTAGTTGTGGTTCCTGTTACTACAGCTTTTGTAGAAGATTGAGCACCATATATTCCTGAACCTGTTGCAAATAATCTATTAGAAAATGCATAACTAGGATAGTTAGTTGCTGCTCCTCTGCGTGTAGTTTGACCATTATACGCCAATATACCTGTATTAGATTTATACGGTCCCCAAACATAAGGGGTGGCTTGTTCAAACATTGTAGGTGTAGTTAGTGTTGCACCACTTGTTCCGCCTGTTAGCTGATCAGTTCCGTCAAATTGAACTGTTCCTGTTTGCTGTACTATTAAAATACCAGCACTAACACCTGCACCTGTGTCATAATTAAAAATACCTTTTGCTCCGGTATTAGTTTGAGTGATAACTTCTCCACCAACAAAAGTACCAGTTTTGGTTCCAGAATAAGTAAACTCAGCAGGAGCAGTCCATAAAAACTGTCCTTGTACCATCTTATTTTTATGTACTGTAGCTGGTGTAACAACAGCACCAGTATAACCTGGTATTACATAAGGACTTTGAGGTATGATTTGATTTTGTATAGTTGTTTTAGATGGCCCTGGTGCAGGTGCAGGCTGTGACCAACCTAGCATAAACATTGCTAGAAATGTAAGTATTAGAAGTAGTTTATTCATTTAAAAATATCCGTATTCTGTAATAGTAAGTGAAGCAGTAGAAGTCAAAGTTACTGCATATATTGGTCCTACGCTAAGAGGAATATACACACTAGTTCCAGCAGGGGCGATAAACATATATGTTCCTGAAACATTAGAAATCCAAGCATCACTAGCGCCTGTATTAGCGACTAAAATTCCAATAATACTGGAACCTAAGCTTGAACCGTTGTTTGTAAGTACCGATCCTGGTGTAGTTGTAACTGTTTGAACTGTGCTTGGTACAGAGTATTTATATACGCTAGCAGAATTAACTCTACTAGTTCCTGCTACAGTAACAGAAGAATTACCTGAAGCATCAACTGTAAGAGGTCTAATAGAAGTACCATCAAAACCTGCTACAACTTGAACAAGTCTATCTTCAAGTGGTAGGTGTTCTAAGTTTCTAAAAATTCTGTCTTGTAGGCTACCTTTGCCACCTATACGCCAAGTACCTGCACTTATTTGTGCGTAATTAGTATTTGCTCCTAAATAACCATTGGCATTACCGTTAGTTCCAATATAGAAACTAGGTACATTTTTAAGAATTAATACATTGGCTGTAGTAGTTAAAGGTTGACCACCATTTACTGCATTGCCCCATATTTGGGACCAAGATTGTTGAGTGGGAGTAACTGTGAAAGAAGTAGGAATCTGTGCGCCAGTTTCAGTAATAAAGTAGCCTGTAAATACAGCACTTCCTCCTACTGTTCCTAAACTTATTTCAGTAAGAGAAGCTATGTTAAGTATATCGATTTGTGTCTGCATATTAAGTACCTACTAATCAAGTAAATAGAGTGGACCTAGATACTCTTTAAACTTAACTCTTAATGATTCAGGCATACTTAACCTAAATTCTTTATCAGATATCTCTACTTCTAGTTCTTTTACTGGATCCCATTTAGTAGGTTTATCTCCTTCAAGAATCATACATACAAATTCTTGCTCTTCTTCGGTTAATGTTTGCACAAACAAATGTAAACTTAAATTGTCTATATTTGGATGTATAGCAAAGTTTTCGATTACTTCTAATCCTGGCTGCTGTTTATTTTTGTCTTCAATCATTTTCTGAATTAAATCTTTAAATGAATAGACAATAGCAGAACTTAGATTAGTTTCACAATTTTCTATCGCCAATAGAATAGCTACTTGACCTGCATGCCACAATTCCTCTTTAGAATAACAGCTTAATTGATATTTAAGCATTTGAGCTGTGCTACTCATATCTTTGCCTTGTGCACCAAATAACTTTAAGAAGGTACGTGTATAACTAGTAAAATATTTACCTTTTACACACACCTCAATCAAAGTTGCAATGATGCTAGCAAATCTATTTAGAAGAATATTGCGAGCTTCAACAGCTGTTAATTTAGCTATCCATGCATGTTCTTCTGTTATTTCAGTCTTATCTTTTGATTGGGCCACCTGTAAAAGTGGCCCAACCTCATGAGGAGAGAACTTCTCTACTCTTTTTTTATATGGTTTTTTCTGCATTTCATTTCTTTCTTCTTGTAAATCTTGTAGCGGATTTAGGTTCTTCTATTCTTCTAGTTTGTGACTTAAACAAAGGTTGTGAGTCAGATATTTTGGGACTAGGTAGATCTGCTCTAAAAGATTCTAATACAAGTATCTCTGTACCTATATTGCGTCTACGCTCAGGTCTAAGATAGCCTTCTTTTAATATAACGTCAACAGATTTGGAAACGCTGTAGTATATTCTAACTTCATCAAAAGCTACCAACTCTACTAGTACAGTAAAAGTTGGATCCATCTCTCTTTCTTGTACTACTTTACCTGTACCGTCTAACTCTGCTTTTTTGTCGCCGACAGTTACGGACTTAACACCACCAAGTAAATCTTGTAAAGGCGGATTTTTAAGTACGTCTTCTATAGTTCTACCGTGAGCCGTAGCAATTAGTTGAACTCCTCTTTGAGCAATAGTACGAGCAGCATCAGCTTCAGCTTTAGTACTTATTTCGTCAATAAGACAAACTTCCATTGTATGAGATTCAAGAGCTGAAATCATTGTTTCAGATTGATCTTTAAAGCAAGGAACTTTAAATCTTCTAGCCAGTCCAATACATGGGTGAGGAATTTCAGATTCACCAGCAATCTCTCCATTCTTATCAATAACAATAACTCTTTTTGATTCTGCTAATTGATTGGCTAGCTTTCTAAGCATGCTTGTTTTACCTCTTCCAGGAGGGGCAACAAGTAAAATTGATTCACCTGTTTCAACCAAGTCTTCGATCAAAGATATTGCTCCTTGAAAGAATCGGCCTACTCTCATAGTAAACCCTACAATTTGTCCTTCTTTACCAAACACAGCACTTATTCTGTGAAGAGTACCGTCCAAACCAACTCTACCATCACTACCAATTTTAGGCAGTTTGCTAATGATATGATTTATGTGTTCTCTGCTAATTACTTGATCCGTATAAATTGAGTTAAAATTCTCGACTCTATACTCAAATCGACGACCAAGGTCAATAACAAATTCAGTCAATGCCTGTGTGCAACTTGGATCTAATTGATCACGTAGTTCACTAGGCAGAATATTAAGAAGTAGCTGGATTTCATCCATAGGATACACTTCACGTCCTTAAAGTTTTAAGTCCAGACTGGTTGGTCTGGACTCATTCAAATAGAGAACTACGGATCCAATTTAACTTAGTTAATAGAATCTAATCCAAGAGGTTATTTCTTCGGCTTTAAAGGTGTAACTTACTGAATTTTGGAGATCACGTGCACTAGCTCCACTTGTTTTACCAGTAATCTCTACTCCAGTCAAAGTCATACACTTACCTAAATACTCTGTATTTTTTAGGCCTCGTACTATTAGGGTAATATTAAACTTACCTGTGTACGGGGCTCCTAATGCCTCCGAAAGAGGATCTAGAGTATCTAAGTAGTCAAACAGAACAAAGGTTCCACTAACCAAAGTTACAGGTACTGATTCTCCGTCTACCATTTTTGTGCAGGTTTTATATTCTTCATGCCAAGTAATAGACTCTACATTCTTAGCTTGATGCGCATCAAACAACACCGTGTAATCAAGACCACAATAATGTGGTCTATCTGACCCAGATTCAGTCGATTCTACAAAACCATAATTACCTACTTGACTTTCTATTTCAGAATCTAAATTAACCAACTCTACTTCTACAACTGGTGTTTGAGGAGCAAAATCTACTTCATCAATAACAGTGAATTGGTTATCAGGAACTTGACAATTACCGACATTCAAAGAATATTTAACTTTAGAATGATCTGCTTTACGTGTTGAATTAGTGTACACACAATCAAATACTTGACAATTTTTATAGATTACAGGAGCAATCCTGACAGTAGACTGACGTAGTTCTTCTGGAACTGGACCATAGACATACAAATCAAATTTAACAGAGTAAATAGATTCGTTATTATCTTCTAGTAATCTAGCAAATGCAGAGTTACATTGCATACTTGGGCATTCTATCTCTATGGTAGAGAAAGCATAACTTTCTCTACCTTCAGATTTACTAATATTAAGTGAAGTAGCTTCGACCTCAAACTCATCATTGAGATAGATAGCCACATTTTCCATGTCACTGTCTTTTAGTTTCAACATTAATTACTTCCTAGCTCAAATTTAGCTTGTGCTTGAGTAGCCATTTCAATATTTCTTTGACTCATTTGTTGCTGCATTTCAGCTTTGGTAGTGCATTTAAATGCTTCCATAATCAAAAATAGAAGTTCTCTTTGATCGTATGTAGGTTGAATGGGAACACCATTTTGTCTAATAGTGTCACTCAGCTTGATCGAATCATCCCAGTAATCAATAAAATTACGTCTTTTAGTGACTGCTGTCATAAAAATAATAAACTGATCTAACTCAGTTGGTTCTGGCTTAATTAGATTTTCAAGACCAGTAGGTCGAAGGACCAAACTTGCACAATAAGCTTTAAAGTCTTCTTTTAGCTTTTCTTTGTCTACATCTTTACCAGCGTTGTCAGTTAATTGAAAATTATCTGGAAGGATAGGATCGGCTAATGCTTGTGCAGTTACAGAGTACAAAGCGTCTACTACATAAATATCTTGTGTTATATCATTATGCTTTGATACTTCTACCAGTTTATCACATACATACTTTCTAACAGTTTCAAACTGTACTTCTTCTGGCTGGGTTAATAGATCCCAGTTCTCTAGTCTTTCTCTTGCTTGCTTTTGCAGTTCAAGTAATTGTGCGTTTTGTTCCATTATTTTTCTTCCTTTAAATCTTTAGTTTCATTTACTGGTTTTTCAGATGAGTCACCCTTTAAATGGTCTCTCTTCCAATTTTTAAGTTTTTTATCTGATTCTTCTTTCTTTTGATTACTTTCTTTGATAAACGTATCAAGTACATTACAACCATCAACTAATTTACCGTCTACTTCAATATAAAATTCTGGCATATCTAACCAACCTGCTCGTTTCTTTGTGTTTGTAAAATTAGGAGTCCAATTACCTTCTGACAGCTCATACTGCGGTTTATTATCTGTGTCTGGACTTAGTGTAAACAAGAGTTTGTATAAAGGGTAATCATATTTATTATCTTCATGAATACTATAAAATTCACCTTCAATTTTAACTCCGCATGTTTTTCTTACCAATAACACAAATTTTAAAAATTCATCAAATTTGTGCTCTGGTATAATAACTAGATAAAAAGATTCTGTTTCGGTATTAGAATCATCATTACCATCAATATAGACTTTTGCTTTGATTCCAAATAACTTGTCAATATTAGCAGTAGAAACTTTGGGCTCTAAAAAGAAAGGCATATCTTTTAATTTAGAGTAATGCTCGACTACAGCATCTACTACTGTAAGTCCTTGATTACGTGGTTGCAAGCCAAAGCCATCATCGACTTTAAATTTTCCTTGCCATTGACGATTGGAAATGTATTTTGTGTATAGTTCTTGCATGATTAAATTATGATCACTAATTGTTTATAGAATAGAATTGCTTGCGTTGCTGCTGCACCACTAAAATCATAACTACCTACTTTATCTGCTAAAGATATTTTGATGTTATCGTACTGTAGTTTAGGAGTAGCACTGCGTTCAATAAACTTATCAGGTATCTTAAAATAACCTTGACTAGTTTCAATCCATTCTTTGGATTTAAGTTTACTTATCACACTTTTCTCGCCATTTATATACAGCAAGTACGTGATTAAAAACTTCCCATGATTCATCTGATATGTCAGCTTCTTGGGCTCCCCACAACATAGTTTTGTGATCTAAATGAACTATGAGTGCGGTTTTTATATCATTAAATTCTGGAACATTATCTTCGATTCTAGTAGCACGTACATAAGCACATACTTGTAAGTCGTAACTAGCATGTATAGATTTGCTAGTTTTAAAGTCAATCATTACTATTTCGCCAGTCAGTAATTCTGCCAAAGCATCCAAGGTACCAGCATACATAAGAGTATCATGCCAAACAGCTTTTTCAATACAAATCCAACGTTTAACATTAGACTCTGACCAATCTTTAAAACTTTCAATTGCCTGCTGGACTCTAGTTGTTTCATATTCAGCTTCGACTCCAAGTATGTAGTTTTCGATTCCTTCATGTACACTAGTGCCAAATTGTGCCGCCTGTTGTAGTAATTTGTCTGCTTTATACTGTCCCATACGACGCTGCCATGCATCTATAGCAGGTTTATGAATCACACCAAGAATAGTTGTTACTCCTGGAACTTTGATGTTGTTAATATGGTAGCTAGTATGTTTTTTTGGCATGTTAACCTAAATATTTAGTCAGTCCAAGTTTTCCAAACATAAACAAGAACTTAGAGTAAGGATCATGATGTAGAACAGCAATATTTAAAAAGATTAATGAAGTGATTAAGTCGATTCTTTTAAGAGAATATCCTTGTGAACTAGCCCAAAATCTAAATGTTGACTCACACTCAACTAGTCTGTGAGGTCTAAGAATATCTACAGTACAATTATTATTATCGTATTGAATACTAAATTGATCTTTGCTAACTATATTATGGTCTACTAATAAACCATGTTGTATCTTTGCAAGATCGTAGTAAATGTCTCCTGAATGTAAATCAGGACCAAAATTAGGACGCCAATCTATAAATGTAAACTGGCCTGTAATCTGATCATAAATAACATTACTGTTGTGTAAATCTCCATGGACCCTGGTACTCATCTTACATATATCTAAGTCTTTTAGGCTTATGCTATTTATCAATTCCATCACTGGTTTTGTTTTAGTTGAGTTTATAGTAGATATACGGTCTAAATCGTCATGAAGAGTCAAAAACTTATTGACTCTGCTGATAGTCTTGTCTAAGTAAAATGACTTAATAAAATCAGGTTCAAAAGAAAATTCACTATTAACCCAGTTACTAGCTACAGTATTTAAAAACTCTTTATAAGTATGTGGATTACATATCTTACTAAACAATTCTCCTGAGCCTTTTACATACTTGAAAAAATGAGTAGTAGATTCAGTTATCTCAGGAGTACCGTTAATTAGCTTTCCTCGTGCACACATATCAATTACTGTGTTAGGATCTGAAAAAAACTTGATAACATAATCATTAAAAATATATACAGATTGATCATCTTTAAGCAAGTAAGGGTCAGAATCTTCAAGTTGGGCTATTAATTTTTGTGTTAGCTTAAAAGAGTCTGGATTGCCTGTATCATGCCAGTCAAGACCTACAGCTTTAAAGTGTATATTGGAATTTAACATGCAATTAAGTATGTCTGCATCACTTACATGAGTCAATAAATCACAATGATCTTCAAAAGATTTCCAGTCTTGAACTTTAAAAATGCCTACAAATACAAGATAAGGATCGAGCTCACCTTTTTCTTGGATAGCTAAAACTTTTGTGCCATTAACTAATACAGTACGGTACTGTGATATGTCACCTAGTACATGAGAACAACCTATCCAATTCTGAGCAGTTAAATACGGAACAGTACAAGGACGTGTTATAACAGCATCACAACTATGAAATATCCATGGACCTTGTAAATATGGAAGTGCCTGGCTAATACCATATGCCAAACTAGAACCAGGACCCTCAAACAAATCAAGATCAATGACTTTTATATTTAGATCTGGGTGTGCTAATTGAATGTACTCTTTGATTAAGCCGCCCAAATAGCCTACCTGCACCACAAACTCAGTGGTTTTAGGATAAGACTCAATTATATAACTTAGTACTGCTTTGTTGCCAATTTTAAGTAGAGCTTTAGGAAGACTTTTAGTAATACTTCCAATACGTGTACCCAAACCAGCACAAGGTATAAACACCTTCAATTTTTCCAATACTACCAGCTCCACTTTGTATTAGGATCTGTACCTGGATCAGAAAGCTCATTGGTTTCACAAGAGACCAACCAATGACGATTTAAAGTAGCAGCCCCATACATCATATTTAAACGTGATTGCGGTTCTTCTACTCTTACCAAACACTCATCTAAGTTTGGAGCTGTAAAAGCAATGGGATCTCTAGTACCAATTTTATATTCACCTACCAATTCTACATGTACGTCTTCTGGTTCTGGATAATCCGTTTGTAATCTAAGTACATCATCTGGATAATTGGTACTTGCTTCTACGTAGTAAGTATTTTCAAGTGCCTCCATTCTATGAACAGTACGTGGACTAATATGCATATAGTCACCTGGTCCTAATATAAATTGAGAATCCACAAAGTCAGGTTCGTTTACTCTGACAGTAACTTTGAGTTGACCAGTTATTACTAGTATGGTTTCTTCTTTAAAATTGTGCAACTGTAGACTACATCTACAGCCTTCTTTCATAAATAGCTTCTTGAACAAATAACCAGTACTGGGTCCAAGTATATGTTCTGCACCCCAACCCTTCTCAACTACTTGAGCTTGATATGGCACTCCAAGTAACAAATCACTTTCCGTTTCAATTAATGTGTCTAAGCTGGTATCCATCTATTTCCTCGTGTAAAGTTAGTATCGTATCTTTCAATAACTTTGTAAAGGCTATTAACAATAATTTCTGTTGTGTCTACATATGTATCTAGCTCTTCAATAAGTGCTTCATATTCAGGGGTTTGAAAATTATAGTGGCCACATAAGAAAGTAAGATGTCTAGGCACAGGGTTAGTTTCTGGCTCACTTAGCCACTTTTTCCACTTCTCAGACTTCACACATACATTTCTCCACTCTGTAGTATCTATTTCATATTTATCACATAGATCTAAGACTACCAGTGATTGAGTTGTTCCTAGTTCAGGTGCTACATTCATTCCACCTACAACTCCTACTCTTTGCTGAATTTGTTGGGGGGTTAAATAGTCAGCATTATGCTCTCTAAGTTTAATTTGGTAGCCCAGTAACATATCATTAATCATTCCAGCGCTACGTGAATTGAACTTACCTACCTGTAGACCATCCAAAGTTAGACTACCTGTATTAGCTACATACCATTCAGGATTACAAAAAGACTTGAAAAAGCCTAAGTTAGAATAGATTTTATCTAAATTTTGCTCTGCTTGTCCTGTATTTTCATCAGTACCTACTGCAAAGCTAAGTGGGTATCTATTTTTAATGCTTGCATATTCGGTTAGATATTGAACTACTCTTTTACTATCTTCAAGAGGATTATCTGAGTGACAAAAATCTACGTGTATATTATGGAAGCCTAATACCACGTCTGTTTGAAAATTATTAAATAGTTCTTGAATATCAGTTCCAGAAGGCATAAATCCTGGTCCACCATGATCTCTCTCAAAGGCCACCATAGCATCTGGATAAATTTCTTGAATAGCTTGACAGTATTCTACATAACTTTCAGTAGTCCATCCTGTATAACCTCCAAGATAATTAATTTGATTTAAGCTGCAAGTAAGACCAAGTGAAACTTGTTTTTCATGGCTATATTTATACACAGCTGCAACAGATAATTGGGACATAGGTCCAAACCAAAGTAAGGGTTTAGGTATTAACATATTATTCAATCTCAAAGTCTATTGGTCTTTTAAGTTTACCAATATGCATAGTGGTTTTTTCAGGATACTTTTCTTGCCAAGGTTTGAAGTGACCTGAATTTCTCTCTACATTAATTGCATGGCAAGTGTGCAAAACGTTTACAAGTGGACCAGGTTTTAAATCATTAATAATAGTTCTACAACCTCTTCCTAGTCCCATAATCAATTGATCAAAAGGAATTTGTAAGTCTGTGAGTTGTTTTATTGTTTCATCATATGACGACCAAGGTCTACCAGTTATAAGCACAATTGTATGTCCACTTACAACCCAATTGTACATCATATCAAGTACACCTGGAAGTACTTGAGCTGGTTTAGAGATTTGAGCTTCTATTCCTTCATTATAGTGAAATAATATAGTGCCGTCAATATCTACGAAATAAGTTTGAGATTGGTGTTCCATTATAGTGTTAGTGTTCTTGGACATATTACGTATCTAATAACGTAAACATGGCCTTCAAATTCAAATCTAATATCATTAGAAACCATGCCTTCTCTAAGCCCGTCCCAGGCTAGATGAGAACCCCATGTAACCTTATCATAAATAATTCCTGGAAATATAGGACAACGATTTATTAGATCATTTTGTGCAAGTAGCATTGCTTCTTCTGTGCACTTAGCTAGATTATTTAAGACATAATAATCATGTATTTCCGTGTCTCGGTTAATTTGTCTTATTATTGCGAAAGCTTCTTGTATCATTGTCTATGCATAAACTCCTTTCTAAATTTGGGGTGAGAGTAAATAATTTGATGGACATCAAAATTAGGAATAAGCGGCTGAACTCTGTAGCCGCTATTATAAAGTATTACAGCCCATATACGTTCCCAGCACTCACTATGTAATTTTTTGCTTGGTAAGTTTTCTGCTTTAAAATAGCCTTTTGATTCTAGGTCATCTAAAATATTTCTGGTTATTAGTATGCAATTAGCAAATATTCCACTTAGTGGTATTTTAGCTTCACTACCGCAAACCTGGTAAATAAATTCTTTGTGTTCATCTGAGCAAGCTAAGAAGACTGGTTGAAAAGCGCAATAGCTGACTACATCACAAATAGCTCGTTTATCTTGAAACTCTTGTAACCAATTTGGACTGACAGGACACATTGAGTCTTGGATAAGCAAAAATTCAGAATAATCAGTTTCACGATACGCAGTTAATAAACTACCTGTTTCATAGGAGCTAGAATTTGTTCTAAGTACGGTATATCCTAATCTTTTTAGTTCAAAGAGATACTCAATAGATTCGGGTTCTTTAGAATTATTATCTACGATAACAATATCATAGCCGCCTGTTCCATGTGCAGACAGTGCTTGTAAAAGTTTACGTAGCATTGGCACAGAATCGTGAAAACTGATTACTATTGCGCCCATTTAATTATCACCAAATTTTATAATATCATTCATAATAAATTAAACCATCTGATCTTTGAAGTGTTTAATTGCACGTTCTATGCTCTCACGCACTGTTATTTTAGGAAAGTAAAGTTCTCTTAATTTACTAGCATCTCCTACACGAGTATGTACACCACTAGGTGCATTATTATTAACTAAAATACTAGCTGGATTTTTAACTGTAGCTAAATCCTTAGGAGTTGAAGTCCATAACTCATTTTTTAACGGCATACCTGCAGCTTCACAACAAAGAATAGCTAAATTTTGAAATGAAGTAGAAATTCCTGTACATAAATTTAAAGCTTCTACAGAAGGATAGTTACTATTAATAACAGTAAATACAGCACTTACTATATCGTCAATGTGTATCCAATCTCTGCAACTATATGGATCACCCCAAATTTCAAATGGTCTTTGATTTGGATCTAGTGCTCGTTTTATAAAACTTGGAAAAGGATAGCTTAGATCTTGAGTAACTCCACAGTGACCTGAAAAAGGCCTAAACACATATATCTGACTAGTAGTAAACCTACGTGCTGTTTGCGCTAGTTTTTCTAGGTTAATTTTACACCAACCATACGCAGCATCTGGTTCTCTTGGGTTATACAGATCTATATCAGATTCTGTAAGCAAAGTAGCTTTACTGGTTTGCAGCTCAATAGGGTAGGCTGCACTACTACTAAACAATACAACTTTAGCCGGGTTAGTTCTAACAACCCAATCTAAACAAGATTGATCAATACTCAAATTCTCATAAATATTCATAGGATTTGAGTTCATGTTTGCACGACCACCTACGTTTGCTGCACAATGTACAACCAGATCAAATTGAGTATTGTTGGTCTTAAAAAAGTCTCTGCAATCACTACCAGTTTTAATGTCTAGGCAATTTACATCGTATCCTAGATCTTTAAGTTTAGCTAAAAAATGTTTGCCTACAAATCCGGCACTACCTGTTAATAAACATGTTTTCATTTTAATTCTCTTATTTGTAAATACTTATAATACATTGCTCTGATTCCTAATTCTATTTCTGTAACAGGCAAACAAGTACCAATTTTTTTTTGTTTGCCTAGTACATAGAAAGTACTACTTACTAAAAACCGATTTAACATGCAATCATACTTAATGTTAATTATTGGAACTTCGCATTCTGAAAAACAAGATAAAAGTTCTATTAGACTAGGATACTCTACCGATTTCATGTTTATTATATCTAGCATTTATTTATTCCTTTAATCTCAAAGAAATTGCCAGATTGATCAACCAAGGTTTGGTGCATAAAAATAGTATTGACGTAATCAAACCAAATTTTAACGTAGCCAGCACTTTCCATGTAATTTGTTATTAATTTATTTGTCTCAGTTACGCCTAACCAAGAAAGACTGGGTTCTTCGTGCATTTCAATAATGCACATACTAGGTGCATAGTCTATTAGATTAGAACCTTGAAGTACTTGTAACTCATGACCTTCTACATCAATAACTAATAGATCTATATATCCTAGGTTATCAAAGACTTTATTTAATTTGATACAAGGTACTTGTATTCCTTGTTCAGATATAGCGGTCCATTCTTCGTCAACATTAATATTAACGTATCCTTCAAAGTCACTAACTGCAACATTCCAAACTTCAATATCATTATTAATATGTCTAGCTTTACACTTCTCTGCAAAGTCTGGAACCGGTTCAATATAAATACCGTGCCAACCATCATCTGCAAGTAAACAAGTATTCGAATGTGTCTCCCCGTCATACCCGCCTACTTCTACAAATGTTCTGGGATAATCATCTGAGTCATGGTATAAGTAATGATCGTATACTTCATTAAGAGTAAATAAGGTACGACGTTCTATAGGGTCAGGTATTTGGCAATCAATTGGTACACGGGTCTTCATAATTTAATTATTGCAAAGTGGCACATAAAAATCTAACCCAAGATGTTCCGCCACGATTAAGAGTATTTATAATATTGGCGCACAATACACCACCAGTGCTAGAATTAAAGTTTATAGTAAAGTATTTTTCAACAGTGCCAAGTCCAGCATCATAGCTTTGAGAAATAGTAGATACATTAGCATCATTTAAAATAGAAACTTTACAGGTAACAATTCCGCTAGAACCTGAAGTATAAATTCTAAGTGTACGAGGTACATTGGTTGTAGGCATAAACAATCTAAATCCATATCCAGATGCAGTTCCGCCTGTAGTATTAATGCCTTGTCCATTAACAAGATTAGATATAGTAGTTGTGCCTGTATCATCTCCACCTGAAGCTGAAACAGCAGGAGCAGTAAATGATGAGGTAGCTAGATTTCCTCCTCCGTTACTACCACCAAATATCCAATCCCAACCCATTGCTAATAAACCACCACCTAATGCTTTAGAGTGAAAACTATTAGCAGCTGCCATTCTAGCAACTGTAGTAATGCCTCCAGGAAAAAACCAGTCTACAGTACCTTCAATTGTTAAATTAAGCTTGGCAGGCATAGATGTAGCTGACCCTGAAAAACTTAATGAACTAAGTGTAGGTGTGTAACTTAGACCACTTGCTCCTGTGGCACCAGTTAAACCTTGAATACCTTGAGGACCTGTAGCTCCTGAAGCTCCAGTTGCTCCAGTTGCTCCAGTTGGTCCTTGAGGGCCAATAGAACCTGAAGCACCAGTAGCTCCTGTAGGACCTTGTATGCCACTAGCACCTGTAGCTCCAGTACTACCAGTAGGTCCTACAGGACCTACTGATCCACTTGCTCCAGTGGCACCTGTAGGACCAGTAGACCCTACTGGTCCTGTCAACCCAGTTAAACCTTGAATGCCCTGTATGCCTTGAATACCTTGTGGACCAGTAGCACCAGTAGGACCTGTTAATCCTCTTGGACCAGTAGGACCAGT
>JGI24890J29729_1000134_pt1 | contig 58917 bp, 90 predicted proteins | sample FreactcultureFD7_FD_29729 | JGI IMG/M metagenome (IMG submission 29729)
TCTGGTGACTTTTGACGAGAAATTTTAAACATAAGACTGAAATTTTCTTCCTTTAAAAACTCGTTTTCTTTCCGTAACCGTTCAATCTCGTCAGCAGCTTCCTGCATATTAGCCTCGGCCTTTTCAATGTCCTTGTCAGTGTATCCACCGATTTCCTGACGCAACCGTTCAACAATGTCCATCACTCACCTCCTAATGTTTTATGAATTTTGTCATGCATATTATCCAACCACATTTGTGATGCAGCCTCCACCAATTCACCTCCTGTTGCTTTGGCGATGGCGATGCCGATTCTTGCCCTCGCGCCCTTATCCGCAAGCACAGGTGTAACTTGCTTTTGTTCCACTATGTATCCGTCTGGTCCAGGCTGCGCCATACGTTCTGTCCAAACCTTTTTTGGTTTGTAATTGGTTTCATCGGCATAGAACCGCAGTGTTTCCCGCAGCCTGTGGTTTTCTGCTTTTAATGCATAAACCGTTTCGGCCCAATTTTTATCAATGCCCACATTTGTTTCGTTTACATTATCGGCAAAAATTTTTAACGCTTCCCGCAACCGTTCAATCTCGTCAGCAGCTTCGTTTGCAATGCGGCTGGTTTGTGCATTCTCAAACCATAAACAATGTCTCTCATGGCATGGCTTCCCATAGTTTGATTCCTATTCCCGCTAAAAAGAATGGAACACTAATCCAAAAAATTGCCCCGAAGAGTTTTTCCCCTCTCGTCATGATTCTGTCAGTTCCAGAAAACAAAACGCAACCGCAAAAACCGAAGCACATTCCCAAAAAACCAAAAGCGGTCATCAATTGTCCCCAAATTTTTCCATGATCAAACCTTCGCGGATTTGTGTTGGCCCCTCGCAGACCCGACAGAAACCTGTTTCAAGGTTTGGTGGTGCCGCAACCCATTGCTGGGTAGTCTGATCCCATTCGGTTGTAGTGGGTGCAGTGATATGGGTGCTCCCGCACCGTTGGCAGTAATAGAAACGAATTTTCATAGTTTGTTATCCTTTTTCATAAGATGGTCGATCTTCTGGCCTATCATTTTAAACGAAAGGTTTAATATGTCAAGAGGCAACATCTTGCGGTTTGGTTTCGGTTAGGGTATTGTTTTATCAATAAAAAAGGGCGGGTTGACCCGCCCTCGCTCTTTGTCATCGTTAAGTTTGTCTGGGGTTTGGAACGGCATTTCCGCCTGTCCTTTTCCTTCTTTTTATCCGGTTTAATCCGGTGCCTAAACAGTGGCGATGCCAGTGCTTGGGCTTCTATATGCCTTGGTTTCATGTTTGGTCCTATGGTTTGGTTATCCCGTTCGGTAAAGAAAAGGCCCCCGCTTATCACAAGGGCTTCGAATTTTCCCGTTCGGTATTATTCCCCTTCCGCTTCGTATTCAACATCTATCAATTCCCAACCCAAATCTGTCAGCGGGGTTTCTTCCGCGATTTCATACGCCCTATCGTAATCCTCCGCTTTAATCGCGATTTGATAGGTTTTGGTCATTGTCACAAGGAATTCGCGCATTTCGGTTACTCCTGCACTTCGCTGTCGGAAAGATAGGCCCACTCGCTGCAATAGCCTTCATCATTGTTGAAATCGTATCGTACTCCGTCCCAATAGTCGATTGGTTCGGGTAGTGGCTCTGGCGGCAATTCGGATGCCTTCAAATAGTTTTCGTGTAGCTCTTGAATGAATGCCATAGCATCCGCCCGATGGTTGAACACCGCCACGCATGGGTGATCAAGAATTGTCGAGTCGTTTAAAACGGTCCAAACGGTTTGTGTCATGTCGGTTATTCCTTTTCGATCAAGTATGAACGGGCCAAATCCCATTCGTTTTTGGGGAATTGGGCGCGGGCTTTGTTGATTGCATCCGCTAGATCACGGGCTTTCACGTCTACATGATCCGATTCGAGCCGTTGGAATTCTAACCGAAACGTGTTTTCCGGTTCAATCACTTTGACGGTTTCGAACAAGACGTAATGGGTTCGGCCTGTTTGGTTTGCTTTTTTGGTCGCTTCAATTTGCGCATCCTGCAATGTCCCGTAAATATCGCACCGATTAAAATCCTTTAACGTGGTTTGTGACGTGCTGTCTGATACAATGTAAATCATAGGTAAGTTTCCTTTTGGTTGTAGATGAAAGATAAAAAAGAAAAATGGGGCTTTCGCCCCATCTCTCAATAGTCGCGCACCACAAAACCGGACATGTCCTTTTTTGCTTTGTTGCCTTTTGGTGTTAATCCTACGATCACGCCTTTGGGATCAAGAAAACGCAAATCGTGCTTGTCACCATCAATAACAGGATAGCCCCAAAAATTGCGGGTTACTGGTAAACCATGACCGAAAATAACCGCGACATTTTCGCCTTGCGTTAATAGCGTTTTGCATGCTTCCTCGTTTGTTTCGGATCGCGAAAACGTCAAATGGTAGTTTGCTGGTAACTTGCGCTTGAAGCGGCGATGGTTTTTCGTATAGTCCAAAAATTGAATAGTCGGGAAATGGTCAAAGATCGTTAGACCGTTTTCATCTTTGATGCTTTCCCATGCGATATCCGTTGATCCGTTAGGCCGGACCGCAAGTGTCAAGCTTTCACGTTTGGCGGATTGTTCCAGCTTGCCAATATGCGCGACCATCTCCGCTAAGAATGCTTTGCGATCCGTCATAAAGTAAGCAATCTTATTCTTGCGTGATAAAGTGACTTTGTTGTCCTCCCCATCTTTGCGCATTGCAGCTTGTCCGGAATGTTCGCCAAGACAGATTTGTTCGCAACCCTTTGTTGAATTCCCGCACATGTCACCAAATCCTGCCGTTCTAGCTGGTGCCATATAGTTTATAGCGTTAAGATACCCGTATTCATTCGCCTTGATCGCCTTTGGGCTATCAACGGAAAAGAACCTTTTAAATTGTATCTGCATTGTTCGACCCTTTCTAAACGACCGTACCCACGGTCTTACAGCACACGTTAAACATTGTCCCACAATAGTCAAGCACAGATCAATCTATAAGTGTTTATACGTACACAAGCGCAATAGGCCGGAATGCGAGAGCATGTAAGTATTTATACGTATATTGCATTAAACTAAAAATTGATCCATTGTCTGTGTGTCCCTAATGGTTGGGATAAGACAAAAGGAAAAGAGCCTATGTTTACCGAATTCAAAAACGTTAACGAATTGCCCGCCGCTGTGTTCAAAATGGAAGCACATGACTCTAGAAGTGCAAAATACAAGCACATTCCAACAATCGATATTGTCCAGCACATGAGCGAGCTTGGATATGGTGTTGTGCAAGCACAAGCGGCGAATGTACGGAAAGCGCATAAATACGGGTTTAATACCCATATCGTGAAATTCCAGCATTTTGATGCACCTATCCAGCATGACGGGACCGTTTCACAGATATTGTTGCGGAATGCGCACGACGGGACAAAGGCTGTGGAATTGTTTGGTGGTGTTTTTCGTTTTGTTTGCGCAAATGGTATTGTGACCTATTCCAAGGACTATGGGAGTGCATCCCTAGGCCATCGCGGCGGAAACCTTTGGGATCGCATCAAGGCCGCTGTGGAGCATATACAGGCCAGCACGAACGCATCGGATCGCTTAATTGATGGGTGGACACGTAAACACCTATCATATGCGCAGCAATTGGACTTTGCCCAAGCTGCATTGGAATTGCGTTATCCGGTTGCAGATAAGCGCCCCGTTGTTGCTGGTGACCTGTTAGAGGCAAAACGTCCGGAGGACGCACAAAATAACGCTTGGTGCACGTTTAATCGCGTTCAAGAGCATTTGACCCGTGGCGGAATACAAGGTGTTGCAATGGGCAAGGTTCGGTCTATCCGCAAGATTAGGGGTGCAGATAGTGACTTGCGCTTGAACGCTCAATTGTGGGGCTTAGGTGAACGATTGTTCGCCTGATCCTATCTCGCAAGTGCGAAATACTTGACCCCCCCCAAAGTGCCATTTTATGTTGCGGCGCACAATGGGGATGACAAAAAAAGAGGGGCCCCGTAGGGCCCCTTAATCGTTTGGTGGATTGATCATATTATAAAAGTGAATTCCGCACAGTCTGCTGCAAGGGCATAGGCCCTAGCGTCATGCCATGCGACAAAACCGATATCTTCGGCGTCAACGCAGATTGCGCCCCTCTTTCCAAACTGTGAACGAAAAAACATATCGCATGCCCGAATGTCTTCATCATCCAAGCCCGATGCATCGGCATTGATCAGATAGCTAGCCCAATGCGCTGGTGCTGTGAGTGTGATGGTTTTCATGTCTTGCCCTTTGTGGTGTGGGGGCTTGCGCCCCCATTGTTTCAGATATCAATTGAAAGTGAAGCACCGGATAATGTGTCGCGCACGATATCGACAACATCATCACGTGTAACAGCCTCATCCAACGCTTCTACCGTCATCTCGACACGCGCCACGTCTAGCAGGCAATCACCGATTAGCGTGTCATGCTTGTCTAGTTGTCTGGTAATCTCCAATATGCGGTTATGAATTCCAGTCATATCAGTGCGGATTATATCAAGGTCAAGCTTGGCAAGCACGGCAACGGCTATAGCTTCGATCAATGTTTCGTTGTTCATTGTATCAGTCCTTTGTGGTGTTGGGGGCCTGCGCCCCCGTTAATGTTAAGCGGCCTGTTGATCATCTTGCGCGATAAGCTCAAGAGCATACCCCATTGCATGCGCAGCCTCTCGCAAGGCCTCATGTGCCCCGCGCATATGATAGGCACGTCCACCACCCTCCTTGTAGTAGGCGACTAGCAGCCGCTCATGCAGATATCGGGCTTGACTAAGAGCCGACAACAGCTTGTCGGTCGGCAGGGTCTCGGGCTTGCTCTCAATAAATCCAGTCGGCATTGACATGACATAATCCTTTTAAACGATAGTGGAATTACTATCGATTAAGAGTCTGCTACATTAAACCTACGGTTGATAGCTAGACTTTAGTCTATAAGTAATTATACGTATGCATCCCATCGTATGCGACTGCTAATCCAACAAAATAAGACTGCCTTTTTTTACTAGTCCCAAAAAACGGGACTACACCCCCTAGGAAAAAAACCCCAACCCCCATTTATGGGGGTTCCCTACCCCCCAAGTTCTCCCAAAATTCCCACGATTCTTGAGCTGTATTAAAACACTGTCCACAAAAAAGGGGGGCCGTACCCCACCCTTAAAAGGAAGCCTACGGCGGGGTATTACAATTTTTCCAAGGGCGAAGCTCTCCCGGACTCCGCGACCTGTAGGAGGTGCTCTATTAGATCGGTGGTTGCTTTGACAATCGCCGCTTTGGTTTCGTCGTACTCATACCCGTCTGGGCGTTTGTTGTACTCTAACCCTTGGAGGGCTGGGCGCAGTTCATCGTAGAACTTATGCGGGTTGGATTTGTATGGGGGAGATATTTGTGAGCGTCGTACGCACATGGGGATTTCCTGTCTAACGTATACTATACTAACAGTTATGGCTGAGGAACAGGGATTCGAACCCCAATTGACGCAGTCAAAGTGCGTTGTCCTGCCAATTAGACGATTCCTCATTAAGTGTTACCCTTCACGAATGGGGTAACTGTCTGGCATCGCGACGACCGGGAAATTCCCAATCGTATCCAGATCATTTGCTCTTTACCCGATTTCTACTTGCGAAGCCTATTCAGCGTTCGTCGGGGGGATGAGCTTCCCTTGTGTTAAACCATAACTTCAATTGTTACGGGTGTCAACAGCGGGCACCGCATTTTCCTTGTTCCACGTCGCGGTCTTTGTACCATTCGTATTTTGGTGGTTTTTCGGGGCTGTTAGGGTCGGTTGCAGGGATATACCCCCACTCATCTGTTTCCCCTCTTACCCAACCTTCACCGGGGGATTCAACCGCGTAGCGGTACTCCGGCTCCCGCCATTCCCAAAACATGCATTCGGAGATCAAGCAATAGTCCCCAATCTTCGGGCAATATTTATGGGCGGCGGCTTCTTCGGTCATCCAGTTCTTGTCCACTGTCTTCTCCTGTTAGTGGCGTGTTGCGTTTTGCAGTTCGTCTGGGTCAATTTCCGTGTACCCCATGAAACCCATAAACATCTCCACCGCCTCTTCAACTGCGGCAACATGGTTCTGTTCTGGCATTTCTTTGATGAGTAACGCCGCGCACCCGACAAGCGCGATCAATGCGACGGGTACATTCTCCCCGTTCAGGGATTTCATAATTTGGTCGGTAACCCGGTCAACCTCACTCGTCAAATCTTCAACGATTTCCGCCATTGATAAAATTTCTCTTTCAAGCGAGAATTGACATTCGAATAACCCTAGTCCATTTTGGTGCCATGAACAAGAGCGAAGTCATCAACGGCGTAAAAGTGCGGTTGCGTCGATTACACCAGAAAACCGTCAACGGAAAAAGCATTGGAAGACAACGCATGTCCGAAGAAAAACGCAAGAGAGTCTACCAAACGAAGAAACCCGTGGAGAAGAACCCTCGCAAGCGGAAAGAAATCGTTATAGACGATAGATTGCGTCGTTCTTTGACGGGTCTAGCCAAGATGGGCATGACCGTTGACGAGATTGCGGATACTATCGGTATATCCAAAACGTGGCTGTTGGAAAATTACAAACAGGAAATCCAATTCGGGCGGCAGATTGCTAACGCCCTCGTTGTGGAGAACCTGTACCAGCAAGCGATGAAGGACCAACCGTCCTCCATCCAAGCGGGCATTTTTCTGACAAAAGCCCGTATGAACTGGCGGGACAAAGACCCCGAAGAATTCCAGCGCGGCCCATCAATTGTGTTTGACTTTAGTAACCTACCCGAAGAGGAAAGGTTAAAAATGCTGCACAAACTGTCCGCAAAGTCAAAAGACCAACAGTTTATAGAAGCGGAATACGAGAACATCTCTGATGAGTAATCTTATTCTGCCTTCGCACTACAAAAATGCTCTTGACGAGCATCCGGATGAAGCAATTAAAGAAATTTTCCGGTTGGAGTACGAAAATAACATTCACAAATTCCTTCGAGGTGGCTGGAAGTACATTGACCCTAACCCGTACAAACACGGGTGGCACCTCAATGCTATCGGCGAACACTTGCAGGCGGTTGCTAACGGGGAAATCAAACGCCTTGTCATTAACGTTCCGCCTCGCACATCCAAATCTTCAATGGTTTCCGTTGCGTTCCCCGCTTGGGTATGGGCGCAGCGGGAGTACGGGCCGCTGTCAGGCCCGCATGTGCAGTTCCTGTTTGCCTCTTACGCGCAAACCCTGTCCATCCGCGACAGTTTGAAAACCCGGCGGCTCCTTGAAAGCCCTTGGTACAAAAAATATTGGGGTGAACGGTTCCGCATTACGTCGGATCAGAACACAAAGGTTCGGTTTGATAATGACAAAGGCGGGTATCGGCTTGCGACATCCGTCGACGGTTCCCTGACAGGGGAAGGTGGTAGCATTATCATCGTTGACGACCCGCACAACGCAAACGAAGTGGAGTCTGACCTTGTCCGTGATGGTACACTGGAGTGGTGGGATCAATCGATGTCCACCCGTCTTAACGATCCCAAAACGGGAGCGTTCATCGTTATTATGCAAAGATTACACGAAAGTGACCTTACGGGTCACATCCTTCAAAAAGATATCGGAAATTGGACTCATCTATGCCTACCGATGCGCTTTGAGTCAGACCGCCGTTGTATTACTCAATGGTTCATTGACGAACGGGAAGAAGGTGAACTTCTTATTCCTGAGCGGTTCGGTGAAGCGGAAGTCAAAGAACTCGAATCAAGCCTCGGGCCATTCGCGGCTGCGGGCCAGTTGCAGCAACGTCCGCAACCAAAAGGCGGCGGTATTATCAAAAGGGAATGGTGGGTTCTTTGGGATGAAGCCATTTCCGGTACGGAAGGCCTCCCCAAAACTGTTTTCCCGCCGTTTGAATACGTCATTGCGTCACTGGATACGGCATACACAACAAAGCAAGAGAATGATTTTTCGGCTTTGACAATCTGGGGCGTGTGGACAGACCGCAATGATAACAGGCGGATCATGCTTATATACGCGTGGCAGGACCGCCTAGAGTTCCCGCAGCTTGTTAAACAAGTCGGTTTGCTTTGCAATAAGTACAAGATCGATAAACTTTTGATTGAGTCAAAAGCCGCCGGGATCAGTGTCGCGCAAGAAATACGTGTTAATTTTGCGCGTGAGAATTGGGGTTTGCAACTTATCGACCCCGGTCGAGGTGATAAGGTCGCCCGCGCATATGCCATCCAGCACTTGTTTTCGGAAGGGATGATCTACGCTCCAGACTTTGATTGGGCGGAAAAAATGATTGGTCAGGCGGAATCGTTCCCGCGTGGTGCGCATGACGATTTGGTTGATAGTATGACGCAAGCACTCCTGCATCTTCGGACTATTGGATTTGCACAAAAACCCGCAGAAGCTATAGCGGAGAAGACAGAATCCATGATATACAAGCCACAGAACACAAGTAAACCGTTATATTGGGTGTAACATATGGCTCTCGCCCCGTTCAATATTCGACAGAACCCCGTTTCGGGGAAAACCTATGACGATTATAAGCCGCTAGACATTGATCTGGAGGCGGATGGCGATATTGAGCCTACAATCGACACCGACAAAGGGTATGTTAAAGTTGAAAACGCTGATGGGTCCGTTACCATCAATATAGGCCAGATGGCTAACCCCACTAAAAAAATTAACGATGATTTCCATGAAAACATCGCGATGGATATTGACGGGTCAACGCTTGGGCAAATTGCAAACGATCTTCTTCGGTTAATTGAACAGGATGATCAATCTAGATCAGAGTATTTGCAGCAGATTGTTCTTGGCTTGGACTTGTTGGGGACCAAAATTGAATCTCCCAAATCCAATTCGGCGGACGGTTCTACGTCTGTTGAAGGTCAAGCAACTGTTAAACACCCGTTGCTGCTTGAAGCTATTGTTCGATTCCAAGCTAACGCGCAAGGCGAAATGCTTCCTTCCGCTGGCCCCGTTAAACTGCGCAATGACGGGCTTGAAAACAAAACCGTTAACATTGAAGCGCATGCATTGGAAATGGATTTTAACCATTACCTGACAAGCACCGCAAAAGAATACTACCCAGATACCGAACGCATGTTTTTTTCTTTGGGGTTCTGCGGAACTGCCTTTAAAAAAGTATACCACTGCCCAATTCGTCGTCGGCCTGTCTCCGAATTTGTAGACGTAAAAGACGTAATTGTCTCCTCTTCCGAAACAAATATTGACTCCGCGCAACGTGTTACCCACCACATTAAAATGCAACCTTCGATTATGAAGCGTATGCAGTTGTTGGGTGTGTATCGCACAATTCCATTAACGGATGCTGGCCCCACAAAGAAAAATGCCGTTGAAGAAAAAATTGAAGACCTTCAAGGCGTAAAACCTACGCAGTCCGCCAATTTGGAAAACGAATTGCGGGATGTGTACGAATGCTATTGCGAATTGGATATCCCCGGCTACGAGCATGAAGATGCTGACGGGAACATTACAGGCCTTCGCCTCCCGTACCGCGTCACCATTGATAAAACCAGCCGAGAAATTCTTGAAATTCGCCGCTGGTGGAAACAGGATGACGACAATTTCTTGCGCAAGGGCGTATTCGTAGACTTCATTTTTGTCCCCGGAATTGGTTTTTACGGGTTTGGCCTGTTGCACTTGTTGGGTAACTCCACAATGGCCCTGACTGCTGGTTGGCGGCTGTGCCTTGATAACGGGATGTTCGCTAACTTCCCCGGATTCTTGTACGCAAAACAAGCTGGTCGCCAATTGACAAACGAATTTCGCGTAGCTCCCGGTTCTGGTGTCGCGATTGAAACTGGCGGGCAACCAATTCAAAACATGGTTATGAATCTCCCATACCGTGGCGTTGATGGTGGGTTCCTTCAGTTGTTGCAACTTATTGATTCGTCCGGTCAGAGGCTTGGCGGCACGGCTGAATTGAATGTGGGCGAAGGAAATACGCAAGCCCCGGTTGGAACGACTATTGCGTTGATTGAACAAGCGCAGAAAACCATGTCTTCCGTACATAAACGGATGCATTCGGCGCAAGCGCGTGAATTTGAACTGTTGAAAGAATTGTTCAAGGAAGACCCGGAAAGTTTTTGGCGGGAAAACAAGTTTCCTGCGGGAACGTGGTCGGAAGACATTCTTGTCAAAGCCCTTAATGATGTGAATTTGGTTCCTATGGCGGACCCGAATACCCCATCACAGACGGCGCGTATTCAAAAAGCTATGGCTATCAAACAATTGCAGGCCGCTAATCCCGGACTGTACAACGCTCAGGCTGTAGATGAGCGCATCATGGACATGATGGGTATCAATGACGCTAAATCGTTGTTTGCGCCTCCACAGCAGGCTGACCCAATGGCAGACCCCGCAATGGTCATGGCACAAGCAAAAATGATGGATTCGCAAGCCAAAATGGCGGAAGTCAAAGTCCGCGCCGTGGATGTTACGGCAGACGCGCAAAATCGTATTGCAGATCGCGAAAGCAAAGAGCGCATTTCTATGTTGCAACTTGCCCGCGAAATTGCAGTACACCCAGAAAGTGCGCCAATTGCGGAAAGGTTTGTTAAACCGGAAACCCAAAAATTGGCCGATAATCCCAATGTATAACCTATTGGCGGGTACCAAAATTTAGTTTATGGTGCAAATTCCACCGTGGAGATTAAGAATGACACACTACAAGCATGAAGCAAAACAGGCTGCGCACGACAAAATGAAGCGCATGGGCCTTGATAAAGAGCATTCTGCAAAGAAACATTTTGATGACGTTCATCCCTACGATGGTGTCCCCCAGTTGAGCACTGATACTCCATCCGGTCTTGCCCCTATAAGCAAGCAGCGGTTTAAGCACGGTGGCAAAGTCGCACATTTGGAAGGTAATAGAGCCAAGCAAAACTTGGGGAAAGCATCCCGTAGCAAAGCTCCCATCCCATATGAGCGCGATGAAGAATTGAAAAGCGGTGGTGTAGCCGCATTTAACCCTCTCCTCCGCAAGAAACGCGCTGCCGCAATGGCTATGCGCAAAAAGCGTGAAGGCCTCCCATACGGTGCGCCAGCAGCCCCGGGTCCGTTTATGCCATCCGGCATTATAGCCCCGCACAAAAAAGGTGGTGCAGTTCACCGTCACGAAGACGAAGCGGAAGATCGTAAATTGATCCGTAAGGAAGTTAAACCTTCCGCATTGAAACACCGCGCTCACAAAAATGACGGTGGTGGTTTGCGTTCAGAGCGTACCCAGTACGAAAAAGCTCGTCGTAATTCTGTTGACCAAGGCATGGATTTGGGTACGGACAGCCAGCACACGCAGGATACGCTGACTAAAGCGGTTCGTAACTTTGAAAACACCGCCAAAGAAACTGGTTACTCAAACCTTAAACGCGGTGGTCGCGCCCATAAAGCGGGCGGTGGGCGTTTGGACGAAGTTAGACAAATGGTTGCTAACCCGTTAAAAAAACGCGCATTAGCAGATGACATCCGTCGAGTTACCCTTATGGCTGCTTCGCCAGAAGAACGCAAAAAATTTATTCAACAAAATAAACCAGAAAACAAAGTAAACCAATCGTTGACATCCAGCGAATTGAAAAATGGTGGTCGCGCTCATCGCGCTACTGGCGGTAAAGTCGGAAGCGGCAAGGGTAAAACCAGCATTAACATTATAATTGCTCCCGAAGGCCAAAAGGGGGCATCCCAGATGCCAGCGGGCGGTCCTCCTGTTATCCCTCCGCAGTTGCTTGCCGCAATGGCTGGTGGTGCTGGTGGCCCTCCTCCGGGCGGTGGTGCTGGTGGCCCTCCTCCCGGCGCAATGCCTCCCGGTGCGGGTATGGCGGGTGCTGGCGGTGGTCTAGGTGCAGGCCCAGCTATGAACGTTGGTCGTCCCGGAATGACGGCCCCTACGCCTCCTATGCGTAAAGATGGCGGTCGTGTAGGCGGTAAAGCCCCACAGGCAGCAATGCCAACCCATCAAGAACACGATTATGGTTCCGGTTCGGGCCTCGGTCGTTTAGAAAAACGAAAGTGGCCTCTTGCTAAATAGGAGGTGACGTGAATAGTTTTGACATACTGTTCTTCCGCAAGCTGCGGGAGAAATTAAACGAAGAAACCAAGACCCGTGCGGAATTCATCTTGAGCGGGTCTTATACCAACCTAGAGGACTACAAAGCTGCCGTCGGATATATGAAAGCAATTTCCGACACACTTATCTGGGCTAATGAGATTAACAACCAGTTAATCGGCGATACTAACAACGCGAGATAGGAAAAAATGACGTATATGACTATGGACCACGTGGACGATCCACGTGAAGAAATCCGAAACGCTATCGGCGACCTTTCTAAAGTGGAAATTTTTTTTAATTGGGTACTTGTAGCTGTTTACAAACGTCCGGAACGTACCAAATCCGGGCTTTTTTTGACTGACGACACGCGCAAGGAAGACGAGTATCAGGGCAAAGCGGGCCTTGTTCTTAAAAAAGGCGTACAGGCCTTCGTCGATGACGCAAACACATCCTTCCAAGGGCAGAATGTAGACGTTGGTGATTGGGTTGTGATCCGTCCTTCGGATGGGTGGCAAGTCATGATCAACGGTGTGCTGTGCCGTATGGTGCAAGACGTGCAAGTTCGTATGCGTATTCCCGCACCCGATTCCGCTTTTTAATAGGTGACATATGGAAACCACTTCTAAAGAAGTCGTTATTGACGTAAAGCCACCATTGACGGAAGAAATTGATATCGGGGCAGATTCCCCCGCAAAACTTCCCGTAAGTGCGGTAGTCAAAGAAGAAGAATTGCCGAATAACTCTGCTGATGGCGGCATCGAACAGCTTAAACGCGAGTTGGAAGCCAAAAAACGCGAAGCGGATGAAATCCGCAGGCAAAAACACGAAGCCGAACAAAATCTTTTTCAAAAAGAAACGGAAGTTCGCACGTATGCTTATCAGGCGGCGGATAACCAGTTAACAGCATTTACAAATGCCATTGCTTCTTATGAGCGTGATGGCGAAATGTTGGAAAACGAATACGCAAACAGGCTTGAACAGGGCGATTACCACGCTGCCGCCAAGTTACAGCGGCAAATGGCGCAAATTGAAAGCAAACTTTCGACTTTGCATCAAGGTCGCGAGGCTTTAGATGAACGTCTACAGTACGAACGAACACGCCCTGAGCCACAATACCAGCCCCCAACGTACGAACAAACCCAGTACGACCCCGTTGAAGCCGAATTGCAACGTCTTTCCGGCCCTTCACAGGCGTGGGTACGCAAAAATATTCACATTATGCACGATCAAAAAAGCAAAAACCTTATGGCGGCTGCTCATTATCGTGCTGTCGCGGACAATTATCAGCCGGATACCCCCGAATATTTCAATTATCTTGAAAATGAATTGGGTTTGGTTGAGAAATCCGCGCCACAAAACACTCGTCAGCGCAATGTTGTTACGGCAGCACCTGTTGCACGAGGCGGAAGTGTTCCAACTATGAGTAATAATCAAGTTCGTATTACATTAACCCCCGAAATGCGGGCTTATGCGGACGAAGTATTGGGCATGAGTGACGAAGAGTACGCGGAAGCAATGCTTTATTACAACAAAAAGGGTCAGTTAAAGCTATGAGTGACATTAAACGCAAACCGGGTCGACCTCGGAAAGACGAAAATGTCCCAACCCAGCCCAATCATCAGTTAAATGAGGTAGACACCGTGGAAAACATGGAAATTGAAACCAAATCGGCCCCCGTAACACGCGGGATTCGTGAAGCAAACCTTCGTGCGGAGCAAATTCGGTCTCGTTCGCGCAATGAAGATTCGGATAAAACCGTTTATGACAAGTTTTACATCGATCCACGCGATATTCCGGATGGGTGGGACTACAATTGGAAGCGTTATGAGACTATGGGCATGAAAGATGGCTCATATGAAGTCGAATTGGCGCAGACTGGTTGGGAAGCTGTTGATTCAGCGCGTCATCCTTCAATGATGCCCGCCAACCACAAGGGTCCAATTATCCGTGAAGGCATGATTTTGATGGAACGCCCTTCGGAAATCTCCAACCGCGCCAAATTTTTGGAATTGCAGGAAGCCCGCCGCGTTGTAAACGAAAAAGAACGCGCATTGGGCATGGCTCCTAGCGGCACTTTTGAACGCGACCAGCGTCGTCAGGTCGTTAAGAAAGAATATATCCCAATGGAAATTCCTAAAGGTTGAGATTAGTGTAATTTTTTCCTTTAACACACTTGCGCGATAAATATTCATCATGGTATTTATCGCGTATTCACTTCCGTTACGCGCCGTAGCGGGCTTTTCTGACTGATCTTAATGTGCCGCGCTGGCAAAAGTAAGGTCATTCCAGACAGGAGCTACCTATGGCGAACACATCTGCGCCCAATGGTTTCCAACTTGCTGGCTTCCTCGACGGGCGTGAAGGTTCTCTGGGCCAATCGCAGTGGTTGATCGCTAGTGGTGATACTAACTACTACATGACGGGTGATCCCGTCTCCCTCTCCGGTGGTTACTTGACTGCCGCAACTGTCGGTGCAAACCAGATTCTTGGTGTTTTCATCGGTTGTGAATACTACTCCTCCGCAGTAAACCGCGTTATCTGGTCGCCATATTGGCCCGGTAGCACGACCGTTCCTTCGGGCACCGTCATTACTGCATGGGTTATCACTGATCCGCAGGCTACGTTCAAAGTGCAGTCAAGCGGTTCCTCCGCTGTTGTGCAGGCAAACGTCGGCAAAAACATTGACTGGGCTGGTCTTACGACTTTGCCAACTTCCGCGCAGCAGTTTAGCGGTCAGTCGATTGCATACGCCAATCAGGCGAACATCAGTGCTTCGACCAACTATGCATTCCGCATCCTCAATCTGATTACCGCGCCTCCCGGTGCAAACGGTACGGACACTACCACCCCGTACAACTACATTACTGTAGCGTTTAATAATCAGACCTTCCGCACCACTTCTGGCCTGTAAGGAGTAATACACAATGGCTATTAATCTTAGTCAGATTCGTGACCTTCTCCTCCCCGGCCTCCGTGGCGTTGAAGGCAAATACACCCAGATTCCAAGCCAGTACGACAAGGTGTTCGAAATCACCAAGTCAAACATGGCTCTGGAACGCACCGCAGAAATGCGCTACCTCGGCCTCGCCGCTTTGAAGACTGAAGGTGGTAACACCCAGTTTGATAACGCCGCTGGCGAACGTTATGTTTACAATCAGGAACATAACGAAATCGCTCTCGGTTACGCGATCACCCGTAAGGCTATCGACGATAACCTGTACAAAGCGCAATTCAAGCCAACTAACCTTGGCCTCGTGGAATCTTTCCATCAGACCAAAGAAATCTACGCCGCTAACGTTCTGAACACGGCTACGACCTACAATGCTGCAATCGGCGGCGACGGTGTGGCTCTTTGCTCTACTTCGCATCCTATTGATGGCACTACCATTGCCAACAAACCAACTGTTGACGTTGACCTCAACGAAGCAACCTTGTTGAACGGTATGGTCTCGATTCGTCAGAACTTCCGTGACATCGCTGGCATTAAAATCTTTGCTCGCGGTCGCAAACTGATTGTTCCTCCTTCTTTGGAACCAGTTGCTATCCGCTTGACCAAGACCCAGTTGCGTCCCGGTACAGCAGACAACGACGTGAACGCGATTCTCATGACCGCTGGCGGCTTGCCAGAAGGTTATATGGTCATGGACTTCTTGACTTCCAACTACGCATGGTTCCTCCTGACCAGCGTTAAGGGTCTGGTGTACATGGAACGCGTCCCCTTCGAAATGGATATGCAAGTCGATTTTACGACAGACAACCTGTTGGTAAAAGGCTACGAGCGTTATTCGGTCGGCTACTACAACTGGCGTTCGATCTACGGTTCATTCCCAACCTCGTAAGATTGGAGACAGCAAATGTCTATTACAGCTAACTCCGGTCCTTATATTGCGTTTGGGCAGAACACTATCGGCCTTGTAACGGATTACAACCCTGATCTCGGCCCGTCGCTCTTTTGGGGCGGCGTGGGCCGAATCGACCCTCGTCCTAACTTCAATTATGTCCCCGGGCAGAACTTTGGAGCTTTGACGGCGGGCTTCGCAACTTCTGATACGATGACCATTAACTATGCTCCTTACGCATTGGGGAATGCTGCAATTGCAGCAGCCGCAAACGTTGTAAGCGGCACTGCAATGACCCTCGTATCTACCAACTCCACTTCTACTGGTGTTTCGGTTAACGCTACTTGCACTAACTACAACACTGGGGTGGCTGTAACTGGCCTTCTTATGGTTGATGGCTTCTGCTCCTTCACGGGTGTGGTTGCTGCCAACGTTCTGACCGTTTCGTCCCTCACCGGGACCGTGACTGTCGGGATGACTCTTTCGGGTACGGGTGTTGCTACTGGTACTCTTGTAACTGCACAGCTTACTGGCCCTGCTGGTGGTGCTGGCACTTACTCCGTAACTGGTAACGCTACTGTAAGCTCCACGACCATCACTGGTCAGGCTACCGGAACTCCTGCTCTCGTGCAGTTGTTTGGTCAGTCCCAGACCATTGGGGTATGGAATCCACAGGCAATGGTTGCTCGTGCGGTAAGTGTTACGGGTTCCGCGTCTGCTACTGGCGGTAACATTACGATTTCTGGCTACGACATTTATGGCGTACCAATGTCGGAAGTGATTGCTGCTCCAGCAAGTGCAACGACCGTAAACGGGAAAAAAGCGTTTAAGTATATTTCGTCGGTTGTCCCGGCGTTTACTGATGCGCACAATTATTCCGTTGGCACGACTGACATCTACGGCTTCCCGCTTCGCTCTGATTTCTTTGGCGATGTAGCAATCAACTACAATGCCACTGGTATTACTGCAAACACGGGTTATGTTGCGGCTGTCACAACCAGTCCTGCCACCACCACTACGGGTGACGTTCGCGGCACCTACGCTTTGCAGTCGGCTGCTGACGCTTCAAAACGTTTGTTGATCCGCCAGTTTGTTATCCCAGCCAACATCGGTTCCATTACGGGCCTGTTTGGCGTTACCCAAGCATAATGAGGACATGACCCATGAAGGCTCATAAATCACACGGCATGCACCACGAACATCATGGTCATCATGAGCATGACATTCATGCGCATGTCAAAAAGCACTCGATGAAGCATCACCGCAAGGCTCACAAGCGCGGCGGCAAGGTGGCAGAAGGTCATGAAGTTCATGACGAAACCCCATCTGACGTGTACGCTGGTGCAAACTCCAATGTTGTTAAAGAAGCCGCTCACAAGAAGCGTGGCGGTGCACTGAAGCACAAGCATCTGGAAGCGCATGGTCACCATGCCAAACACCGCCTTGATCGTCCTGCGCGTAAGCATGGCGGCAAGGTAGGCTCGGACATGAGTCCATTCTCTTCGGCTCATAACGTTAAGACCCCTGCTGGTCGCGACGTGGGTCCGGGGGAGTCCTGAGCCGTCCACACCACGAAAGTGGGGGCGGCGTGAAGTGGATACAGGGCGCGATTAAACACCCCGGTGCCCTTCATAAACAGCTTCACGTTCCGGCGGGGGAAAAAATCCCCGCCAAGAAGCTAGATAAAGCGGCGCATAGCGACAACCCCTTGCTTGCGAAACGTGCCAATCTAGCCAAAACGTTGAAGAAGATGCACCATACGTAAAAGGGGGGCTAACGCCCCCTTTTTCATTTGGAGATTCGGATGTCTACACCAGCTTGGCAACGATCAGAAGGAAAGAGCGAGTCCGGCGGATTGAACGCCAAAGGGCGCGAATCTTATCATCATGAAACGGGCGGCACACTTAAAGCCCCCACCAAAGACACGCATAACTCACGGCATCATTCATTCTGTAGCCGGATGGAAGGGATGCGGTCTAAATTAACCAATCACAAGAATGCGCATGATCCCGACAGCCGGATTAATAAAGCATTACGCAAATGGGGTTGCTAATGGAAAAGAAACCATTTTGGGATCACCCACAGGAAAAAGATGCTCATCACAAGCATTTGACCGCAAAACAGAAATCAACCGCTAAAGCACATGCGCGAGCCGCTGGTAGACCATACCCAAATCTGGTAGACAATGCAGCTATGGCTCGAAAGAAGGGTAAATAACATGCGTTTTGTAGTAGTTACTTGCGGCCCATATACCGCACCAAGCGCAACAAACATTAAATCGGCTGCTTCAATCGGCGCGGCTGGGGCCGTGACGTTGAATGGCTCTTTAGTGTCAGGTGGTGTTGCTACTTTGGACCAGCCTCGCCGTGTTTTGTTTACTTCCGCGGGTAACGATAGTGGTATTACGTTTACCATAACGGGCACGGATTGGAACGGTGCTTACGCCACTGAAGTGCTTACTGGGGCAAACGCCACAACAACTTATACGGTTTATGATTACAAAACAGTAACGTCAATTGTTGCTTCTGGCGCGTCTGCGGGCAACGTAAGCATTGGGACAAATGGGATTGCATCAAGCCGCCCCGTTTTCCTTGACTGGTATGCGGATAGTAGTACTTATATCCAAACTGATACTGGTGGGTCTTCTGCTATTACGTACACAATCCAGCTTTCTGGTGACAATCCCAATGATCCAGCAACGGGCAGCGGCAATACGGGCTATACAAATGCTCGTTGGGTAAATTCAGGCACGGCTGCAATTGTCAACGCAACAAGTTCGCAAAATGCTAACCAAGCTGGTATTCCAACAATGATTCGTTGTTATATTAGTAATGCTGGGTCCAATACGTCTGCTTCTGTACATGTAAACTTTAACCAATCTGGTATGGTTTCTTATTAATTTTATAGGGGTTACATGACAACTAGCGGGACATACAATTTTAACCCGTCGCTAGGGGAATTGGTCCTCAATGCATTTGCGCGTTGTGGAGTACGTCGTACTGCGCTTTTGCAAGAACACATGCAAGATGCCCGCATGGAAACCAATTTGATGTTGTCAAACTGGTCCAATCGCGGGGTTAACCTGTGGGAAGTGGACGTGCAGACGGTTGTTTTGTCCCAAGGGACAACGACTTATAACGTTCCATCCAACACTATCATGATCTTGGACGCGTATATTTCGACTGGGTCTGGTCAGAGTCAATTTGACCGTGTGATCATGCCGATTTCACGTTCCGAGTACAGCCAGACTCCAAACAAGAACCAGCAAGCACCGCCCACGGTGTTTTGGTTTGACCGTTTGATTAACCCAACGGTAACGCTTTGGCCTGTGCCGGATCAGGATAATCAATACACGCTGCGCTATTACCGCGTTAAACAGATTCAAGACGCTAACTACGATAACGGGCAAACTGTCGATATCCCGTATCGTTGGTTTGATGCGTTTGCGGCTGGCTTGGCGGCTCGTTTGGCTGGAATTTACGCGCCTGATCGTGTGCAGATTTTGGGGACAAATGCGGAATCCGCGTACATGATTGCGGCTACGCAGGATACCGAAAACGTTCCAATGTACTTAACCCCGGGCCTTTCTGGCTATTATAGGATGTAATAATGTCCTATCGGTTTCATGGTCGTGCAAATGTAGACCCAAGTAATCCACGGGCGTTTGGTCGGTGCGACCGCTGTGGTTTCATTTACAACCAGAGCAGCCTTCGTTTCCAATTTGATTTTCGTGGCCCGCAGTTGCAGAACTTGCGGTTTTTGGTGTGCCAAACATGCTACGATACGCCGCAAACGCAATTGAAACCTATTATTGTAACGCAAGACCCGACACCGATTATCAATGCGCGTCCGGAAGACTACAACTACGCGAACGCCAGTTATCTGGCGGCTACAGAACCAACGACAACATACCAACTTACGGGTATTCCGGTCGATAATAACGTAGATTTGATTACCGAAGACGGAATTAACATTGTTACGCAGCCAACGGGTGTGCCGACAGGGCTTAACCCTAATGCTGTAATGCCGTTGCAGGGCACCACAAAGTATGATGTTGTGCTCCCCGTTATTTCAATTACTACAAACGGGACAACAATTGTTACGGTAACGTGCAGCAGTGCACATGGTCTTTCAACCAATTCGCAAGTGTCTGTTGAAAATTTGACCAATAATAAATCTAGCGGGTTTTATTCCGTTACGGTTACAACGGCTACTGCATTTACCTACACTGTTGCATCGCCTATAGTGGCGGGAAGTTTGATTGACGGTAATACGCGTGTGGCAACAGCCAACGTTGGCTTGCCGACAGGGTTTACACAAATACCACAAGTCGGGGCTTTAAATGGCTAATATCTCAATCACCAACCTCCCCGCTGCAACGTCGGTCACGGGCAATGACTCGGTCCCTATCGTTCAAACCAGCACAAGCGTTCGCGCCACTTTGTCGCAGATTGCGGCTTACACGCAGTCTGTGTACCCTGCGCCGGGCGTAACATCTGTCGCGACATCCGGCCCTATTACTGGCGGGCCAATTACGTCCACGGGGACTATAAGTCTTAGCACTGGCGGTGTGACCAACACGTATCTGGGCACGATGCCAACCTTGACCCTTAAAGGGAACAGCACAGGCGGGACTGCGTCTCCTTCGGATTTGAGTGTATCGACAGTAATGACGATGTTGGGGGCCGCGCCGTTGGCATCCCCAACATTTACAGGCACTCCGTTAGCCCCGACACCGTCCACGTCGGACAGTTCAACCAAGATTGCAACAACCGCGTATGTAAAGGCTCAAGGTTATGGGACGGGTTCTGTCACGTCTGTTTCGGCTGGTAGTGGTTTATCGGGCGGTACAATTACGACGACTGGGACAATTTCATTACCGACTACGGGTGTAACTGCCGCCTCTTACGGATCGTCGTCTGCGGTTCCCACGTTTACGGTTGATACGTACGGGCGCATTACAGCCGCAAGCAACACAAACATTTCCACGTCTGCTATTGGCGCGGTTCCAACATCTAGAACTATCGCGACATCTGGCGGGTTGTCTGGTGGTGGTGATCTGACTACCGATAGATCGTTTACCCTTACACCTATCGCAAACAACACGCTGTTGGGTAATACGACAGGTTCATCCGCAAGCCCTGTGTCTACGACATTGAGCAGCATTATGGATGCGACGTTGGGCAACCAGCAGGGGGACGTTGTTTACCGCACGGGTTCCATTTGGACAACCCTAACGCCCGGGGCGGCGGGTCAGCTTCTCGCAACTGGCGGGGTTGGCTCTAATCCGTATTGGGCATCTGTCGCTGGTACGGGTACTGTCTTGAGTATTGGGGCTGGCACGGGTCTTTCCAGCAGCACTACCAACCCAATTACAACATCCGGCACTATAAGCATTGCGAATACGGCGGTTACGTCAGGTGCATACGGGTCATCGTCTTCTGTCGCGACATTTACTGTCAACGCACAGGGGCAGTTGACTGCTGCGGCAAGCACCCCGATTAATGCAATTGCCCTGACAACAGGTACAATTAGCACTGCCCCAACAAATGGCACCGATATTGCCAACAAAGATTATGTTGATGGTATCGCGCAGGGGCTTAACTTCCATGCCGCTTGTAATTACGCAACAACGACAAGTAATAATTATACCGTTACCTATAACAACGGTTCTTCCGGTGTAGGGGCTACATTAACAAACGCTGGTGCACTCGCAGCTTTTGCTGTCGATGGTGTGACAATGACCAGTGGGAATATTGGTAACCGAATCTTAATTAAAAACCAAACAAACGGCGCGTATAACGGGGTTTATACCCTCACGACAGTCGGGAGTGGTTCAGTCGCATGGGTGCTTACCCGCGCAACGGATTACGACACCAGCGGTTCGGGTACCAACGAAATTGATGTCGGCGACTTTATGTACGTGTTGTCTGGCAACACGCTCGCCAACACGTCATGGGTCCAACAAACCCCGCTTCCTATTACAGTCGGCACAACAGCTTTGGTGTTCTTGCAGTTTGGCGCACAAATTACCTACACGGCTGGTACGGGGTTAACCCTTGCCGCCAACCAATTTAGCATTACAAACACTTCCGTAACCGCCAATAGCTATGGCTCCGCATCGTCCGTTCCAACATATACCGTAAACGCACAGGGGCAGCTTACAGCGGCTTCTAACACATCCATCGCCATTGATGCATCCGCCATTACATCGGGCACCCTTGGCGTTGCCCGTGGCGGCACGGGGGCAGCTACATTGGCTGCTAACGGTGTCCTGTACGGTAGCGGGACAAGTGCTCTTGGCGTGACCGCTGTTGGTGCAACTGGTCAGGTTCTTATTGGGAATACTGGTGCGGCCCCATCATGGTCCAACTTGTCCTCCAATGCCGTAACATCCATTACGTTTGGGACTACAGGTTTAACACCTTCGTCAGCTTCTAATGGAGCAATTACCGTTGCGGGGACTCTTGTTGCTGCAAACGGTGGTACGGGCCAATCAACCTATACGGTTGGTGATTTGCTGTACGCATCTACAACATCCGCCCTGTCCCGCCTTGCGGACGTTGCTGTTGGCTCCGTTCTGACTTCTGGCGGCATTGGCGTTGCTCCTGCATGGTCAACACTTTCCAGCGTGGCTGTAACATCAATTTCCGGGGGGACGACAGGCCTTACGCCATCGTCCGCTACGTCAGGGGCCGTGACTCTTGCCGGGACTCTTGTCGCCTCAAACGGCGGTACGGGTCAATCGACTTACACGGTCGGGGATTTGTTATACGCGTCGTCTTCAACGGCATTGTCCAAATTGGCGGACGTTGCTACGGGTTCTGTTCTTGTATCCGGCGGTGTCGGCGTCGCCCCTGCGTATTCGGCAACACCAACTGTAACAAGCCTTACTGCTTCCACGAGCTTAACGTCACCTATCCATAACAGCAGCACTACTTTGTCCTTGCAAACGGGCGGGACAACTGGGTTGTATATCGACGCATCGCAGAATGTGGGGATTGGGACAAGTTCGCCCACGCAGAAGTTGGATATAACAGGAAGCGCTAACGTATCCGGCACGGTTGCTATGGGGTCATCGTTCCTCCGCAACCGCATCATCAATGGTGACATGCGGATTAATCAACGAGCAACTTCTGTCACTGCAAGCGGATACACAGTTGACAGGTTTGCGTATTTTGGAACCGTGGCATCAAAGGTAACTGTTTCTCAAGATACATCTGTTTATCCAGTGGGGTTTAATGACTCGCTCAAAGTGCTTTCATCTTCTGCTTATACGGTGGGGTCTACAGAGGAGTTTGAAGTCTATCAAAGCATTGAAGGTTTGAATATTGCCGATTTAGGATGGGGAACTGCTAACGCTAAAACTGTCACCCTGTCTTTCCAAGTGTATTCTAGTTTGACTGGAACATTTGGTGGCGCATTACAAAACTCAGCAGCCAATCGGTCATATCCATTTACATACACTATTTCTTCTGCAAACACTTGGACCACTGTGTCTATCACTGTTGCTGGAGACACAAGCGGCACTTGGTTGACGACAAACGGTGCTGGCATAATTGTTTATTTTGGCCTTGGTGTTGGCTCCACAAAATCTGGAACGGCTGGCGCATGGGCTGGTGCGTATTATACGTCTGCTACAGGAGCAGTATCTGTTGTCGGCACAAACGCTGCAACGTGGTATCTCACAGGCGTACAGCTTGAAGTTGGCACTGTCGCCACGCCATTTGAACGGCGGTTGTATGGTACTGAGTTGATGCTGTGCCAGCGATATTATTACCGGATTACTTCGCAAGCGGCAGGTGATTATTTTGTTAATACGGCTTTTGCTGTTAGCACAACACAGGCTTTTGGTTTTAGTACATTTCCGGTCCAAATGAGAACAAAACCAACAGCACTTGAGCAAAGTGGTACAGCCGCTGATTATAATGTTGTTAGGTGTGGTGCTGGCACTAATACAAATTGCAGTGCTGTCCCTACGTTTGGCGTAGCAAATTTGAATAATGCCGAAACAGTTTTTACGGTAGCTTCAGGATTAGTTAATGGCGGGGCTGGTGCTATACAATCAAATAATACCAGCGCATATCTTGGCTGGTCAGCGGAGCTATGATCATGATTAACCTCTCCCTTACCGTTGAACAAGTGAACCTGATCCTCGCCTCATTGGGCCAGCGGCCTTATGTGGATGTGGCTGATCTGATCCACCGCATTAAGATTGATGCGGAAGCCCAACTGGCTCCTAAACCGCAAGAACCCGAAAGCGAATAGCATGGATTGGCAGCATGTAATTGATCTGGCGGGGGCAGCGATATTAGCCATGTTGGGCTGGTTTTGCCTTCAATTGTGGAACGCGATGGCGGAACTTCGAAAAGATGTTCACTCGTTGGAGATAAGTCTTCCAATCTATTATGTCCGCCGCGATGAATTTTCGGATAGCATAAAAGAAATTAAATCCATGTTAGAAAAGATTTTTGATAAGTTGGACGGCAAGGCCGACAAATAGGTGGAACATGGCTATCAATTACATTTGGGGGTTTTCCAACATCAAATCTGCCCCGGATTTTGAAAATCTCCCGAATGTCATTCTTTCGGTTAATTGGTCATTGACTGCGCAAGATGGCCCGCTCATTGCGTCCATGTCGGGCATTTCGGTATTTGACCCGCCAACCTCGCAGGACTTTATACCGTTTGATCAAGTAGACCCATCCATCATGGAACAGTGGGTCACGTCAACCATTGGGGCGGATCAAGTTCAAAAGTATAAAGATTTGCTTGCCGCCAAAATATACGCGCAACGAAATCCCATCAATACAGCACTACCGCCAGCCTTTAAAATAGGGTAAATTGGGTAAAATTAACCGGAAGTAACGCCATGTCGCTAACGTATACCACATTTGTATCTTCTTTAGCGAACGAAATGGCTGTTTCGTTGACTGACCCCAATTTTGTGGCGATGTTGCCTAATTTCATTGATTATACGGAATTGCGTATCCAGCGCGATTTGGACCTTCTAAATACCGTTACTGCGGATGCTACCACGGTGTTGACAAGCGGATCGCGGACTTATACCGCGCCTACAGCGTTTGTTGTGATCCAGCAGTTAAACGTTATAACCCCCGTATCTGCTTCTGTTACAACGGGCACAAAGAACGCGTTGACTCCTGTTACAAAAGAGTTCCTCGATACGATGTACGGGAACGCGACTATACAGGCGTTGCCGCAGTATTTCGCGATGATTGACAACTGGACTATATCCTTGGGTCCAGTGCCGGATCAGGCTTACCCCGTGGAAGTTGTTGGCACTCAACGCGCTATACCGTTGTCAGCGTCTAATTCGTCAAACTATCTGTCTACGTATCTTCCGGATTTGTATTTGGCGGCAGCAATGGTGTCCGCTTCTGGCTGGATGCGCAATTACGGTTCGCAGGCCGACACACCGCAAATGGCGCAGTCGTGGGAAAACCAATACGAAACGCTTCTTAAATCCGCAACCGTTGAAGAATTCCGCAAGAAGTTCCAGTCTGCTGCTTGGTCTTCTATGTCCCCGACAGTTATCGCAACTCCTACGAGGTAACAGATGGGGTTTAGCGAAATCAAAATTAAACCGGGTGTCAACGTTGAGTTTACTCCAACGCTGAACACTGCTGCCGTATCGTCTAGTAATCTAATCAGATTCCGGTATGGACTACCGGAAAAGCTAGGTGGCTGGACGAAATACTTCGCGGGTCAGATGCCTTCAACCGTTCGGTGCTTAAACTCATGGGAAGATTTGAACACCAATCTTTACCTTGGCATTGGCATGACGGGGAACCTCGCGTACCTGACAGGCGGCAACTACCAAGAGATTACCCCGCAAACTCAAACTGTAGATGTGGCGGTTAACCTTGATACGACAGCCGGGTCCAATGTTGTTACAATTCACGACACAGGCCGCAATGCCAGCATTTACGATACGGTATATGTCCAAACCCCCATTTCAATTGGCGGGATCATTATAAAGGGGCTGTACCAAGTTTATGCGTCCGGCGGGGCCAGTTCGTATCAGATACTTGCGGCATCTAATGCAACATCTACCGTTACGACAGGCGGGGCCGTACCACTTTTCAATACGACAAATGCGTCTCCTATTGTTACCGTTACGCTTGCGAACCACGGGTTTCAAGTCAACGACCGTGCGACATTCCTTGTTTCGACAACCGTTGGCGGGACCACAATCTACGGCGAATATACCGTCCAGTCCGTGCCGACGACTAACACATTTACCATCAATCTATTCCATCAGGCCTCGTCTACAACATCCGGCTCGATGAATGGTGGGAACGCGCATTATGTGTACTACATTGGGCAAGGCCCAGCTCTTCCCGGCGTTGGGTATGGTATCCAAGGTTACGGCGTTGGCGGGTACGGCACGGGTAACCCCCCTGTAACACACACAGGGACTCCTATAACCCAGTTGGATTGGTCGCTGGATAATTGGGGCCAGAACCTCATTGCCTGCCCCATGAACGGCCCTATTTACAATTGGTCACCGGAAAGCGGGTTGTTGAACGCTACAATCATTCCGACTGCCCCGCCCGTTAACACAGGCATGTTTGTCGCGATGCCGGAGCGGCAGATTGTTGCGTATGGTTCCACATTTACGGGTATCCAAGACCCGTTATTAATTCGCTGGTGCGATGTTTCGGATTATACAGTGTGGACCGCCACTTCGCAGAATCAAGCGGGTTCGTATCGTATCCCTACTGGTTCTCGCATTGTCGGGGCCATGCAGGCACCCCAACAGGGTTTGATTTGGACTGATCTTGACGTGTGGTCCATGCAGTACATCCAACCGCCGTTGGTGTACGGGTTTACCAAAATTTCGTCAGGCTGTGGGTTAATCGCTCAAAAGGCAGTTGCCTCGTTAGGGCCAAATGTTTTTTGGATGTCGCAAAAACAATTTTTCATGATGTCCAGCAATGGGATCACGGCTATACAATGCACGGTTTGGGATGCGCTGTACCAAAATCTTGATTTGAATAACGTGTACAAAATTCGTGCTGCCGCTAATGCGCAGTTTAACGAAATAGCTTGGTACTATCCATCATTGTCCGGCGGCGGCGAAATCAACTCTTACGTCAAATACAACACGCAAGATCAAGTTTGGGACTATGGGTCATTGGCGCGTACGGCGTGGGTAGACCAGTCGGTGCTTGGCCCTCCTATTGGGTCTGGGTCTGATCGTTACTTGTACCAACACGAAACATCCCCAGATGCTGCTGGCACCGCTATGAATTCCACGTTTACGACGGGTTATGCGTCTTTGTCGCAAGGGGAAGACTTTACGTTTGTCGATTACCTAATCCCCGACATGAAATGGGGGTATTTCAATCAAACGCAGACGGCAAGCATTCAAATCACTTTATACGTCACCAACTACCCGGGTGACACGCCAACCGTGTACGGCCCTTATACCGTGACTCAAGCATCCGAGTATATCAATACCCGATTCCGTGGTCGTCAAATTGCAATTAAAGTTGAATCTAACGATTTAGGCTCTTGGTGGCGGCTTGGTAACATTCGTTACAGATACGCAGTTGATGGGAGGCGTTAAATGGCTAATAACCTATCGCCCATAATTGGCAAAATTTCCGTACGTTTCGCTGGAAGCTTTTTTGTATGCCTCGTGCGCTTCTTCTGGCGTATTAAAACTGCCGAGGTTTTTGCTTTTGCCGGATATTTTAATCCACGCCCCCCATTTTTGATTGGTCGGAATAAAAGAAACGCCTTTGTAACCAGTTTTATTAGCGGAAGAAATTTTTCTATTTGCACAATTTTGTTGTTGGGTAACTTTTCTCAAATTATTCATTTTATTGTTAGAGGGGTTACCGTCAATATGGTCAATATGTTTTTCTGGCCATTTCCCGGAAATAAACAACCAAGCAAGTCGGTGGGCATTATACAACCTGTAGTCTATACTAATTCTAACGTATCCATTGGGGTGAACGCATCCTGCCAGCATCCCCTTTTGCCGTTTGCCGCGTCTATTAATTTTCCATGTAAATTTGCCCGTTTCCGGGTTATATTCCAAAAGTTCGCGAACTCGGTTAGCCGTAGTTTTGTTTTCCATTCCCAGTTAATGTCATATAATATGACATTTGTCAAATAGGAGGTTACTATCGCTAATCTTGACGACATTTTTACTACCGCAAAAAACATTGTTACTGCGTTTAATAGTTTTACGCAATCCAACATTCAATTAAGCGGCAATAGCAATACAACGAACACCTTGCTTGCGGGGACAACTACGGTTGTCAAAAACGGGGCTGGGCGCATTGTAACACTAAGCGTTATAGCCCCGGGATCAACAACTGGTTCGATTTACGACACCAACGCCACAAATTTGGTGGCATCGACTAACATACAGGCGGTTATCCCCAACACATCCGGTCTTTACCCAACCAATATGGTGTTTACAAAAGGTATTGTCGTAACGACTGGGACTGGTCAAACCGTAGCAATAACCTATTCGTAAGTGTCTTGGGCAATTACAAAACCTGTAGTATAAAGAAGACATGTAAACCGGAGTTTGAGAAATGGCGGACGATACAAATTACTTGATGCGGCTACAAGATTTTTTGACGCATGTGTTGCAGTCAAATAGCCCATCCAAGTCACCTTCGCAGCCCCAGTCAAGCGGGAAGCCGCAGATTTCTGACACGTCGGGTAATGGCACACGGTCCGATACGTGGGGCAATCCTATGGGCGGTCTTTCCTCGTTTGAGTTATATCACCCAACCGTAACAGCGTCCGGAATTACTCCGGCAAACACTGCTTCTGCCATGCAGAATGAAGTGGACCGCATTCGTAAAATGCCTACGGGGCCACTGAAACAATCTACCCCGACCACAAGCGGTCGCGTTTCTGCCCCCGCTCCAACGCAGGCTAAAACCCCGCAAAGCCCAAACATGTATTACATGGACCCCGGCGATGGCGGTCCTATGCGTTCTTTGGGCCGTTCATTGCCAAATGGCATGTCTGTCGGGCAGCAACAGGGCGGTGGATACATTTCCGCCGTTCCAATTCCGCAACCGACGACTGGCATGCAGAAATTTCTCCAAGCGGATTATTCGGGACAAAATCCTGTTGCAAGGCCGCAAGCCAATGTTCCAATGCCTCCGCCTCGTCCCGCCAACTTGGGCCAGCCAACTCCGCAGCCGCAGACTAGGACTGAAGCCCCTGCAAATAAAGATTACGGTGACCGTACCCCGCCACTTGCCAGACAACAGGCTTCGGCACCTGTTGAAGATAAAGGGTGGCGTGATTTAGCTTTGGCGAAAAACCAAGAGTTTTCGGATTTGGGGTTAAGTGGTGATAAAGCGGGTGGCAGAATTAACCATGCGCACAAAATTGCTAAAGAGAAGGCAACCCCTTGCCACAGCGGTATTATCAACATGGCTGTTGGCGGTCGCACTGACCACATTCCAATGAACGTGCTTGAAGGTTCGTATGTCCTTCCTGCGGACATTGTTTCCGGTTTGGGTGAAGGCAATACTTTGGCTGGGTCAAAGATTCTGGACAACATGTTCCATTCTTCGCCGTATGCTACAAAAACACCGGACTTTAAAGCTAATCCTAAATTCCCTTCGGCTCCCCCGATGGGAGGGACTACTACAAACACGCCCGCTCGGGCTATGGGCGGTCGTTCTATGGCCCCTAAAAGCAAACCTGTTCCAATTGTTGCGGCTGGCGGTGAATACGTTGTTCACCCGGAAACCGTTACACAATTGGGAAAAGGTGATATGAATGCGGGGCACGAGTATCTTGATAACTTCGTCAAGTATGTTCGCGCCCATACCGCCAAGACGCTGCAAAATCTACCCGGCCCTCGGAAAGACTAAAAGGAGTCAATCTTTATGGAATACGACGTTCAGCTTGCCACCCTACCTATGGCGGAAGAAATAACTGACGTTTTGCTTGAAGGCCGCGATGAGGGGTTCGTATTCCCCCCTGATCGGGAAATTGTGCTTGAGTTCGTAAAAGACATTATGAACAAAAATGGCGGTTTGCTTGGCGTTATTGTCGGCGAAAGCGGAATAGAAGGCATTATTGGCGTTAAACTAGACAAATTCTGGTTTTCTGATCAATGGTATCTTTTTGATTTGTTTACGTTTGTCCACCCCGAATTTCGGCGTTCAACCCGCGCAAAGTGCTTGCTTGCGTTTGCAAAAAAGTGCGCAAAAGAAATGCAGCTTCCATTGGTAATGGGCATCATGTCCAACATTCGCACGGAAGCAAAATCCCGGTTGTACGAGCGTCAGTTTGACCGTGCCGGGAACTACTTTGTTTACAATAAAGAAAGTGCTGGAGTGGTATAATGGGTGGCAGCAGCGGTTCATCTACATCGACTTATAGCCCGCCGCCCGAAGTAGCGGCGGCGTATAAACAGTTATTGAGCAACGCTCAACCGTTGTTCACGGCCCCGTATCAGCCATATACCGCTGGTAAAGCCGAAACCGCGTCTGAAATGGTTCCGCTTACCGTTGCCCCGCAGACCCCTAACCAAGTAGCTGCTGGTCAAAATATCGCGTCTCTAGCGGGGTATTACCAGCCATACGCTAATGCTGCTACTGACCTTGTCCAACAGGGTTCGCAACCTATCCAGTTGCAGCAGTTTAACAACCAATCCGTTGGGCAGTATATGTCCCCGTTCATGCAGAACGTTATGGGATCAACTGTCGCCAACATCAACGAAACCAACGCACAGCAACAGCAACAGGTGCTGGGCAACGCTATAGCCAAAGGGGCGTACGGCGGTGACCGTGCGGGCATTGCGCAGTCCGAATTGGCTCGTCAACAGAACCTTGCGAACAACGCAACCCTCGCGAACATTGCTAACACTGGGTACAACTCCGCGTTGGGCCAGTTTAACGCGATGAACCAGCAAGGTATACAGGCGCAGTTGGGTAGCGGGCAGTTGGCTCAATCTGGCGCGTCAGCACTGGGTAACTTGGGCACTATGGGCCAGAATGCCGCTTTGCAACAGGCACAAGCCCAATACAACATTGGCGGGGCGCAGCAGCAGCAGAAACAGGCGGAGCTGTCTACCGCTTACCAGAACTACTTGAACCAGATTGCGTACCCGTATCAACAGGCGCAATTTGAAGGTGGTCTTATATCCGGCGTTGCATCTGGCTCCGGCGGGACAACCACGTCTACTCCAGCCCAGCCCGGTGCCGCAAACCAAATCATTGGTGGTTTGGGTGCGCTTGGCTCTCTTGGCAGTTTGTTTGGCGGTGGCGGCGGTGCCGCTGGTGCCGCTGGTGCCGCTGGTGCTGGCGGGTTCGGCAGTTTCTTGGGTGGCATTGGTAGTGGCGTTGGTGCCGCCGCAAGCGGCATTGGGGAGGGATTAGGCGCAGTTATTTCTGCTATTCCTTTTCTCTCCGATGAGCGGGCAAAAGAAAATATTCATCCGGTAGGCAAAACTTTTGACGGGCAAAATATTTACAAATTTAACTACAAGGGTGACCGCGCTACTCAGATTGGTTTGATGGCGCAAGAAGTTGAACACCACCACCCTTCCGCAGTGGGCGAATGGCATGGTTTGAAGACCGTCAACTATGATGCTGCAACAAAAGGCGCGGAACACCGTGGGCACTTTGCGCAAGGCGGCGATGTGCAACAGCAGCAAGGTTTGCTGGGCGTCAGCCCAATTGCTGGCATGACGGCATCTTCGTATTTGCCAACTGGGCAAAACGCAATGGCAAACCCACATATGCCGCAAGCCCCAACGGGCAAGCATCCAAATGATTTTTCAAAAGATCAATTGTCAGATGCCGTAAAAGGCATTCGCACGTTGATGGGCAAGCCGGACCCTTCAGCTAAACCGGATGCCAAAACTGATTCTCCCCCGCCAGTCCAGCCAATCTCGCCTATCCAGCAAGATGCGTTTGGCGGACGCATTCATCATTACGGGGTTGGCGGCGTTGCTGATGCCACTCCTGACGTAAAATCTGCTGCTGCATCTCCCGCCCACTCTGATTCGTTTGATGCTTTGAAAGCATCGCAACAGAAGTATACGCAAACGCTACCAAATGCCGGAGTTATTCCAGCACCCCAAACATCAACAGGTGTTACGGGCGGCGCAACCAACGGCACTCCCATAGACTCTAATGCTCAAGCGTTGCATAATCCCGGGTTGGCGCGAAGCAATTACAGCAATTTGGCAAACAGCGGGAATGCGTCTCTCGCGGACCTTCAAAGCGCGTACGATATCTATATGCGTTCGCATGCTACGCCAGAAGCCATTACGCAAGTTCAAATGGGGTCTGGGACACCAACTACGACCGAAGTGGCGTCTTCCGACAACTTTCTCAGCTCCGGCCCCGAAGGTGGCGGGGGTGGCGGCAACAATGCTTACGGGGGTCGCATTCACCCGCATCATTTTGGTGCTGGCGGCGGCATTTTAAATTATTCCGGGTTGCCCACTAAAAAAACAGTGGAAGAAGGGGCGCAAAGTGTTATTGGGTCCGGCGCAAGTTATGATCCCACACTGGCGTCCATTGCATCGCAAGATTACTTGCCCGAAGAAAAAGCTGCTCGTGGCGGCGTGATTGGTCGCGAGCATCATGCTGGCCCAGATGACACTAACGGTCAGAGCAACGTTGTGGGTAACGGTCCAACGCCTGACGAGGTCATTACGCAGGCTCTTCCTCGCATTAAACAGTTGGAAAGCGGCGGGAAGAACATCCCCAACGCAAGTGGTTCAGCCGCATACGGGCCATACCAGTTTATGCCCAATACTTTTTCGGGGACCGCACAACGCCATCCGGAATCAGGAGTTGATCCAAACGATCACAAAAACCCCGAAGCGCAAGAAAAACTTGCTCCATTCCACGCCCGTGATCTTGCGGAAGCCTACAAAAAAGCAAACCTTCCGTTTGACAACAACGCGTTGCGCATGGGTTGGGCATTTGGTGAACAAGGTGGTCCCGCATTCATGAAGGGTGCTGCCGCTGATCCCAATGCCCCATCGACAAGTCTTGCTGGTCAAGCCGCCATTAAAGCCAACCCGTCATGGTTCTTTAACCCAGATGGTTCAACCAAAACTGCGGCTCAGACAATTTCGTTCCTTACGGGCGGCATGAACGGGGCGGCACCACGTGCATCTGCCCCTCAAAGCCAGTCACAGGGGCAGGAACAGCCGCGCCAAGGCCCAATGCAACTTAACCAAACGGCTACCAAAGAAGGTTTGTCTGGCATGCTGGGCATTTCCATGACAGATAACCAGCGTCTGGCGGCGTTCAATGCGTTTGCAAAACTCGCTGGCACACCCGGCAAGTTTGGGGTTGGCTTGGCTGCTGCCGCAGATACGTATTCCAAAACACTTATGGAAGCAAACAAACAGCAGCGTGAAGGTTATACCGCCGAAAGCGAAGCAAAACTCCGCGCTGAACAGGCTACATCGCAGCGCGTCAAACAGGAAGGCATGACCACGCAAGTACGTAAAACCGACCCTGTTACTGGTGCCGTTACTGTTGAAAACCAAATTATCCCTCCCGGACAAACAGCAACGTTTGCTGGGCAGGGCCAAACTGGCTCTGGGTCTTCCACTGCAACAGGTGCACCTTCGGCCCCGTCTTCCCCTCAAACCCCAAAAGAAATTAACTTGCTTGGGCCTGTTGCTGCGGGCGAAGACGGCACGGCAAAATTTGATACGTTGCAAAAACTTGCGGATGAAGCACTTAAAACTTATTCCGCCACTCCGGGAGAAGCCCAAAAAATGTATTTTAGCAAATCCGCCGAATTGTATGAAAATCAAAAAGCCGCAAACGCATCACGTCCGGATTTGAAATCAGCAATTCAGTCGGTTTCGGAAATGGGTGGCGGCGGCTTAACGGGTGCTGGCCCGGGGTCTGAATACCGTACGGCAATTGCAAATTACATCAACCTTGGATTGCGCAGTTTTGGTGTCGAAGGCGGGATCAACGAACGCGATATCGCGAACAAGCAAGTTCTCGATAAACTTGCAACTATTCAAGCCAACCAAGCTCACGGCAGTAATGCAGCCCGGTGGCTGGATAGCGTTAAAAACGCTTACCCCCAAACCGAATTGACCGAACAAGCCGCTAAAAATTTGACTGCATCTTTGATGGTTACCAATACCATGCACAATGATATGGGTAATTTTGCAAACGAGTACGGCAAAAGAACCTACGGTATGGGGTACAACGTTACGCAGGCGTTCAACCAAGTTAATCCCGCCAATCTTTATTCTCAAGCGAAAGATGATATCGCTCGTTTGATGATTGAAAGAAATGGAACAATTCCTACAAAAGACGGTCGTTCTGTTCGCGGAAATCCAGTTTCGGCACTTGCGATGGGAGTTATGACCCCAGAAGAATTTAACGACTACGCACGGCGCAATGGTTCTAAAATTTCCAATTTGGCCCGGTTTGTAACTGGCGGGGAGTAATATGGCTGACCAATTTGACGCTGATGCCGTTTTTGGAAAACCAAGCAACCCCCAACCGCAAGGCGGGGGGCAGGGCATGCCGTCCGGAAAGCCGTCTGGCTCCATAGACCCTGACGCTATATTTGGTAAGCCGGGCCAACCATCTCCGGGGTCTGGCAAGCCATCCTCTTCCGATGATCAAGAATACGAATCAAAAGTTCGATCTTTGATGCCAAAGGCCCGCGAGTTTATTTCGAAAGACGGCGATGTGCTTTCTAAAGGTACACCCGGAGCATTTGTGGAAGGCGTGGGCAAAGTTGGGGAATGGACAGGCTTGCGCACCGCTACTCGTGGCGCGATGGCGGCTTTAGGGTCTGGAGAAGGCAAGAACTTTTCCGAACGCTACAACCAGTTAAAAGCCGAAGACGAGGCTGTCGCACGTGCGTATGAAGAAAAGCATGCTATCGCAAAAGGTGCGGGGGAACTGGCTGGCGTTGTCGGGACAACCCTACTGGCCCCCCAAACATTGGCTATTTCCGGACCCGTAGAAGCTGCGGCACTTGCGCGTGGGGTTGGTCCTACAGCCGCTAAGGTAGCGGGAATGGGTGCGGAAGGTGCTGCGTGGGGCGCGGGTACTGCCGCTGGAGAAAAAGCGTTTGGGACAAAAAGTGAACATGATGAACCGGGGATTATAAACTCCGCTTTGGTTGGCGGTGCGGGCGGTGCTGGCCTTGGCTTTATTGGCAAAGGTGTGTCATCTGCTTATGGGAATTACGCCCCAGAATGGATCAAGGGCGCGTTAAGCAAAGATTACCAGACCAAAACGTTTACCCAAAAGTGGATGGATGACATAGCGAATGGGTCCGCCAAAATGGATATGGCGGAATACAAAAAAGCCCTTGATAATGGTCAGCCAGTTAGTTTGCTAGATGTTGGCGGGGATTCCACGCAAGAGTGGCTTCGCAAGGCGTTTAAAGGCCGTGGACAGGCATTGGACGAGTTCCAACTAAAAGCATCCCAACGGCTTGAAGGCGAAGGTGAACGGTTTGATGCGTTCCTGCAAAAGTATGCGGGAACTGACGGGTCCATTAACCAAGACCAAATTCGGCAAGCCGCAAAAGACTACGCCGAAAAAATTAATGACACGAATTACCAACGTGCTGCATGGCGACCCGAAAACGGTAAAGGGTCATGGAAAGACAGTTGGATGACTCATTTTGACGATCCCGATGTTGCGGGAGCGTTTGGTGATGCTGTTTCTACAATGAAACGCAAATATGGCGACGAATTTACAAGCCCTTTGTCCGCTGCGGGAGAAGCCCCTATTGACAGCCTTCTTGGCAAAGGGTTGGATAAAAAAGCAGTCCAACAATTAAAAAATGCAGGCATTGAAACAGTAGGCGATATAGCGGGCAAAACAGAAGCGGAATTGCTTGAAGCCATTTCTGTTTCCCCAAAATCTGACAGCCATCAAGCGCAAACTGCTGCAAAGCGGCAAACGCAAAAACTTGCTGATTCCGTTATGTCCGCCACCAAGGGCATTGATCCCGAAGCGGGGGTTATAAACCCAGAACTTGTTAACGTGGAGTTTTTGGATCGTTGGCAACGCGCATTGAACTACCGTGCCGAATCTCTCGCCAAAAATCGTCCAGAACTAAACATGGACTTTGTCAAACGCTTACAGGATTTGCGCGGAGACATTGTTGGCTCTTTAAAGAACCCAAAAAGTTCGTTGTACAACGAGGCTTTTGATACTGCGCACACGCAAGCGGCGCAGTTTCATCGTGAAAATGATGCTTTTTCGGCAGGGCAGGAACTTTTGCGCAGGCTTTCAAATGGGGAAAAAGCTTCCGAAATTGCGAATACTACTGCTGGCATGACCGCTCAGGAAAAAGAATTTTTCACCAAAGGCATTTTGGGCCAGATGGTGGAGCAAGGTTTACAGGGCGGAAGCGACGGGCGCGGCATTAAATACCAGACATTGAAGAACTGGCTGTCCAATCCGCACGTCAACACCGCTATGAACAACACTTTGGGTGAAGCCCAATTTACTAATCTTCGGGCATTTTTAAAAGCCGAAGTTGCAATGGGGGACGCCGCTAGAATCGCGAATACATACGGCAAGACCAACACGGATTACCGTGGGTTTCTCCCGTATATGCTTTTTGGCGGGCTTGAACATTACTTGACATCTCTTGGTGGGTTTGTGTCTCCGTTCGCAATGGCTGCTTATCAGGCGGCGGATTATTATGCGGGTCGAAAGTTTGCGACATCTCTTGCCGAAAAGATGATGACCCAAGACCCAAAAATGATTGAAGAAGCTATAGATTCAATTCAAAAAAATCCCAAAATGTCCGCGTATTTTTCGCAAGTATTGGGGAAGGCTTTGCCCTCTATGGTTGGTGCCATGTCCGGAAGCCCACCTGTTCAACGCCACGCTGCTGGTGGTGCTGTCCACATGCAGGATGGCGGCGTACCGCCTCGTGAATTGGACGAGAGAGGCATGTACAGCGAAGGTGCGGAGACTGCCCGCAGAATCCTGCCTAGAACCCAAGGAAGCGGCCCAGAGTTCATTCAACGCTTGCTAGGCAAGGGTGTAAGGCCTGATGAACTGCACCATACCCGTATTGGCGGCATTCCTCTTCGTCATATGGGTACGGGCGAATTGCATCCAGCGGTACAAGGCCAGATTGGCGGTCACGAACTGGCTGACTTGATTCACAATAATGCGCCAAAAATGGAACGCATCAATCGGAATGACTGGTCTAGAGATTACAAACCAACATACACATCTCGTAGTTTGAAATTAAACGCCGCTAAAGATTATTCGGAATTAAACGTTGCAAAGCAAACAAACCCTAACCAAGAAGTTTTTTCACCGCCCGCGAAGGACTTTACTGTCATTCCGCAACTCACGGGTTTTTCAGCATATGCGCGTCAAAATGCAAAAAACGTTTCAAATTCAACTTTTATGCCAATAGATGATTTGAGCGAAAGATATTCTTCAATTTGGGACAACCAAAAAAATAGGGGTATAGGAACCTATGGGAGAACTCATGATCGATTTGGGAATTATCAAGGGTTAATACCCGTTGATGAAGACATTAATAGCGAAAATTTTGCGGAAAAACGCCCGGCTTTACAACAGGCCGCTCAAAAAGTTGCGTTGAATAAATTTAAGAAAAACGTTATTCCAACAATGGAACATTTTACGGATGTTCCAAATTTGGCGTATCATGCGCGTATGTCGGATATCCCTCTTCAAAAAAACGGGAAAACCGTTAGCAATTTAAATATTGAAGAAGCGCAATCGGATGCGGCGCGACGCTATGACAGAAGCCAGCGCGGTAATAAAAATACACCAAATATCATAGGGTATGATCCCGCAACGCACAAAAAAATGTATGAGGAAGCGGCTGCGGCGCAGGAACGCCTTCGTGCTTCCGATGAGCCTTTTTACAAAACAGGAATAGATCATAAAATTATAGATGATTATGATGCTTATTTACAGAAACTATCGGGCGGGAACGATGCCGTTCCGGATGTCCCTTACATTGAATCAAATAAGTCATGGCAACGTGCGTTGGCAAAAGACGTTCTTCGCAAAGCCGCATCGAGTGGGTACGAAAGCATTACCGTCACCCCGTGGGAAGAACAAGTTCGCCGCGCCAGACACTCTGTACCCGTTGATAAACTTATGATTTCATCGATACCCGCATTTAGACATGGGTCTAACAGCCCGGAAACATTTGCAATTTCCGGTTATCCAATCAACATGCAAATGGATGATTTAAAGAAAATTTACGGGGATCGTATAGAAACGCTTATCCGTAATCATATTCCGGAAGGTCAACGCGGTCATGCCGTTATTCCAAGTGATCCGTACGGGAAAAAACCATTTTACGCGTTTTTGCCTGACGAAGAAGACATTGATTCAGACGATAGTGATGAAGTTGAAAATTTTATCGCTAAAGCTATTGATGGCGGCAAAGCAACGCGCCGGAAGGCAGAGGTTCATAATGCTTTTATTAAACAATTGCAAAACGTCATTAATGAAGAACATGACCCGCATTTCAAAATTGATTACTCCCATAGTGATAAACACGAACATCCGGATCATTTGTTTGAAGGTTCTGACAGCAGTAAATTGGTTGCGCCGGGAGCTTTCCTGTCTCCAGAACTGCGTGACAGCATCTTTAAAAAAGGTTTTAAGCGGTTTAAAAAGGGCGGTTACGTCACGGACAACCTGACGCATCCCATCAACCCCGCAAAAGGGTATGCTTTTGGGGGTTCCGCCAACCAAATGCGTATGGTGAACAAGTCCATCCATATGCCTAAGCCGGGTGACGAAGATTTTGTTGGGCCGACAATGAGTACTTCGTCATACGACCCCAACAAATCGGGTGCGTTTGACAAGTTAAACATGTTCGGGGAACGCAACATCCATTGGACCCCTGATCTGGGCCATGCTGCATCGCGTGGGTATCGAGTTGATAAGACTGGGCGCACTATGCGGTCTACTGGCGGTCGTATCCCAGATGCTGACAAACTGTTTAAGTCTGCTAAGAAATACGTAGACAGCCATACCAAACATCTTCTAGATGTTCCCGATGACGCTATTGTTAAAGCACTCCGTGTAGCACAGAAAAAGGTTTAATCATGGTTTCGACGTATAGCCCCAACAAAAACTTGGAATTGCCGGGCAATGGCGACTATGTTGATACATGGAACGTCCCCGCTAACTCCGATTTTACCGTCATCGATAAAGCGTTTGGCAGCACTCAAACTTATACTTTGAGCAGTTCAAACGTCACCGTAACTACGTCCGAAAGTCAAAATCTTCGCATTTACTTGCAAGGTACTTTGACGGCTAACGTCAACATCCTCCTACCCGCAGTAGGGGGTATGTGGATCGTGGACAACGAGACCACGGGCAGCTTTACGGTAACCGTTAAAACAGTTGCTGGCGGCAGCACTGGCGTTGCGGTAAGTCAGGGTGTGCGTTCGTTTATTACGGCAAATGGAACTAACGTTTACTTCGCGGATGACCGCGTAACTCCGTATACGGCTCCGCAGGATTTGAGTACGACATCCACTACCGTTCGCTTTAACAGCATTGGGATTGGAACTACCGCATCTGGTACCGCGGGTGAAATCCGCGCTACGGGCAATATTACCGCGTATTATTCAGATAAACGTTTGAAAAAAGACATCGAACCTATCGATAATGCGTTGGAAATGCTTGCGGGCATTCGTGGCGTTAGATACGTCCAAAATGAAATAGCGGCTGCGATGGGATACAACGACCCAGCAGTGCAAGTTGGTGTCATCGCGCAGGAAGTACAGGCTGTATTGCCGGAAGCTGTTACCGCCGCCCCGTTTGATATTGGCATGGATGGTAAAAGCATGAGCGGCGAAAACTATCTGACTGTTCGGTATGATCGGATTATCCCCCTACTTATTCAGGCGGTGAAAGAACTGTCAGACGAAGTCGCGGCTCTTAAAGCGAGGTAACCGATGGCGACTCCAGTTAGCGGGCCAATTAGCTTTGCGGATATCCAAGCCGCCTTTGGGTTTGGCTATGGCATGAATAACTACCAGTATAGCCGTTGGTATCAGCCAGCGTCGCTTGTTTATGGCAATTTTTCGGCTAACCAAATTAGTTTTTCGGATTTTTATAACAAACAGGGGACTGACCCTGCGGGTAATGGAAGCGTGACTTACTCTTCCGCTAGCACAAACTATTTTACGGTTCCATTGTTCCGCAACACATTGACCGTTGATGTCTGGGGTGCGGGTGGCGGCGGCGGCGGGTACATTTACGACAACCTATACGGGGCGACGGGGGGGACTTCATACGTTACGTTTTCAAACTCCCTTTCAATTTCCGCGAACGGTGGCACGGGCGGTCAAGATGCTGCCACTAGCAGATATGGCGGGTTGGTCTACGGGGATAACGGCGTAGGTGGAGCCGCATCCGGCAACGTACTGTCCACGACAGGCAACGCTGGGTACAGCCTTGGGGTTGGGGCTGGTGCGCCTAATGGTGGCGGTGATATTGCCCCCGGGTTTAGACAAACCCCTGCTCCTAACGGTTCTGCCCCCGGCGGGGGTGGCGCAGGGTTTTATTTCGATACGGGCGGCAAGTTTCCAGCCGTTGCTGGCGGGGCTGGCAGCGGAGGGCGTGCTAAGTCAACATGGGCTTCCGCTTCCCTCCCTACGGGCACAACAGCGACTGTTGTTGTCGGGGGTGGTGGTGCACCCGGGAATTCCTACGGCGGGTACGGGGCTGATGGTAAAATAACAATCTCGTGGAGTTAACATGGACCCGTTAACAATCCTCGCGGCGGCACAAGCGGCGTATGCAGGCATCCAAGCTGGCATCGCTGCGGGTAAAGAAATCCAAGGCATGGCTGCGGACCTGTCTGAATTGTGGGGCAACCTTGCGAAGTTGACTCAAATTGCGGCGGAGCCACAACAGAAAACTTTCTTTAACGACAAAAGCGCGGAACAGATTGCGATTGAACGTTACGCCGCTAAAGCGGAAGCGCACGATCTTGCATTAAAAGCTCGCAATTTGTTTATTGGGGCGTACGGCCTAGCCGCGTGGGATCAGGTCCAGCGGGAAGTCATCAATATCCGCAAGGAAATTGAACGCAAGAAATGGGAAGAAGAACGCGAAAGAGCCGCCAGACTAGAAGAACTACGCGAAGCTGGCGTTGTAACATTCATCGTTCTATTGCTGTTAAGTATAATGTTGGCAATAGGCGTTATACTTTTAGGGGTTAAATGACAATGAACGAAGCAGAAGCCGCACAAGTCAAAATGCAGGAAATCCTTGCGGCATCAGCTAGCAAGGGCGCATTGATCGAAAAGATTGTTTTCGCAGGAATACCAATCCTATTTTCTTGCGTTGTATACCTCATGACGGCGCTTAGCACAGCAAATAACGAAATTATTCAATTAAAATCTAGGATCGCTATTGTTGTAAATAGCGAAAATAAAGCAATTCCTCCGCAAGGAACGACCATCGACATGGCCCAAATCCGCGAACAACTGAACGACAAAATTGACAAAGTTGAACGTGATGCGGCTCTTGCCCGTGCGGCAATGACATTGGACCGAGAAAGATCAATGGCGGCAATTGATCGTCAGCGTCTTGAAATGAACGCAGATGCTTCTATCGCTCGTGCCGCAATACGAGCAGAAGCGGCGGTTGCCCGTGCCGAACTGGATAAACGAATTGCTCTGATTGAAGCGAGGATTAAATAAATGGACCTTGGCATATTTGGAAAGTTGATCGAAAATGTTGCACCGACTATCGCTACCGCTCTTGGCGGTCCTGTTGCTGGCATGGCAGTCAAAGCTCTATCCAACGCGCTCTTGGGGCACGGTGACGGATCAGAAGATGACATTAGAACTGCACTCGCTACTGCAACACCCGACCAAATCGCTGCAATCCGCAAAGTAGACGCTGACTTCAAGGTTCAGATGAAAAGTCTGGACATTGATCTTGTCAAGATTGCTGCCAGCGATAGGGCTTCCGCACGGGAAATGGCAATAGGAACGCATTCTTTTACCCCGTCCGTTATGTCCTATGTCATCGTCGTGTGCTGGGCGATCATTCAATACTTCCTATTCACGCACGTCATCGAGGCCTCTATGCGGGAATTGATTGCGCGTGTTCTTGGTACGCTGGACGGTGCGCTGATGCTCGTCCTGTCATTCTGGTTCGGTAGTAGCAACCCCCCAATGGGAGATAAAAAATGAATTTTATAGGTTCCGCACGGAAAGCCACCGAAGACGATTTTAAGGCGGCTGCGGATTCAATAGGAGTCCCTCTAGCGGCGTTTAAGGCCGTGACGGCTGTAGAGGCCGCTGGATCAGGGTTTGACTCTGACAAACGTCCTAAAGCCCTTTTCGAGCGGCATATATTCTATCGGGAACTCCGCACCCAGCCAGACATGCAACAGTTGGCTATGGATGAGAAATTGGCGTACCCCAAATGGGGCCAGCTTCCCTACCCTAAAGGGTCGGATGCCGTGTACGAAGAGATCGAACGCGCCTGCAAAATTGACGAAGATGCCGCCCTGTGTTCCGTATCGTGGGGTCTGGGCCAAATCATGGGTATGAACTGGGTTATGGTTGGCTGCGATTCTGTTAAACAAATGGTTGAACAGGCGATGGAATCGGAAGGGAATCAACTGGTCCACATGGCGAAATTTATCAAAGCGGCAAAATTGGATGTTCCCCTCGCGAGACTCGATTGGGCAGCCTTCGCTAAGGGTTATAATGGGCCGGGGTATGCAGTGAACCGCTACGACGTAAAACTCGCGGATCATTATGCTTCTTATGCTTGACAGAATCCGATGTCCCACATACGTTGGGGACTCTTCCTCCCTAGAACTCAGGCGGGCTTCGGTCCGCCTCTTTTTTTATCTCCAGTTTGACGCGGTACCGTGTTTTGGAACGCTTTTTCAAACTGCGGTAAGTCCCATCAAGATACACTGGCTCCGTTTCCAACCAATCAATGCTTTTGAGCCGCTTGATGCACTCGTAGATTGATGATTTGGGGAGTGACATCATCTCCGCCAGATCACTGATATCCGCATCGAACGGCTGCGTCCCATGCGTGTCAAGCATACGTAAGATCAAGATTTGGTCGCGAGGGGTAATAGCCCTAGCCCAAACGATAGTCTGAATAAGGTTCATTTTACCCACCAGTTTTCCGGAACGGGGATGTTCTCCCTGCCAAGCGTTGGATTTGCTTGCGCCCGAATGTCGTAATTGGGGAATGTCCACATTTCTCCGGTTTCGCGGATAGCACAAACCCAGAACAAATGGTGATCCTCGCTATAATCCAATAAGAAATGCGCGTTTGCTGGACCTTTTGGGGTCAGTACGGGCATAGATGGGTCAATCCTGTGTATTAATGCCATTATTATCTTCCTCTGCTGGGCCACTATATTCTTTTTCAACCAAACATGCTTCTCTCAAAGCGTGGACAAACCCAATTTTGGCAAGAAGGATCAACTCCTCGCGGGTGCATTCCAATTGGACTTTCGCACCGCCGTCAGGCAGTTCGTAAATCTCCAAAACTTCCATTGTCCTTATCCCTTGTTTATTTAACATTGGAAGTTAAATTTTCCAGAAAGTATGCCTAATAGTTTCGCCGTTTTGGTCCAGCGTATGGCTTACTAAATTTGTTTTTAACTGGTCAATTGACGCGAACGCTTTCAATTCCCAATCTTCGTATTCGATCTTTCCGCGCAATGGCGAGTACCCAAATCTTTCCGATGGGGCCATCATTGGCTTCCCGCTTTCCCTACTAAAGGCGGAAAACACTTCCGCGTTGGAAATGTACGGGTTTGTTTCCGGATTTTTGTCCGTGTATTCATAACTTGTAATACTCGCGACATTATCGAACCAAGGTTCTCCCGCGACAAAAGATGCGGGCCTAGCGTCATATATCTCGTGTATGAACTGTGTGCCGTTAAGGAGCAGCCCGCTAACGTACGCAAACGGTTTGGGAAGGGCTTTGACGGGCATCAGAAGCCCGGGAGTCGTGATTACGATAGGAGCCGCTACAAGCCCCCTTAAAAACGATCTACGTTCCATCATTTTGGTGGCTCCGGTAATGGCATCCAGTGAGTCGCACTAATAAGGTATGCGCCCTGATTGCCTTTCGAATTTTCAGAATAGTATGTGCCGTATTCCCAAAGGCTCTCTTCTAAACCGTCATGTTGGTGACAGTATCGGGCAACTGCTATTTTGCCATCAATAGAAGTTATGGTTCCATTGTTTAAAGTATTATAGACGAGAACAAGCGTCCCATCTTTTGGGGCAGTTTCAATTGGCAACCACCCATCAAATTCATTTGCAGTTGCGGCAATCGGGGAAATTCCCAACAGTGTCAAAAAATTACGTTTATTCATCATTGTGGTGGCTCCGGTAATGGCATCCAACATTTAAACGTTTCCCAAGTTGGACCGTTAACTTCTTCACAATATAAACCAATCCAGACATCTGCATTTTGATCATAATATGCAATAGAAACTTGTTCCCCATCCCAAATCAAAATATTGGTATCATTCATTGGCGCAGTTTCTATCGGTTGCCAATCCATTTTACTTCTCCCTTAGTACGACTGAACCGTCCATCTTGCGTTTGTATTTTGACTGCCTTCCAAACGGCAACGGTGATTTTGATACTCGAACTCCGATATGACGTGCTTCACGCCTTTTTGCTTTAGCGATGTTGCCAACATCTTCCGTCGTCTTTGTGCGATGGCATTTGATGTGAGCGGGAGACCAATTGCTTTCGTCGTCCGTTCCGCCCATAGCAAAAGGGATAACATGTTCCACCTCCCATGCTTCACCGACATTAATTTTACCTCCACAAATATGACAGACCCCGCCGTGGGCCGCGAATAACGTGACCCTCTTCTTGGTGGAAATTGTTTTGCGACTCACCACGGGATTTCATCGTCCACGAGTGGCTTGGACTGCTGACGCTGGGCTTCGTATGCTGGCTTCGCGTTGCTCTGTGGCGGCTGGTAAACATCGCCAATCTTGCCAGAATAGAATTGGTTGCCATTCTTCGATGTCTTTTCCCACATCAAAAAATTGAACTTTTTGCCCTCTTTATTAATAGTTCCCGTAAAGTCAGGGGACTTTTCCGACTTCTTTTTATTGTTCTTAAACAGAACAAAATCACCGTCTTTTTCTTCGTAACTCATGGCTTTCTCCATACATCTTCAAAGTTAAGGCCTAACATCTTTTCGACTTCTTCGATTAGTTCCTTTTTACCCATGCCTTTAATGACATCCGACACAATCAAATCTAACGATGCGTCAAAGAACTCCCGAAACTCCGTTTGGTCCATAGCCGCAAACCCCGTAGATTTTGCGACCCACCATATTTTTTCATCGTGGAACCTAACCTCTTCGACGTACCCCAACCGAATCTTCAACCACAACAGCAGTTGGTCCGGTTTGTTGTATTCGTCATGGTTCTCCACGACCTTCTTCAAAATGCCCCAAAAGAATCGGTGGTGCCGACTGCTTCTGTCGCGTTTGATTTTGACCGTGTAGGCAGTTCCTTCCCGAAGTTGCGTTAACAACTCCTCATCCACCGGAGACGAGGGGATCAATGTTGACCCCCTCCGGATGACTGCTATTTCCTGCATCATTTGACTTCCGCAAGCCTGTCGAAAAATACTTTTTTGACCGATTCGCGATCCGATGGGAGAAGGCTATCTTTCCGCTCCGTGTTAATCGCGTTCCACTTTTCCAATGCCTTTTTGTCGTAAAGGTTATTGATCTCGTGCCAGAGGGTATTTGCCAGCACCTTACTTTCCTCGGGGGTCAGACCAATCGTCGCCATCTGTTTTTCCGTGGCTTTAGCAACAGCCTTGGCAACGACAGTATCCGGCTTTTTGTCCCCGTGGGTCGCAACGTTCCCGTCATCGTCATCTTCGCCAGCGATGCCCACAAGGGCAAAAAGGGCATACCGCCGTGCGTAAGTTAAGGCAGAACCCATCTCTTGCGCTTTCGCCAGTTTCGTGACCGGATAGGTGCCTTCGATCCATTGACCCGTTACATGTAACAGGCGGGTATGAAGGATCACACGATCTTCGCCAGCGGACGTAAGTTGGATAAAGGATAGCCCCTGCTCCGACAGGCCTTTACGGACCACGTCAAGCGCATCCGCCAAGTCAACGTATGTGCTGTTAAAGAACGGGTTAGTTTTGTTCTTTGGCGGGTTTTTAAACGTCGATTGGAATGCTGCAAGTGCCGTAGCAAGTGCATCCAAATCTCCACTGGAAGTAATCATTCTTTTTCTCCTTTCATGCGCAACGTTCCGCGCTTATCGCGCTTCAACGTAATCCCGTGCCCGAACGCTTCGATCACGTCCGGTTCTACCAACTGCTTGAGTGCCGCCACTGAACGGTCGTACACCCGCTTGTAGGAAGTCATTTCACCTATTTCGACAGCCAAATACGCCCATTCATTATTACCGCTCATATCGACACGGCGAATAGGATCGACAGGCGCATTAGCGGTTGTGACAAACGGCGCATAGTCACCTTGCACAGATGCCCAAAAGTTTTCCGCTGCCCCTTGGACGATGGAACCGTAGATTTCATCGTACGAAACATCATACCGTTCCCACTTCAAAGTTCCGTAAAATACGGATAATACGGAATTCTTAACACCGCACACGTTCATGTTGTGGTGCAGTTGCGGCATGTACCGAACAACAATGTCTTCGTCCTTTGAGAAGGCGGAAACATGTTTCGCTTCGAACACAGTTTGCCCGTCATCCGTCAATCCGTCCAACGTGCAAGTCAAGTACGGAATGTCCGGATGTACACGTTCATCCCCCATGTTTGTAACCACACGGCCCGTTTCTTCTTGGAACCATTGGACGTTAAACGGCTCCGTAAAAGACCCCATGCGGACAGGCAAAATGCGAGACAAATCTTCCGATTCTATGTCCCCGCGCTTCTGTTTCCACAGTTTGGAAATCTTTTCTTCATTGCCCGACATAATGATGTTCATGTCAGAACCGCCAATAGAATAGCGGCGTTTGCGTATCTGTTCTGGTGTCAGACTCATTGTTTTGCTCCTTTTTAACAATGCAACAATATTTTAGGACAAGTTAATTAGTGTGTCAACTTTTATTTTAATGGTGGGGGGAGCTTGTGTAGCACTGAGTGCTACAGGTTGGCTCCCCTGCCGAATGACAACCGTGCAGTTGGACAATGCCAAAAGCAACAAAATGTACGCGACAACCACCATAACGGCTTGAACCTTGGGCAATATCATTTTATCGGGTCTTCACTCATTTGCTTTGCCAATTCGGCCTCAATGGTGGCAGCAACCACGTCATCAAAGTCAGAGGTGTGCGGGGCGGCAAACTGCGCGGCAAAGGCAGTGTACGCCGTCAAGTCAATCCAACTGTCCTGATGGTCACGGTTGTGCGCCAAACGGGCCATTTTCACCGCCATCATAACGACAGCGATATCGAATGCCGTAAATTTCTTGTCGAGTAAGGAACTGGCAATAGTTGCCGCCCGTATGAAATTGGGGCGGATTTCACCATACTCATTACCACGCTGTTGGATTGTCGTCAGTGCGGAAGATAATACATCGATGCTATTCATAGTGCTGCTCCTGTTTCAATTGTACGTAGCCAACGCTTCAATTCGCCTTGAATGTTAAGGAAAGTTCTGTTGTCACTTGGGCTTGCGCTTGTAACAAACATTTTTTCGTTACCCATTTTCTTGGCGTAGTACTTGATATGTCGCTTTGTTTTGACAACGACAACATCACATTGGTGGCTTTGCAAAAAGCCTGTCATTTCCCGTATTCTTTTGTTTGTACTCATCCGTATTCTCCTTCTTATACGTGTAATACAATTTGTAATGTTCTTCGCACCAAGAGCACCCCGCTTTCATTATGCCCAAACCGCAATATTGCGTATAAATGCCATCCACCTCCCCAAAAATAGCGTGACAGTATTTGTCACTCATTTCCATAAACGTCTTGGTGGGCTTTAATTCTGGCTTGTCAGGAATTGAAGGGGAAACAATAGGGGCCGATTTTTTCCCTTTTTCTTGTTCTGGTTTTGTGCCAGCAATTCCACCTTGCGTGTGCGCCAGTCTCAAACCTTGCCGTTTAAAATACCCAATGACCGCACTTTTGCTGCGCCCTATGGCCCGCCCTATCTCCAGTGCCGTATGACCCTTTTCGACCATGTCACGGGCGGTTTTAAGTTCGTGAACGCTCCAATACTTGATGATCGTGCCCATCACCACCCCCCCTTAAACACGTCACGCAAGACATTCCACATCATGTAAGTCATCAAAACCATTGCGCCGCCAATCATAAACAAACCCCAAAGAATAAAGATAACTTGAAATATTTCTATCATTAGTTTTTCCCCCAATGATTTATTGATACAAAACCTCGAACTATAGCCACTATTTTCAGAGTCTTTGTATCAATCCATAAACAGACCCCAGAGCATAAAAACAACTTGAAATATTTTTACCATCAATCTTTCGCCCATGCCCTGTCATAGTCTTCGTCATTCTGCCTCCTATCGTATTCGTCACGGCCCTGATCCGTTTCCCAATACTTTTCCTCCCATTCGCTTGCTATGAACCGCGCTTGCCGCACTTCTTCCCAAAGCCGCTTAGTTTCATTCTTCAATGCAAGGATAAGTTCTAATTGATCACCCAATTGCACCCGAATCGCTTCAATTTCTTCCCACGCTTCCCGATGAAGCGGGTCTCCCAAAAACGAATACGAATCTTTTAGTTTGTCAACGATGTCCATTGTGTTCTCCTTTCACATGCTGGATATTTTTTCGCATCAATATCAACCAAAATAACAATCGTGACAGCAATGAACAAAACCAATGCTGTGACCACCATTGTAGAAACTATTGTTTCTATAAGCCTAAACATCATTCCCCCTCTTTTATGATTGACATCAAACCATACTCAACATATAGTTGTCAAGCGTTAGTTTAAAGGAATAATAACAAAATGACACACAAGGTAGCCACACGCGTCATCAACAAACTTGGTGGCGTTCGCGCCGTATCGTTGATGCTAGGTCTGTCGCCGCAAGCGATATACCGTTGGACATGGCCTAAAGAAAACTTTGGGGGTGGTGGGTTGATTCCGCATCGCCGCCAGTTAGAACTTATGGTTGCCGCACGTCAGCGTGGCATTGAACTGACTCCCGATGACTTTTTCCCAAGGATGCCCAATGCCTCCGAGATACCGAGTGTCACCGAAGAAAGACCGCACGATTAACGGTATTGTTTTTGATAGCAAGACAGAAGCATATCGGTACGTTGAACTAGGTTTGATGCAAAAGGCTGGGGAAATACACCACTTGGAACTCCAGCCCAAGTTCAAAGTCTACATCAATCTGCAATTGTACTGCACGTACACTGCCGACTTCCGTTATTTCGATGACAGGATTGGGGAGTGGATTATCGAAGACGTGAAAAGCCGTGGTACTATGATGGATACGGCGTTCAAACTTCGGAAGAAGGCGGCTGAACTTTACCACAAAATAACAATCACATTGTTCGTGGATGGAAAAGCATTGACAAAAAAGATTCGCCGCCCTAGGGTTAAAAAGATAGCACCCCCGGAATGAACCGGAGGTGCTTAATGGAAGGACGGGGTGGCAACCCCTAATTCCGAATATGCACGGGAAAATATCGGAACTGGCTCTTTTATAAGCCGCCCGTGTTCTCCTCGTCAAGCACATAGGAGAACACAATGTCGCATAAAGCCACTTCATGGGCATGGTCCCAAAAATCAATTTCCCATTCCGCTAAACTCGTGCTTTTGGCACTTGCAGATCGTTTTAACGCCGACACAGGCGATTGCTTCCCGTCTAGATCACGGCTGGAGGAAGATTGCTGTATGCCCCGTACGAGCATCAAACGCGCTATAGACGAGCTTGAAAAAGCGGGTCTTGTGACCGCCGTGGCTCGTCACGATAAACTTGGGCGCAACAAATCAAACCAGTACGAATTGCATATGGACGGTTATTCACCCGTGGTCAAACACCGCCAAGACGAGGGGACCGTATTGGACCCCCTAGGGGGCCATGATGGACCAAGGGAGGGGGCCACTGTGGACCCCAAACCTGTAATAGATAACCATACATTAACTACGTTAATGAAAGACGATAAGCCGCCTGTAGTTAACGATGGTGCAAAGTTTTGGGATGAGGCTGTCGGCTCTCTCCTCGTGTTGGGCCTCGTGGAGTCAACAGCGCGTCAATTCACTGGGCGGTGCCTTAAATGGGCGAAGGGCGACCAGCAGCGCGTCCTCGATGTTTTTACGGCGGCTCTAAACGCTGGACCCCGCGACCCAGTTCCGTACATTTCGAAGATACTTTCGAAACCCACTATAGGCCTTGAAAAGAAAAGGAACGATTACAATGAAGCAGTAGCCGAACTTATGTCACGACCTTCCCCAGATGGAGCATGGAACAACTATGGAAAATGGACCCCAGAGCCAGTTGATGACACCAATGGAACTCGCAAGCAGGATAGCGAGTGCGTATACTCTGACCCTTTTGCCGAACCCGACGCAGTATATGAAGTTGGTGGAGGAAGTGTTGGTGACGTACGACCAAAAGGTGATCCAGAAACTCGCGGACCCAAGGGCGGGTATCTTAGCGAAATGCAAATACCCTCCCTCAATATCTGAAATTGTCGAAATGGCGAATTCTATTAACAAACCAAGGAGTAAGAACTTTGTTTAACGAAACAACAAACATCGATTTCTACCGCAACAGCGTCAGCGAAGTGACAAAGTCCAAGCCGCGCAAAATTACGGAATGGTCGAAGAACAAGGAAAACAAATTGAAAAGGCTCTTCCTTGTCGAGAAGAAGTCCATCCATTCAATCGCCCGCATGCTTGGCGGTCGCGAATATGAAATCGCGGAAGCATTGGAAAGGTTTGGTTTCGTAAAAGAACCTATCAAGCTGACCCCGAAGGTTTACTCAAATCATGTTACAAAAAAGAAGGAAGACTATGTGCCCAAATGGGCGCGTGAAGATCAGCTACCCGCCGAACCAGTTCAGATTGTTACGACGCCTGTCGCAACCGAATCTTCATCTGACCCACGCATCGATGCGTTGGAACGCCTGTTAGAAAAGCGCGAATATTATTTTGCGTTGGGCCAGCTTTTCGCTGGTGAAGATACGTCGAAAATGACTATCAAGGAAAGGGTCAAGCACGATATTGATTGCGCAAAAACGCAGGAGATGTATGTGTGGTTCTCGAATAGCTATGACGTGTCGTTAAAGAAATTGGCGGCACAGGCAACCGAGGCCGGACAATGGGCGGACAACGCATAAAAGATTTGATCGAGCGCGTAGGGATAGCGATATCCCTGCGCATCTTCTTCTTCGGGTATTTCCTATTTGCCGCATGTGCTGCGGTGGTTATGCCGTTAAGCACCGCACGGGTCGTCAAGGACGAAGCAAAACAATGGAAACTGTAAAAACGCCGCTTGAAAGTTATCTTGACCGCGCCACCGAATTGATTGAAAAATTGGATAAGACTGGCAACATGGAAAACCTGTATATGGCGGACATTCTGCGCATGGGTCGAGGTGTTATGACCCAGCAGGATGCGGAGATCAGGCATTTAAAAAACGAACTCTCCGTTAAAACTGAAACAATTAAAGCAATGTTATCCAGACGCAAGGAGCCAGTATGATAACGGAAAACGACGGGAAGTTAGACATTTACGAATTTGTTGCGAGTTCAAAGCCCTACGATGCGTATGTCTATTACACGGGATTTATCGCGAAGGATCGTGAAGACAAAAGCAAGCCCGAATTGGCGAGATACGTACAACAGGTTGCTAGGGCCGCTATGGAAATGAGTGACAAGGGCAAGATATGCCTTGTGCAACGGAAGCTCCGCTTTATGCAATATGAGTACATTGCAATCAAGCGGAAGCCCCCGCAGCCGTTTCCTCATCAGAAGACATAGTCACCACGGAATACTGGGCGACCCCGAACCTTCTCACACATTTCCGGAGGGAACATGTATCCCTCCGCATCCATCGTCAGGACGGCAAACCCTTCTTGGTAACGAGTGGGCGCACCTTCGGTATATTCGAACTGTGGGCCATTTACGGGGCCAAGCATGCCCGTCTCCACGCCGTAGGTAGTACCGCGCCGATTACGATGCGCCGTGACCTGTAGGGCGTGTGTGTGAGCCGTAATCATATTAATGCCGGACTCACGGGTGTTGTTAAAAGCAGTGTGGATACCACCACGGTAGCGATGCCGGAATTCTGTTTCCCCGATGGTAACGCCAAGGCAGAACTTGATCTGCGGGAAACGATCCGACAGACCACCGACATAGTCGTCCAGTTCTGGTGCGTTAGCCGCGAGGTAGTTATCTACCCTCATGTCATGGTTCCCAACCGTCCAGTACACTTCCTTGCACTTCGGGAGCATTGTTAAATATTCTTGGAATGTTTCAATTTCCAATGATACTTTTGGAGCGGTGCTCCCATAACGTCCCGCATATTTGGAGATTCGCGCACCATCGATCATGTCACCCATCAGGACGATAACATCCGGCTTGATCAAATGAGCGACACGGCAGAATGCTTCCCACATCATTGGGGCGGGTCCATACCAAGTATGAAGATCGCCACCAGCAAGAATCGTGATTTCTTTGTTGGGGTCGTAATTTAACATGGGTGGGATGCTCCACCGCATCTTCGGTTGCAACTCTTCTGGAAGTCCATTTGGGTATTTTAATTTGGCTGCTTCCACACGTTTTACGAAAGTAATGTATGGGACTTTCGACATTCGTGCTGCCGCTGCCATATTAAATTCGGCGATTGTTAACATCTGTAAAGTGTCAAGTAACACTTCGCCGCTCAATGATTTTTTGTTCATCCTTTTAAACCTTTGCTTGACATTCTGTTCCCCTGCGGTATTATCAAGTTGTCGATGGCGATCAAGGGGACCGCCAAAACAAGGAGAACATACATGCTTGATTTAATTAAGCAATTAAAAAATGCATGCGAGTCAGCGGAAGAATTTGAACTTGCGTGTGACAATCGCGAGTTTAAAAAAGAGGAAATGGTTGAGTGGAAAGCGGCTCTTGCTCTTGAGGGTATGCATAACACTTTGACCTGTTTAACTGACAATGCGGAATATGGGGAAATAGGTTTGTATATTTCGTACAAACAATACGCCCGATTTCTTGCCGCTTATTTGATGGTGTTGAACAATGATCAGTGATTTGGATATCCTATGTGTGTACATCCCCGTGGGGATTTTAATGTGGAGTGGCGCGATCCTAGCCGTAACTGCCGCCTGTAAGATTTGCGAAGATTGGGGGAAGAACAATGGTTGATGACAATTATCAAGAGATGTTAGCTACTACAAAAAAGTATGTGCTGGATAACGATAAAGATATCACCGCCTTGTGCGATGAAATTGGCAAGGTGATCGATAACAAAAACCTTGTACTTGGAACAACTGCGTTGCAGTTAGTCTTGTCGCATCTGCTTGCGGGGTTTGACGAAGAAGATAAAATGAGTGTGATTAGGGTCACAATTCTTTTGATGTCTGCCGCTTTGAACAATGACGAAGGCAACTTCGGGTTTGTCGAAACGAAAGCTGTTCACTAATGGATGTCCTTGCGGCGGCACGTGCCAATGGGATAGATTTACGGACGAGCAAAACGGGGTCGTATAAAACCCTGTGTCCGCAATGCAGTTCCAGTCGCAAAAAATCTTCGGACCGCTGCCTGTCAGTGCGCGTTGATGAAACGGGCATTGGCTGGCGTTGCTTCAATTGCAGTTGGACAGGGGGAGAGATGAATGATAGCGGAAAAACATTTAAAATGGCTAGAGGGTCGCGGTCTGACAGCGACAACAGCCGAACGTATGGGGTGCTACAGCGGGAGGCGCGAAGCCGATGGTTCAGTCCATCAAGATGAGACTGGGGAGATATTTGTCTTCCCTTTTATTCGCGGCGGTGTAGAAGTTGGCGCGAAATACAGGGGCGCACAAAAATCATTCTGGCAAAAGAAGGATGGGCGTAAGCAGTTCTTCAATGCGGACATTTTGGACGAGCCGATGCTGCATGATGGTCGTGCGGCCCTCGTCATAACTGAGGGTGAAGTCGATGCTATTTCTGTTGCCTACTCCGGTCATCCTTTTGTTGTTTCCGTTCCTGATGGTGCTCCTCCCCCTAGGGATCGTGATGGAAAGCTCATTCGCGTTGCTGAAAGCGATCCCATCAACGTTGATCAAGACGTCAAATACGGTTTCATCCTTAATGACTGGGATAGCCTTTCCAAAATCCCGCGTATCATAATTGCGGTTGACAATGATGAAGCTGGTCAACGCCTTGCGGAAGAGCTTGTACGAAGGCTTGATCGTGTTCGCTGTTCGTTTGTGGTATATCCGGACGGTTGTAAGGACTTTAATGATGTCCTTGTTAAACATGGTTCGGAAACTGTTCTGGATATTTTAGATAACTCGAAGCCATATCCCATAGATGGTCTGTTCAAGGAGCAGGACTTCCCACCCGCAGAACCGATAAAAACCTACTCTACAGGTTGGGCTTTAGTAGACGGGTACCTGACCCCCCATCTGGGCGCGTTCATGGTTGTGGGCGGCTTTCCGGGGCATGGGAAGAGTACTTGGACCATGCAGTTGGTCGCGAACCTTGCGAAGATGCACAAATGGCCTATCGCTGTCGCATCATTCGAAATGCAAATCTCCCCCTATGTCACGCATGCCATTATGGGTGCGGCTATCGGGGGAAAGTTTGCGGATGCGTCAAGTGCGCTAAAAGAAAAGGCAACCGTCTTTATCAACAAGTATTTCACGTTCATCGCACCAAATCGTGCTAACGTGGATATCGAACATGATATTGATTGGCTATTGGATAAGATGCAGACGGCAGTAATCCGCGAAGGGGTCAAGTGCGTACTGATCGACCCTTGGAATGAAATCGAACACCGTAAAAAGGCAGACGAAAGCCAAACAGAATATATTGGACGCGCCATCAAAAAGCTAAAATCGTTTGCTATGCAATATAATGTGCTGGTGATCGTAGTGGTCCACCCAACCAAGGCATCCAGCCAAATGGATAGCGAAGAGTTAAGTTTGTACAGTCTCGCGGATAGCTCCCATTGGGCCAACAAGGCTGATCTTGGGGTGATCGTTGGGCGTATCGGTGATCCGGAATACGATACGTCAACTGGTATTTACATTAAGAAGATTCGGTATCAACCGGATGCGGGAAAGATTGGGTACACGGTGTTGAATTTTGATACCAGAAACCGATTGTTCCGTTAAACCGTTGCGCTATACTACTTCCTATTCGTCCCGCCGTTTTTGCTCCTTTTGCGGCGGTTGATGAAGGGGGAGGGCTTTCCCCCTGTTTTGGCCCTCCCCCAACCATCATGCAGCAATCATTTCGCCATCGTTATCAATTTCGTATGCATCCGAAACTTCCGTATCGAATTCATCGATCACGTTTGTATTGGCGGCTACAGGAAAGTCACGAACGAATTCTAATTCCGCAATTTCGATAGCGGATTCGATGCTGTCCGCTACAATTTCGTATTCTCGAATTAGAGGCGCAGTAATAGATACGATGTATTTAGCCATGTTGGCTCTCCTGTGGTTGTGAACAGGAGAACCATATCATTTGCGGGTGACAAACTGGCGAACAATTCCGTTCAATTTTTGGTTGGCTCGTCCCGTGCAGCAAGCATAGCATCCGCAATTTCGTATGACCAAACCGCAAATTTGTCGAAATCTTCAATTCCAAAATAGGTTGCAGAACGAGTAATTATCCCCGTTAACGCCGACATTGCAAACTGATCTCGTAATGTTGGGCGTTCTTGCAATTCGGATTTCAAATAAACGTTTTCAATTTCCAAATCATTGATTCGGGTTTTTGCCATTTTATACATTATTCATCTCCTATTTTTTTGTAGTTAAACATAAGAATGTCAGCTAATCTGGTTTCACGGCAAATGCATAATTTGCGGGGACCGAACCAAACCTTGTGCTTCACGCTCACCCGTTGCTGACGCGGCTGTGTTGGAGGTTTACCCCGCGAAACTTTAAATTTCGTATATTGTAGAATGTGATTTTGACGTTATCATTTTAAGAGTTGCCCTTAGCCTATCGTTTCGCAACCGCAACTCTTCAATCATTTCGGCGGCTTTGGCCTTTAATTCTTCGTCCTCTTCAGATTTTTTCCGCAACCGTTCAATCTCGTCAGCGGCAACATGGTTCATAGTAGGTTCAACAATCACAGACCTTTCTTCGGGCCACCCATATATTGGTCGATAACGGCGCAACCGTTCAACAATGTCCATTACTCGCCCTCCAATGCCTTAATTGCCAAATCAACACACGAAATTAATGTTACCCAAAGAACACCTTCTTCTGGCGTGGATGGGGTTGGAAGCCGTTCGTTATTAACCGCCGCAATCTTACACAATGTTTCTCGCAGCTCTAACCTTTGCTGGCGCAAATTAACGACATGCTCATCTAACGTGTTCACACGTTGGTGCAACCGTTCAATTTCTTGTGCCGCAATTTCAGCAACTGGACTGATTCCTCCGTCCATCAAAAACACTTCATAACTTCGCAACCGTTCAACAATGTCTTCCATCACTCACTCCTGAATTTTGATGTCATGATCCAGATCAACACGTTCAGAATAATATCCGTTTGATGTCCCGAACCAGCGCACATCTACATATCCCTTGCGTGTTGCGAATTTGTAGAACGTGTAGGTGTAACTCCCGTAGTCATAATCATAATCAGCGTCGTCTTTGACAGCAGGGGGAGGCGTAACACCACTGACATCTTCTGCGATTAGCAAAGGTTCGCCGATAAGGTCGTTTAAATCCCCGCTAATGTCTTCAATAATTACGTTTTCACAGCAAGATTGAACATGGTAAAAGGTAAATTTTTCTTCACCATTTTCAAAAATCATTTCATCTTCTGTTGCCGTAACAATGGTAAATGTTTTGCCAATCATATTTTCAATTTTACCGTCTGGCTCCCAGTTCATCACTCATCTCCTGTTTCTTTGGCAAGAGCGGCTTCGGCTTCATAAATAGCGCGTGTTCTTCCACATGTGCATTTTAACCCGCCGTCACAACGCCCAACATGGCCCGTCCAACGAACAACCCAAATATGTACTGTCTTTAACGCGTCCACCAACTCTGCGTTTTGCTGGCGTAATTGTTCAATCTTGGCATCTTTTTCTCTTAATTCTTTTGCCGCATTTTCCATCAAACCAACAATATCAACATATTCACTACCGTTTCCGCCGCTGGCAGCAATCTCAAGCATGTCAGCGGTTGTGACAATAAAAGGCTCGTCAGCCATCTCTTCTAAAACGTTCATCACTTCTCTCCTTCTGTTGCTTTAGCGATGGCGTCGGCGGCTCCATTAAGAGCGTGGGTCTTCCCGCACGTGCAGTTCTCGTCACCGCCACAATCAAAAAATGGGTCACACCCAAAATGTCCAGTAGAACGGATACTCCAAATGTGTAGTGTCTTCAACGCTTCCAACAATTCTTCATTTTGCTGGCGCAAGCGTTTATTTTTTGCTCCCAGTTCTATCACCGCACATGCCAAATCCTCTTGGGCTTCTTTTGATAATTTTTCCATCACTCACCTCCCTTTGCTTCTGCTTCTGCTTTTTCTGCCGCCATCCATTCTGCAAACGCTTCTGCTAATACTTCTGCTCCGGCTTCTGCTACTGCTACCCATTCGGCTCTTGCTGTTTCTGCTGCCTCCCATGCTGTTTTTGATTTTGCTTCTTCTTCTGCTTTTGTGGCAAAATACACCGACTGTGCTTTTTGCGAACGTGTTAGTAGTTCCATCACACACTCCTTTGCGCTTCCCACAGCGCGTCATAAGTTTTTTCGGATAGCCTTTGCAGGGCAGCTTCAAGTTTCCGCATGTCCCGTATTGTTTCTTTCAGCCGCTGTTCCAGTCGCTTGTTTCGCTCCTGCAACTGTTTGTTTTTTTCTTTTAATCGTTCAACAGTGTTCATCACTCACCTCCTGTTGCTTCGCCATGAAGTGCAGGAACACGAAACCACGCCCATGCGCTTGTTGCCATCCACATCCTGCCAAACTTGTCTTGATAATAATAAATGTGTTTGCCATACAATGAGAACCTATACTCTTGCCTAACCATAGGTCTGCCGCCCGTCATGTGGGCCAGCACCCGTTCAACAATGTCCATCACTCATCTCCCTTTGCTTTGGCGGGTTGCTCGTCCTCATACAGTTTGACGGCCTGATCAAACGCTTCCATAAACTCGTTGCCTCTGTTCTGGCGCATGTGCCAGATCGTCAACATGTATTTGGCGTCTCGCTTGGCGTTCTTCCGCAACCGTTCAATCTCGTCAGCGGCTTCCTTGCCAGCCGCCATCCAGCACTTCTGGCGGTCACCACCAAGTTCTTCCCACGTTGGTAGCGGTTTGCCGTCATAGGTTACACCACCAGCCGCCTCGCAGTATGCGGCCCACATTCTCTTTACAGTATCCATCACTCTTATCCTGTTGTTTTAGCCATGTCGCAAGTAATGCGCCCGCCCCCGCTGACATTCGCGTGTTTAAGCCGCCACCCATTGCCGTATCGTTCAAAGTGTCCTGTGCCGACTTTCACCAATCGCCCGCACTGATAGCAGCGGCCTTCCCATTTGTTGCGAGCCATCACTTCTCTCCTCCTGTTGCTTTGGCGATGGCGAGTTTTGCGGCATCCATTTCATAAGGGTTATCAGGCCAATGTGAAACGGACCATAAATCCGTTAACGCTTTCAACAATTCTGCATTTTGCTGGCGCAACCGTTCAATTTCGTCAGCGGCAATGCCCATAGGGGTCAAACTTGCATTTCTTATACGTTCAACAATGTCCATCACTCACCTCCTGTTGTTTCGATTCCCAATGACTTAGCAATAATTTTTGCTTTTACTTCTGGTGACTTTTGACGAGAAATTTTA